>Ga0193743_1000333_pt1 | contig 37059 bp, 47 predicted proteins | sample L2c2metaG_FD_143038 | JGI IMG/M metagenome (GOLD analysis project Ga0193743, IMG submission 143038) | Soil microbial communities from a riparian zone of the East river system, Colorado, United States - L2c2 | ecosystem: Environmental > Terrestrial > Soil > Riparian zone | place: USA: East River... | reverse complement strand
CGGACGACGGACGTGACGGGCGTGGCGAAGCTGCCGGAAGGCATGGAAATGGTGATGCCGGGCGACAACGTGGCGATGGAAATCGAGTTGATCACGCCGGTGGCCATGGACAAGGGCTTGCGTTTTGCTATCCGCGAAGGCGGACGCACTGTCGGAGCCGGCACCGTGACCGAAATTCTGCCGTCGTAAGAGAGAGAAGCCAGTTGGTTATTGGAGTGCCGCGGCCATCTTGAGTTTTCGCGCTTTTGCGCGGTGAGCGGCGCTCCGATTGTGAAGAGAGAAGAATAAGGCAAATGAAAGAACGTATCCGCATCCGGCTTAAGGCATACGACCACCGCATTTTGGACCAATCGACCGGCGATATCGTCGATACGGCCAAGCGCACGGGGGCGTCGGTGGCCGGGCCCATTCCGCTGCCCACGATCAGAAACAGCTACACGGTGTTGCGGTCGCCGCACGTGGACAAGAAGTCGCGCGAGCAGTTCGAGATTCGAACGCACAAGCGGCTGCTCGATATTCTCGAGCCAACCCAGGATACGGTGGATGCGTTGATGAAGCTGGATCTTCCGGCCGGCGTGGACGTCGAGATCAAAGCGTTCGGCAAGAAGTAAGTAGCAGGTAAGTAAGTAGGATTTGGTTCAGGAAAAGAAACATGAGTCCAGGAATTCTCGGCAAAAAGATCGGCATGACGCAGGTGTTCAACGCGGACGGGCAAGTGGTGCCGGTCACGCTCGTTAAGGCGGGCCCCTGCATAGTCACGCAGCGCAAAACTCCGGCTACCGATGGCTATGATGCCGTGCAGCTTGGTTTGGTTGAATACGCTCGCAAGCTCAATAAGCCGCTCACCGCGCATCTGGCAAAGTCGGGCGCGGAGGGCGTGAAGTTTCTGCGCGAGTTTCATTTAGGGCAGGGGACCGGCGACCTGAAACAAGGCGACCGTGTGCTGGCCGAAGAGTTTAAGGCCAAGGACGTTGTGGACGTGATTGGGACGAGCAAGGGCCGCGGCTTCCAGGGTGTCATGAAGCGCCACGGTTTCCATGGCAGCGACGCCACCCACGGTTCGATGTTCCACCGCGCGCCTGGCTCCATCGGCGCTTCGAGTTTTCCGTCGCGCGTCTTTCCGGGTATGCGGATGGGCGGCCATATGGGTTCGGATCAGGTGACGGTGCGGAACCTCGAAATCGTCAGCGTGGATACGGAAGATAACGTGATTGCGGTTAAGGGAGCGATTCCCGGACCGAACGGCGGTTATGTGATGGTTCGCCGGGCCAAGCGGTAGGCTGGCCGGAATTAGGCTGACCCGATCTGGTTCGTGAGTATTGCTTAGGAAAATTTCAAGATGCCGAGTGTAAATATAGTCGACCTGAACAACGCGCCCGTAGGCTCCATCGAGCTTTCCGATGCCGTGTTCGGGGCGGAAGTCAACGAAGCGCTGCTCTACGAAGCAGTGCGGCAGTATACGGCTGCCAAGCGCGGCGGCAACGCGGCGACAAAGACGCGTCATGAAGTGTCGGGCTCCGGTAAAAAGCTGTGGAAGCAAAAAGGCACAGGACGCGCGCGCATGGGCTCCATTCGGTCGCCGCTGTGGCGGCATGGCGGCACTACGCATGGCCCGCAACCACGCAGCTATGAATATCACTTGCCGCGCAAGATGATGCTCGGAGCGCTGCGGTCGGCTTTGTCCGCCAAACTGCGCGACGGCGAATTGCGTATTGTGAACGCCTTCAATCTGGCCGACCACAAGACCAAGCACATGACGCACGTGCTGGGCGCGCTCGAAGCGAAGAAAACCGTGTTGCTGGTTGAGACCGGCGAAAACCATAACTTGACGCGCGCCTCGCGTAATCTGCCGGGCGTGAAACTGGTGCCGACCAAAGATGTCACCGTCTATGACTTGCTGAAGTATCAGGAAGTGCTGTTGAGCGAGTCGGCCGCCCGGAAGTTGTCGGAGGCATTAGCGTAATGAACGTTTACGACGTGATCAAGCGCCCGCTCATTACCGAGAAGGGCCACATGAAGCGGGAGACCGAAAGCACGCTGTGTTTTGAGGTTCATCCCGATGCGAATAAGATTGAGATCCGGCAGGCGGTAGAAACGGTGTTCCGGGTCAAGGTTTCCGAAGTGCGCACCAGCAACTATGCCGGCAAACTGCGCCGCAAGGGCCGTTTCACGGGCTATGCGTCGGATTGGAAGAAGGCGTATGTGCGCCTCGAGCCAGGGCAGAAGATGCCCGAGTACAGCGAGATCTAACGAGGAACGAAGCACGCCATGCCTATAAAGAGTTTTAGTCCGACAACGCCCACGCGGCGCTTCCAAACATACGTCACCCGGGAGAACATCACCAAGGACCGGCCGGAAAAGTCGCTGGTCGAAGGTAAAAAGCGCACCGGCGGCCGTGATTCGCGTGGCCGGATTTCCAGCCGCTTCATCGGCGGCGGCGCCAAACAGGCTTACCGCCTGATTGATTTCAAGCGCGACAAGACCGGCGTCGTTGCCAAGGTTGCGGCGATTGAATACGACCCCAACCGTTCGGCGCGCATCGCGCTGCTGCATTACACGGATGGCGAGAAGCGCTATATCATTGCTCCCGTTGGTCTTGAAGTCGGGCGCATGGTGACCTCCGGACCGGAAGCCGATATTCTGCTGGGAAATGCCCTGCCGTTGAAGAACATCCCGTCCGGTACCGTGGTGCACAACATTGAACTGCGGCCCGGAAAGGGCGCGCAGATGGCCCGTTCGGCTGGTGCGCAGGCGCAGTTGGTCTCGAAAGAAGGCGGCATTGCGCTGCTGAAGTTGCCCTCCGGTGAAATCCGGCGTGTGCCGGTGGAATGCATGGCGACCATCGGGCAAGTCGGCAATGTGGAGCATGAAAATGTGTCGCTGGGTAAGGCTGGCCGTTCGCGCTGGCTCGGACGCATGCCGCATAACCGCGGCGTCACGATGAACCCGGTGGATCACCCGCACGGTGGCGGCGAGGGTAAAACCTCGGGCGGACGCCATCCGGTGACGCCATGGGGCCAGCCGACGCGTGGATTTAAAACCCGTAACAACAAACGCACCGACCGCTGGATTGTCACCCGCAAGTCGAAAAAACGGTAGAGCGGGAAGCATTAGTGAAGGAAGCGTTAGGTAAGGTAGGAATTTTCAAATGAGTCGATCGCTCAAAAAAGGCCCGTTCACCGACGACCACCTGCTGAAAAAGGTGGAGGTCCTGAACACCAAAAGTCAGAAGTCGGTTGTGAAGACCTGGTCGCGCCGCTCTACCATCGTCCCGAACTTTATCGGACACACGCTGGCGGTGCATAACGGCAAGAAGTTCATTCCGGTGTACGTCACGGAAAATATGGTGGGGCACAAGCTGGGTGAGTTCTCGCCCACGCGTACCTTTAAAGGCCACCAGGCCAAGTCCACCGAAAAGGCGGCGAGGTAAGTCATGGCGTTAGCACCTATTGAAACGGCTTCGATCGCGAAAGCGGAAGCGCGGTATATGCGTGTCTCGCCGCAGAAAGCGCGGCTGGTGATCGATATGATTCGCGGCCAGCAGGCGGGCGACGCCATCAATATTTTGAGCGCGACCAAGAAGCGCGTCGCGTATTCGATCGAGAAGATTCTGCGTTCGGCCATTGCCAACGCTGAGAGTACTTCAGAGAACGTGGACGTGGATAAGTTGATCGTTTCTGAAGCCTACGTGAATGAAGGGCCGCGCCAGAAGCGTATCCGGCCCGCTCCCATGGGCCGTGCGTACCGCTATCAGCGCCGCACGTCGCACATTGTGGTCAAAGTCGGCGAGAGCGCCGCAGCGGAAGAGGAATAAGGGTAATGGGTCAGAAAGTACATCCGTACGGATTCCGCCTGGGCGTCACCAAGACCTGGCGGTCGCGCTGGTTCGCCAAGCAGGATTACGCGAAACTGCTGCACGAAGATCTCCAGTTGAAGGAGTCTTTGCTCGAACGGCTCAAGGCCGCGGGCGTTAGCTCCATTGAGGTGGATCGTCCCGGCAACAAGCTGCGCATCACCATTCGCACGTCGCGTCCGGGTATCATCATCGGACGCAAAGGCGCGGAGATCGAAAAGCTGAAGGGCGACCTGGCAAAGAAGACCAATCGCGAAGTCTTCATCGACATTCAGGAAGTGCACCGGCCGGAGCTGGACGCGCAGTTGGTTTCAGAGTCGATCGCGCTGCAGCTTGAAAAGCGCGTGGCTTTCCGGCGCGCGATGCGCAAAGCCGTGGATTCGGCGCTGCGCTTCGGTTGCAAGGGCATCAAAGTTCGGGTCTCTGGACGCTTGAACGGCGCTGAAATCGCCCGCAGTGAATGGTATCTGCAAGGTCAGTTGCCGCTGCATACGTTACGCGCTGACATCGACTATGGCTTCAGCCAGTCCTACACCACCTACGGTGTGATCGGCGTTAAGGTTTGGATTTACAAGGGCGAAGTGCTGGAAGGCGGAAACCGCCGCAGCAATACGTTGCGCAACGATGGCGAAGCGCCGCGCCGCCGCCGGAGCCCGCGCGACGAACGCGGCGGCGATCGTGGCGACCGTGGAGCTGACAGAGGGGATCGCCGGCCTTCGGGCGGGGGCGCACAAAGCGCCGCTGGAGCGGGTCACTCGGGGGCTCCGTATTCCGCGCCTCCGTATTCGGCGCCGCCGGTTGCCGATGTTAGCGGACCTGCGACCCAGCAGGCTCCCGCGGATTTGCCGAAGCCGGCGACCGCACCGATTATTCCACCCATGTCGGTGCCGGTAACACCGGCGTGGAAGCAGGAACAGCCGAAGTCGGCTGAGCCGGTTGAAGGCGGAACAGATACACCAAAGGAGTCGAGCGAGTAAGCGCAGTTTGCGCTTGCCTGCAAGGAGAACACAGCTATGTTGATGCCGAAGAGAGTGAAATTTCGCAAGCAGCAACGTGGCCGCATGACCGGCAAAGCCTGGCGCGGCTCCACGTTGTCGTTCGGCGAATTCGGTTTGAAGGCCATGGAGTGCGGCTGGGTGACCAACCGCCAGCTCGAAGCGGCCCGTATTGCCATGACGCGCTTCATCAAGCGCGGCGGCAAAGTGTGGATTCGTGTATTCCCGGATAAGCCCATCACAAAAAAACCGCCAGAAACCCGTATGGGTAAAGGCAAAGGCGCTCCGGAAGCATGGGTAGTTGTGGTGAAGCCGGGCCGTATTTTGTTCGAGATGGAAGGCGTTTCGGTGGCCACCGCGACGGAAGCGATGCGGCTGGCGGCCCAGAAGATCTCGGTGCCGACCAAGTTTATCGCCCGCAACGTGCCGGAAGCGATTAAGGCGAGCTAGGAAGAGCATGAAGGGTAAAAAAGTAGGCGGCCTCGATACGGTCGAATTGCAACGCCAGGCGCAGGACTCGCAGGAGCAGTTGTTCCGGCTGCGTTTTCAAATGGGCATGGGCCAGAGCGAAGGGCTCAAGAAATACCGGGTGCTGCGCAAGGACCGGGCGCGCTTGTTGACTGCGTTGCGCGCCAAAGAACTGGCCGGTGAAACCATTGTGCCGCTGGCCGTGGCGAAGCCCGCGCCGCTGGTGAAGAAAGCGGCGTCCAAGGGCGGCCGTTTCGCCGGTTTGTTTAAGCGCAACAAGAAGAAGTAGGAAGTAGAAGGATCTTTCGAGAAAATCATGGTGGCAACAAACCAGTCGGCAACAAACCAGGCGGCCAAGCCTGCCGCAACCGGCGAGACTCCGGCAATCGGGCATAAGAACGAGAAGGTGGGCGAAGTCGTCTCGACCAAGATGGCCAAGACGATTGTCGTCGAAGTGACGCGGCGCACCGCGCACCCGGTCTACAAGCGGATCGTCACCAACCGGAAGAAGTTCTACGCGCACGATGAAGAGGAATCGGCCAAGGTCGGCGATATGGTCCGCATCGTGGAGTGCCGTCCGCTGAGCCGTTTGAAGCGCTGGCGGCTGGGTACGGTCATCCGGCGCGCGGTGCAGGTAGTGGTCGATCACCCGGCGCTGGCGAATGCCGCCGATACGCGCGTGAAGCAGACCCACAAGAAGAAAAACAATAAGAAGAAGTAGCTCCCTGACGGGGCTTGGGTATTCAGGAGAACAGTCATGATTGGAATGCGAACGATGCTCGAGGTGGCCGACAACAGCGGCGCGCGCAAGGTGCAATGTATCTTGCCGCGCGGCGGCGACCTCGGTCTACGTGCGGGGTTGGGCGATATCATTACGGCCGCCGTGAAGGAAGCCGCCCCCGATTCCAGCGTCAAAAAAGGCAAGGTAGTGCGCTGCGTGATCGTGCGGATGCGTAAAGAAACGCGGCGCAAGGACGGCACCTATATTCGTTTCGATACGAATGCCGCGGTGCTGATTAACGAAGTGGGCGAACCGGTGGGTACGCGCGTTTTCGGACCGGTGGCGCGCGAACTGCGTGACAAGCGTTTCATGAAAATTGTTTCCCTGGCGCCGGAGGTGATCTAAACATGCCGAAAGTAGCTTACAAACGCCGCCAGGAAAAAGGCGAGCAAAAACCGGCGCGGGTCAAGATCAAGAAGGACGATCTGGTTCGCGTGATTGCCGGACGCGATAAAGGCAAGACCGGTAAGGTCCTGGAAGTAAACCGCTTGACGCGCAAGGTGACAGTCGAAGGCGTGATGGTCGTCAAGCGACATACCCGGCCGAATCCGTCCAAGCAAATTAAAGGCGGCATCGCCGAAAAGCCCATGGGTATCGACGTCTCAAATGTGATGATGTTGACGGCGGGCGGCGTGCCGACGCGCATAGGCTATAAGCTTGAAACCGTCGGCGACAAGGTACGGCGCACGCGTGTTGCTCGCAAGGGCGGCGAAGCGCTGGACAAGAAGTAAGTCTGGACAGGTAAAGCTAGAGAACGACGATGGCGAAAAAGACAGATAGCAAGCCGGCCAAAGAGAACAAGCCGGTAAAAGACCCGAAGGCCGCCGAAAAAGCGGAGAAGAAGCAGCGCGCCAAGAATGTGGACGCTGGCCCCGTTCTGGAGAAGGCAGCGGCTCCGAAATCGTCGAGCGGCGGCAAGGCCCGTCTGCGTGATCTTTACACAAAGACCGTCATTCCAGCTCTGACCAAGGACTTTGGCTACACCAACCCCATGGCAGTGCCGAGGGTGCAGAAGGTTTCGATCAACATCGGTCTGGGTGAGGCGACGGGCAACAGCAAGCTGATGGACGGCGCCGTGAACGAGTTGTCGGCAATTGCCGGGCAAAAGCCGGTGGTCACCAAGGCGAGGAAGTCGATCGCTGCTTTTAAACTGCGCGAAGGCGTGGCCATCGGTTGCATGGTGACGCTGCGCGGCGACCGCATGTTTGAGTTTTTGGACCGGCTGATGAATGTGGCTCTGCCGCGCGTCCGCGATTTCCGCGGCGTGTCGCCGAAGTCGTTCGATGGCCGCGGCAATTATACGCTCGGTTTGAAAGATCAACTGATCTTCCCTGAGATTGATTACAACCGGGTGGAAAAGACGAAGGGCATGAACGTCTCTATCACCACAACCGCAAACACGGACGCAGAGGGTTTGGCGCTTTTGCGCCATCTGGGCATGCCGTTCCGCCAGTAAGGATTTAAATGGCAACTACCGCAAAAATAGCCAAAGAAGTGAAGAAGCTGGCCGAGATCGCCAAGGCCAGGGAAGCAAAAGTTCCGGTCAAGTTTCCGACCCGGTTGCGCAACCGCTGCAAAAAGTGCGGACGACCGCGCGGATACCTGAGCAAGTTTGCTCTGTGCCGGATCTGTTTCCGTAAGTTCGCGCTGGCGGGTGAGATTCCGGGCGTGACCAAGGCCAGTTGGTAGCCGGCGCTGCCGGCGGCCAGTTAGTGATTTTTTAGGAATGAAAGGTGCTGAGAATTAAATGACAGCAGACCCCATTGCCGACATGCTGACGCGAGTGCGGAATGCACTCGTGGCTCGTCACCCCAAAGTGGACGTGCCGGCGTCGCGGCTAAAGAACGAGTTGGCCCGTATCTTCAAAGAAGAGGGCTACATACTCAATTACAAGTTGACCGAAGAAGGCGCGAAGAAGTTCATCCGCCTGTATCTGAAATACACACCCGCCAACTTGCCCGTGATTTCGCGTATTGAACGCGTATCGCGTCCGGGTTGCCGCGTGTATGTCGGCAGCAAAGAGATTCCGCGCATCCTGGGCGGTCTAGGCATCAACATTCTCACCACTCCAAAAGGCGTGATGACAGGGTCCTCCGCGCGCAAAGAAGGCGTTGGCGGCGAAGTCCTCTGTCAGATCTGGTAAGGAACGAAGCATGTCAAGAGTTGGAAAAAAGCCCATCCCCCTGCCTAAAGGGGTCAAAATCAATATCGGCGATCATCTGCAGGTCGAGGGTCCGAAGGGCAAACTGTCCGTACCGATTCCCGCTGGCATCCATTTCGAACAGAAGGATGGTTTCCTCGAGTTGGTGCGCGATAACGACAAACTGGCGGCGCTGCACGGCCTGACGCGCGCGCTGGCCTCGAATGCCATCGTGGGCGTATCCGCCGGTTTCACGCGCGAGCTTGACATTGTCGGCACCGGTTACCGCGCTGACGTCAAGGGCAAGGTTGCCACGTTCAGCCTGGGTTATTCGCATCCTATCGAGTTGCTGCTGCCTAGCGGCGTGGACCTGAAAATCGACAAGCAAACCCACCTGGTGTTGACCGGCTACGACCGTCAGGAAGTGGGACACATCGCGGCGCAGATCCGCTCTTTGCGGCCGCCCGACCCATACAAGAACAAGGGCGTCCGGTATACCGGAGAAGTACTGCGCAAGAAGGCCGGTAAGACCGGCGCGGGGAGTAAGTAAATGGCGCGAACTGGTAGAAATGAAATTCGGCTTCGCATTCATAAGCGAATTCGCAGCCGCGTCGAGGGCTCGCAGGAGCGCCCGCGGTTGGCGGTCTTCCGCAGCCTGAATCACATCTATGCGCAGGTGATCGACGACCAGCAGGGGCACACGCTGGTGGCGGCCGCATCCACGGAGAAGGACTTGCGTGGCAAGGGCGGTAACGTGGAAGGCGCCAAGTTGATCGGCAAGGCCGTGGCGGAGCGGGCCAAGGAAAAGGGCATCAAAAAAGTGGTTTTCGATCGCGGCGGTTACCTTTATCATGGGCGCATCAAAGCGCTTGCGGATGCGGCGCGTGAAGCAGGACTGGAGTTCTAATGACATCTACTGGAACGGGCAAGCGGGTTGACGCGCAGAATCTCAACCTGAAGGAACAGGTTGTCAGCATCAACCGCGTGACCAAGGTGGTCAAGGGCGGTAAGAATATGAGCTTTTCGGCACTCGTCGTAGTGGGCGATCCGGGAGCGAAGGTCGTCGGCTTCGGCACCGGGAAGGCCAAGGAAGTTCCTTCTGCGATCAAGAAGGGCATCGAAGCGGCGAAGAAGAATCTGCGCAAGATTCACGTGCTTGAGACCACCATCCGCCATCCTGTATTAGGCCGCTTCGGTAGCGGGCTGGTATTGTTGAAACCGGCTCCGGCCGGTACGGGTGTCATCGCCGGCGGCCCGGTGCGCGCGGTGATTCAAGCGGTAGGTATTCCGAACGTGCTCACCAAGTCCATCGGTTCGCATAATGCGCACAATGTGGTGAAGGCCACGATTGACGCGCTGGAACAGTTGCGCGATAAAGCCGCCATTGCCGACATGCGCGGGCTGGCAATCGAAAAGCTGTAGAGGCGAGGGAACTAAATGGCCGAAGGCACAATCAAGATTAAACTGGTGCGCAGCGTAATCTGCACGCCACAAAAGCACAAGAACATTGTGAAGTCGCTGGGGCTTCACAAAATCAATCGTGTAGTGGAGCGCCCCGATACGCCCGGTTTTCGCGGGATGGTAAAGAAGGTTCCCCATTTGCTCGAAATCGTAAAGGACTAGGCGCGGCGGTACATCGACATGAATTTAAGTAACTTGCGCCCACCCAAGGGCCAAAAACACAAGAAACGTCGCCTCGGACAGGGTATGGGTACCGGCCGCGGCAAATTTGCGGGACGCGGCGCAAAAGGCGCCAAGTCAATCTCGGGCTACAGCAAAATGCGCGGTTTCGAGGGCGGCCAGATGCCGCTGCACCGCCGCTTGCCCAAGCGCGGATTTACCAACATCTTCCACAAGGACTTTGCGGTTGTGAATGTCGGCCTACTCGAAAAGCTCGAAGGCGATGTGTTCACTCCCGAATCGTTAATGGCCAGCGGCATCGTCAAGAAGCTCGGCGCGGGCCTCAAAATTCTGGCCAACGGTGAATTGACGCGTAAAATTACCGTTACGGCACATGTGTTTTCCAAAGCCGCTCTCGAAAAGATCGAAAAGGCCGGCGGCAGCGGCGAAGCGCTGCCCAAGCCCGATCCTTCGAAGCGGGCCGCTGTGAAGCCGAAAGACAGAGCGAAAGCCAGTTAGGGAAACATTGACCGTGTCTCCAGTAATAGCCCGTAATGCAAACCTGGAATTGTAAACAATGACCAAGTTTTTTGAAGCTTTCGCTAACGTATTCCGGATCCCGGATCTGAGAAGACGCGTGCTCTTCACGTTAGGTTTGCTGGCCGTCTACCGCGTGGGTGCGTACGTCCCCACCCCCGGAATCGATACCAATCGGTTCGAGGATTTCTTTGCGCGCAGCGCCTCTGGCGGGTTCCTGGGCTATTTCGATCTATTTAGCGGCGGCATGTTGCGCCGCATGACAATTTTCGCCCTCGGCATCACTCCGTACATCACTGCGTCTATTATTTTGCAGTTGTTGACGGTGGTGGTGCCCACGCTGGATAAGCTGCAGAAGGAAGGCGAACTCGGCCGCCGCAAAATCACGCAGTGGACGCGGTATTTGACGGTGATTCTCGCCATCGTTCAGTCCATCGGCATAGCCTTCGCTCTGCAGAGTTCCGACGGCAATTTCGTGTTGAATCCAGGCGTGGGCTTCCTTATCCTGACCGCGCTTACCTTCACAGCCGGTTCGGCGTTTATTATGTGGCTGGGTGAGCAGATCACGGACCGGGGCATCGGCAACGGTATGTCGCTCATTATCTTTGTCGGCATCGTGGTTGGTCTTCCGAATGCGGTTCGCAGCATTTACAGCATACGTTCGTGACCCATCAATGGCCGCCGCTGCAAATGGTCATCATCTTAGCCATCATGGTCGCGGTGGTGGCGTTCATTGTGCTGGTCGAGCGCGGCGAACGCCGCATCCCGGTGCAATACGCCAAACGCGTCATCGGCCGGCGCATGATGGGCGGGCAATCCACGCACTTGCCGTTGAAGGTGAACGCGGGCGGTGTGATTCCAATTATTTTCGCCTCTTCGCTGCTGGCGCTGCCACAAACCTTCCTGCAGTTTCCGTTGTTCAAGAACAGTCCCTGGCTGAGCAGCATGCTGGGCGCGCTGGGCGGTTCCGAACCGCTTTACTACCTCGCCTTCATTATTCTGATTGTCTTTTTCTGCTTCTTCTACATCTCCATTATTTTCAATCCGAACGAAGCAGCTGACAACATGCGCAAGTACGGCGGCTTCATTCCAGGTATCCGGCCGGGCAAGAATACGGCTGAGTACATGGACAAGATTTTGTCTAAAATCACCGTGGTGGGCGGGCTGTACCTGGCCATCCTGTCGATCATTCCGATGATCATGATTTCGGGAATCAAGCTGCAGCGGCTGCCCTTGATCGGTAATTTTATCGACGCTCATTTTCCGCGCTGGCTGCTGGATGGGCTCGGCGTTCAGTTTTACTTTGGCGGGACGTCGCTGCTCATCGTTGTGGGCGTGGCGATGGACACCGTCAACCAAATCGAAGCGCAGCTGATCATGCGCCATTATGATGGCTTTACCCCGCGTTCCGGTCGGCAACGTGGCCGGACCCGTTAATTGAAACAAGTAGATAACGCCTTGTCCGCCATCACGTCAGACACATTTTCTCCCGCGGTGATTTTGTTTGGATCGCCGGGATCAGGCAAGGGAACGCAGGCGAAACTGTTGCGAAACTGCCTTCACGGGCCGCATATATCCACCGGCGATATGTTGCGCGAGCACATCAGCGCCGGAGATGAGATCGGCAGGGAAGCGCAAAGATTGATTCGAACCGGCAACCTGGTTCCGGACGAGATGGTCAACAATTTGATCAGGCTGCGCCTCGTCGAGCCGGACTGCCGTCAGGGAATGATACTGGATGGGTATCCGCGGACCATCAACCAGGCCAGCGTTTTACTCGATATCATGCAGGAAGATGCGATACGTCCGGCCGTGGTACACTTGATGGTTGACTACGAAAAAATCGTAGCTCGCCTAAGCGGCCGCCGGCAGTGTCCTGTCTGTGGCACTTTGTACAGCCTGAAGACGAACCCGCCCAAAGTTGCTGGGATTTGTGACCTGGATGGGTCTGCCCTTGTGACGCGCGAAGACGATCGAGAGCCGGTGATTCGGGAGCGGTTGCGTGAGTATGATTCTCAAACGCTTCCCATCCTGAATTTCTTCCGTGAGGCGGGCGTTCCGATGATTGAAATGAATGCGGGGGAAGCCGTTCCGGAGCAGATTGGAAGGCGGATTTGTGGCGAGTTGGCGCAGTCTGGTTTGATTCCGGCTGTCTCAACCTCGAATGCCGGGACGGATGTGACGCTGTGATTGTGCGTAGAAGTTCGGTCGAACTGGAGAAACTCCGCCGGAGCGGAATGCTGGTCTACCGGATCTTGCAGGATTTGAAGGGCATGGTCGTGGAAGGCATCACTACCCAGGAGCTCGAAGCGGCTGCCGAGAAAATGATCGCGGAAGCCGGAGCGAAATCTGCCTTTAAAGGTTATTACACGCAGGCCGCCGGGACCAAATATCCCTTCGTGCTGTGTACGTCGATCAACGAAGAGGTAGTGCATGGCATGCCCTCGGCACGCCGCAAGTTGATGCGCGGCGATATTGTGTCGATTGACACGGGTGTTTTGCTGGATGGCTACTACGGCGATTCGGCCCTGACGGTGGCGGTGGGAGAAGTAAACGATTCGGTGAAGCGCCTGTTAAAGGTAACCGAAGAGAGCTTGGAATTGGCGATTGACCGGGTACGAGCCGGCAACCGCCTGTTTGACGTTTGTGGAACGGTAGAGAAGCATGTGACTTCGAACGGCTTCTCGATTGTTCGTGAGTTTGTGGGGCACGGGATAGGCACTTCGCTGCATGAAGAGCCGCAGATTCCGAATTATGTGGACCGGCGCGGTGAAAACCCGCGCTTGAAACCAGGTATGGTGTTGGCAATTGAGCCGATGGTGAACGCCGGCCGTCCCGATACGCAGGTGCTGCCCGACAAATGGACGGCAGTGGCGAAGGATGGTTCGTACTCCGCGCACTTTGAGCATATGGTGGCGGTGACGGAGAACGGGCCTTGGGTTCTGTCGCGGCCGTAGGCAATGGTTGTGGATTTCGAAGAGGCAGGCGATGCGGTTGGAGCCGGGGCGGAGCGTACCGCCGAGGGAACCGTGGTTGAGTTGCTGCCGAGTGCGTTGGTGAGTATCAGACTGGAAGGGGAGCATCGCTTAATTGCTCATCTGCCCAGCACCCAGCGGGCGAATTTTGTGCGTTTGCGAGTAGGCGACCGGGTGCGAATCGCAATCTCGGAGCAAGACCGGACGCGCGGGCGGGTTTTGGAGTTATTGACGAAGGGGTAGCGGCGCGGTTCGGCGCGCGGCCAAGGAACAAACTATGAAGGTAAGAGCGTCCGTCAAGAAATTGTGTGACAAGTGCAAGGTGATCCATCGCCACGGCGTTGTGCGCGTCATCTGCACCAATCCCAAGCACAAGCAGCGGCAGGGTTAGAGGAATTATATGGCGCGTATAGCAGGTGTTGATTTACCAGCAAAGAAGCGGTCGGCCATCGGGCTGACATACATCTACGGCATCGGGCGTACCCGGGCCTTGTCCCTTCTTTACCGGGCGCACGTGGATCCGGAGAAGAAGATTGGGGACCTTTCCGAAGAGGAAGTGAACCATCTCAGGAACCTCATTGAGACCGAGGGCGCCATTGAAGGCGACCTGCGCAAAGAAGTCTCAATGAACATCAAGCGCCTGATGGAAATGGGCTCTTACCGCGGTTTGCGGCATCGCCGCGGCTTGCCGGCGCGCGGGCAGCGCACCCACACCAATGCGCGTACGCGCAAGGGTCCGCGCCGGGGCACCGTGGCGGGCAAGAAGAAGGCAACTGGTAAGACGTAGAGGATTTTGGTAAATGGCTAAGGCACCCGCAAAAACTGGTAGTTCAAAAACTAGTAAGAAGAAAGCCTTCAAGAAGAAGGAAAAAAAGAACGTTCCTTACGGGACGGTCCATATTCAGGCTTCGTTCAACAACACCATTGTTACGTTCACCGATCCGATCGGAAACGTGTTGGCGTGGTCGAGTTCCGGTTCGCTTGGCTTCCGTGGTTCGCGCAAAGGCACGCCCTTTGCCGCTCAGCAGGCCTCGCTGACGGCGGCGAACAAAGCCAAGGAATCCGGTCTGCGTTCAGTGGAAGTTCGCGTTGCCGGTCCCGGTTCCGGCCGCGAGTCGGCAGTGCGCGCTCTTGCGACCGCCGGTATTGAAGTGAAGTCGATCCGCGACGTCACGCCGATTCCGCATAACGGATGCCGGCCGCCTAAAAAGCGCCGAGTCTGAGAAGAGTTCGCCCTCACAGGAGGGCGTGGATTGAAAAAGCGGGATGAAGGCACAGCCGTAAACCGCACCTACAGTATCTTTTGGAGGTTATTGATTGGCACGTTATAGTGGCCCCGTGTGCAGGCTCTGCCGCCGCGAGGGCATGAAATTGTTCCTGAAAGGCGAGCGCTGCCACACCGAGAAGTGCGCCATTGAAAAGCGCAACTTCGCTCCGGGCCAGCACGGCAAGGATAAGAAGCCGAAGTTAGTCGGCTACGGCCTGCAATTGCGCGAGAAGCAGAAAGCCCGCCGCTACTACCAGATTCTCGAAGGCCAGTTCCGGAATCTTTACGAGAAAGCCGTGAATCAAAAAGGCATTACCGGCGAGTACATGCTGGAAATGCTTGAGCGCCGCCTCGACAACGTCATGTACCGGACCGGGTTCGCTACCAGCCGCGCTCAGGGGCGTCAGATTGTCCGCCACGGTCATATCACAGTCAACGGCAAGAAAGTCAATATTCCTTCTTTTACAGTGAAGCCCGGCGATTCGGTTGAGATTCGCGAAACCAGCCGGAACAACTCCAGTATTCTGGCGGCGCGCGACGCCACCGCCCACACCCCTAGCCCTTCCTGGCTGGAAGTAGATCGCGAAGCGCTTAGAGCGCGTGTATTGCAGCAACCCAAGCGCGAAGAGTTGGTGCAAATTCAATTGAATGAACAGCTCATCGTCGAGCTGTACTCGAAGTAAGCTTCGATAACCGACGAAGAGGACAGATAGAACCAACTATGTTTAAAGGATTCCAGAAGCCCAAGCGTTTAGTCGCGAATACCGAAACGCTTACTGAGCGTTTCGGCCAGTTCACCGCCCAGCCCTTCGAGCGTGGATTCGGATCCACTATCGGTAGCGGTTTGCGGCGCGTACTTCTCAGCTCCATCGAGGGCGCGGCCATAACCGGCGTGCGAATCGATGGCGTATCGCACGAATTCAGTCCCATCCCAGGCGTTGTGGAAGATGCCACCGACATCATCCTGAACTTGAAGCAAGTTCCGTTCAAGATGATGGGCGAAGGCACGCGCATCGCTCGCTTGACGGTTGATGCTCCCGGCGAAGTGATGAGCAGCCAGATCGAGACCGATAACGACATCGAGGTGCTCGACCGCAATCTGCACATCGCCACGGTCGGCGAAGGCGGCAAACTCACCATCGAAATGCGCATCAAGAGCGGCCGCGGTTATGTGTCGGCCGACCGCAACTACGACGAAGATCTACCTATCGGCTACATTCCGATTGATTCGGTTCACTCGCCGGTGCGCAAAGTGAACTACACCGTGGAAGCAGCGCGTCTCGGTCAAAACACCGACTATGACAAGCTCACTCTCGAAGTGTGGACCAACGGCGCCATTTCACCGCAGGATGCGGTGGGGCAAGCTTCCAAGCTGCTCAAAGACCACATGACGATCTTCATCAACTTTGAAGAGACGCCCGAGGCCGCTGAAGAGCCGGCAGAGCGCGCCATCAATCAAATGAATGAAGTGCTGAACCGTTCGGTGGAAGAGCTCGAACTCAGCGTCCGTTCTTACAACTGCTTGAAGAACGCAAATATTCAGACGATCGGCGACCTGGTGCAGAAGAGCGAATCGGAAATGCTCCGCACCAAGAATTTCGGCCGCAAGTCGCTGAATGAGATCAAGGAAATCCTTTCCGGTCTGGGCCTGTCTTTCGGCATGAAGTTCGATTCGCAAGGACGCCTGGTTGGCGGAGCGCCGCCGGCCTCGCACTCCGATTTCGGCGATGAAGAAGAGGATACCGAGAACTTTGCAGGAGCCGAGGAATAATCAATGCGGCATCGCAAGGCAGGATCTAAACTCAAGCGCGATCTTAGCGCCAGACGCGCGCTATTACGCGGCTTGGTGACTAACGTCATCGAAGAAGAACGCATCACCACTACGATTCCCAAGGCGAAAGCCGCGAAGCCGCTGGTGGAGAAGATGATCACGCTGGCAAAGAAAGACAGCTTGCACGCACGGCGTCAGGCGGCGGCTTTCCTGATGAAGCCGGAAGCGGTCGAGAAGCTATTCGAAAAAATCGGTCCGCGCTTCAATCAGCGTAACGGCGGCTACACGCGTATCGTGAAGCTGGGCTGGCGTAAAGGCGACGGCGCCGAAACCGCCAAGCTGGAATTGGTTGGCTCGGAACTCGTCAAGCGCGCGGCTGAACGTGCCGCCCGCCGCGAGGAGAAGATGAAACAACTCAATGAAGGCGCCCAAGGCGAAGCCGGCGGCGACGAGAAGAAGTAAACCTTCCTTTAAACAAGTAGTGCAAAAGGCCCGGGAGCGCAGCTTCCGGGCCTTTTTGCATATCTGTACACTGAACGTGGATGGAAAAATTCGCGCTGCTAGGAATTGCTTTGCTTGGATTCGTTCTCCCGTCCAGCGGGGCATCGTTTTATCCAACACGGCTGGAGGATTCCAAGGCAGTTTACCTGACGCCGGATCAGTTTCCCGTTCACGCCGACGGCAAGGCGGACGATAGCGAGGCCATCCAAGCAGCTATCAACAAAGTGCAGGAGACGACAGGCTGGGGAATAGCCTTTGTCCCGGCGGGCCGCTACCGGATCACGCGAACCATTTACGTCTGGCCGGGTGTGCGGGTGATCGGCTATGGCGCCACACGTCCCGTATTCGTTCTCGCCGATGGTACTCCCGGATTCCAGCAGGGAATCGGAGATATGTTCTTCTTCACCGGATTCCGGCCGAGAGGGGGTTCGTCGGCGCGGCCGCTAACGCCTCCCGGAACTGTTCCGGAGAATCTTACCATCGCGGATGCCAATCCGGGTACATTCTATTCCGCGATGAGCAACGTCGATTTTGAGATCGGCAGGGGAAATCCAGCGGCCGTCGCGGTTCGTTGCCACGCCGCACAGCACGCCTTCCTTACCCACATCGATTTCCATACCGGCTCCGGCCTGGCGGGCATTCATGACGTGGGGAATGAGGGCGAGGATCTGCACTTTTACGGCGGACGCTATGGCATCCTCACCAAGAAGCCGTCGCCTGCCTGGCAATATACGCTGCTCGATTCGACATTCGACGGCCAGCGGGAGGCGGCCATCCGGGAGAATGAAGCCGGACTGACGCTGGTTCATAACGAATTCAAAAATGTGCCGACCGCCATTTCGATTGATTCCGGCTACTCCGACCAGCTCTGGGTGAAAGACGCACGCTTTGAGAACATCAGCGGCCCGGCGATCCTCATCAGCAACGAAGACAGCCGTATGACCCAGATCAACGCGGAGGACATCGTCTGCGCTCATGTGCCGGTGTTTGCACGATTTCGCGAGAGCGGCAAACAGATTGCGGGAGCTGGTGAAACCTACAAGGTCAAAGTGTTCTCGCATGGACTCACCTTGGCGGGACTGGGCGCGCAAGGAGAGAGTAAGACTGGATTCCAGGCCGCGCCATTGAACAGCCTGCCGCCCGCGGGACCAAACGCAATTCCCGCGTCGCCCCCAGCCAATGAGTGGGTCAATCTGAGATCGCTGGGCGTGAAAGGCGATGGCGTGACTGATGATACGGCGTCGATTCAAAAAGCAATTGCCGGGCATCGCGTCCTCTACGTTCCATCGGGCCGTTACATCGTGACAGACTCTATTACGCTTCGCCCGGATACGGTACTTATCGGTCTGCATCCGCATGAAGCTCAGTTTGATCTTCCCGATCGGACGCCGGCGTTTCAAGGACCTGGTGCTCCTCGTCCGCTGCTGGAAGCGCCGCAGGGCGGCCATAACATCGTGACCGGCATTGGAATCTACACCGGAGGGACTAACAGCCGGGCTGTGGGCGCGCTGTGGATGGCGGGGAGGGATTCGCTGATGAATGACGTGCGCTTTCTGGGGGGACACGGCACTAACGGTCCTGACGGCAAACGCATCGATCCGTATAACAACACGCACACGGCGGACCCCGATCTCCATAAGCGCTGGGATGGACAGTACGCGAGTTTGTGGGTGACCAACGGCGGCGGCGGGACGTTCGCGAACATATGGACTCCGGATACCTTCGCGCAGGCGGGCTTTTACGTCTCGAATACAACCACGCCCGGCTACGTATACGAATTATCGAGCGAGCATCACGTGCGCACGGAGGTTAAGTTTTCGCAAGTTGCCAATTGGGAGTTGTACGCACTGCAGACGGAAGGTGAGGTGGGAGAAAGCGCATTTGCGCAGTCGCTGGAGATTGACCGGTGTAGCAACCTGACCATCGCCAATTATCACGGCTACCGTGTCGTGAGAAGTTACCAGCCTTTCCCTTATGCGATTCGTATTTTCGATTCGCACGACATCCGGTTTCGCAATGTGCATGTAGACAATAACAGCTCCATCGGGTTGCGCGATGCACAGGGAAATTGGCGCCAGCATGTGCGGTCCGGTAAGGTTTCTTTTGACGATGCGATTGTTGATGAGACGCGGCATGCGGTGGTGAGAGACCGTGAGTTCGCCTGGCTGGACGTGCCGGGTAAGCCCGCTCCTCCCCATCGAGGGCTTCCGGTGGAGAAGTTATCGACCGGTTTCTTCAACATCTCGGGCGGCGCCGTGGATGCTTCTGGAGATCTGTACTTTGTCGATGCGCACTGGCAGCGCATTTACAAGTGGTCAACAGCGACGAAGCAATTACGCATCCTGCGCGACAATCCGCTTGATCCGGTGAATCTGATGTTCGATAAGGCCGGCGACTTAATTGTCGTTTCTTCCGGCGGAAAAGACGAGAGTGTTTACTCTTTCCGCCCGGACGCGCCGGAGGATCAGGTCACGCTGCTTGAGAGGCAACCGGCGGATGAGCGCCCAGGAATGACCGCGATTCTACCGACGAGTTATTGGGTCAACGGGGATTTTTCCAATACACTCTCCACGGAGACTTACGAGTACGTAACGCTGGAGCAGATGTTTCGGAAGATCATGACAACCAGGAAGCTCTATCAGTACGTTTCTCCCGATCGATCGCTCTTTATTCCAGCGGATGAGGTCGTGATTCAAGGCGAACCGTATTTTGGCGCGAAGTTTTCCTATATTTTGCAGGCGTACGGCTTAGTGAATGCCGTTCCAGGCCGCCCATTTTATGTGACGAACGAATCCGAACAAAAGACTTACTCGGCGAGTGTCAATGCCGACGGAACACTTTCCGATCTCAAGTTATTTGTGAATCAAGGCGGCGAGAACCTTGCTCAGGATGCGGCTGGAAATGTCTATCTGGCGGGCGGCCAGATCTTTGTCTATAATCCGGCGGGGAAGCTGATTGACACGATTGCCGTTCCCGAACGTCCGAATCAACTTATCTTCGGTGGAAAAGATCAGCGCACGCTTTTCATCTTCAGCCGCACGTCCTTATACTCGGTTCGCATCAAGCCACGCGCATGAGGATAAAGGTTAAATCGTCATGCTGCGGCGCACCGGCCATCCAAGCTTTCAGCTCCTCCAGGATTTTCGCGGCCATCTCCTGAACCGGTAGAGCGGCGGCGCGGCGCAATAAGTCTTTTAACGGCTCTTCGTCAAACTCTTCTTCCTGAGGGTTATGTGCTTCCGTTACGCCATCGCTAAAAGCCAGCAACACGTCGCCGGACTGGAGTTGAATCTCGGTCTCTTCATAGGCTGCATGCGCGAACATGCCGATGATCATGCCGCCGTTTGAGAGTTCCTCGATATCGCCGTTCCGGCGCAGAAGAAACGGCGGATTGTGCCCGGCATTCACGTAGCGCAGCGTGCGGCGTTGTTCATCGAATTGCGAGTAGAAGAACGTGGCGTAGCCGTTCACGCCGGTGGAGCGATGGAGCAAGCGGTTCATCTTCGCCGCGAGATCCGCCAATGAGATGCCTTCGGTGCTGGCGAGACTGCGCAGCGATGCTTGCACGATGGACATGATGAGCGCGGCTGCAATGCCTTTACCTGCCACGTCCGCAAGAGCGATACCGATTTGCCGGCTGCCGAGATCGAGAAAATCGTAATAGTCGCCGCCCACGCCGCGCGCGGGTATGCAGATGCCGGTGAGCTGAAGGCCAGCCGTGCAAAACGGGCTTTCCGGGAACAGGCGTTTTTGGACTTCGGTGGCCAGCTCCAATTCGCGGCGGAGGCGCTCCTGATCCACGATGCGCGCGCTGAGACGGCTATTTTCGAGCAGTAGCGCGAATTCGGCCGCGGCGCTGCGCACTACTCTTCGTTCCGCTCCACTGTAAGAACCGCGGTCGAGCGGCGACGCCAGAATCAACAGCCCCGTGATTCCCGATTTCGACTGCAGAGGCGCGGCAAGAGCGGCATCCATTTGTTCAAGAGTGGTTAATTCCGGAATGTGCTCGGGCGCTTGTTCTTGCGCCCATTTGCGCCAGCCGGCCAGATCCGCGCGGGTGAGGGGAAGAGCGGAGGAGTAATGGCGCAGGCGGTTCAAGAGTAGACTGCCGGCCGGCAAAACAAATTGCTGCTGCCCTGCCGTTAGAAATGGTTGATCCTCAGCAAGGCGCGTGAGAAGGAACACCCCTGACGCTTTGAGCTGTTCGCGTAGAGTTTGTAAGGCGGCATCGATAGCGTCGGTGAAGGATTCGGCGCTGCGGCTGGCTTCGGCGATGGCGGCCAGCATTTCGGTTCCACCGGTACGCGCGCGCGGTTCGTGCGATGGCAGAACCAGTTCCGAAACACGTTCGGTGAGGATCCGGTAGTTTTGCCGAAAGCTGCTCCAACTCAAATGGAGGTCGCCGCGGATCGCGACCATAGGCGGCAAGGTGGTGGCTCGCCAGGCAGGGAACCAGCAGGCGAGGAGAGTGCAAGCGGTAATGACAATGGCTCCCAGCAGCACGGCGGGAAGGGCGTCCGGAAGGTTGCTATTCGCAATTCCTGAGCGAGTGAATGCCCAAACGAGGGCAAGGCCGATCGCGATACCAATGGCAGACATTTTCAAACCGTTACTAAGGACCAGCGTGAGTAAGTCTCTGGGCGTGGCGCCCACTGCCATGCGCGTTCCCATTTCCCGAACGCGCTGGCGCACGGTGTAGGAGACGACGCCATAAATGCCGAGGATGGCAAGGAGCAAAGCGGAAAACGCAAAAAAATTGACCATCAGCATTTGCAGCCGTTTTCCAGAGACGGAGTTACTCAAGATTTCGGGCATGGTCCGCACATCAAAAATTGGCTGCTCGGGATCGACTCGCTCCACGGCTTTTCGTAGCGCGGGCGTGAGCGTTTCCAATCTGAGTGGCGACCGGACGGCCCAGGACATGTTCGGCAGTGTGACGCAGCGGTAAGAAAGATAGAATTCGGGAAGAGACGGATTGGCCACGCCTGCATTGCGTACATCGCCGACGACTCCGACGACTTGGAAGCGCCTTTCCTTCCAGGAGAGGGTCCGAACGAAAGCGCCCAACGGATCACTTTTCGGCCAGTAGAGCCTCTGCAAGCTCTGATTGATGATCATGGGCATCACCTGGCCTTCTTTGTCTTTCTCAGTGAAGAAGCGACCCTGCAACAGAGGGATTTTCATTGCTTGAAAGTAGCTTGGACTAATGAACCGCTGTTCGACGGAAGCGCTGTGCGTTACATCGAGGATTGGGCGTCCTTCCACGTCCATCAGAGTGTTATTGCCTGACGCAAGGATAGGCATGGCCTGGGTGAAGCCCGCTTTCTCCACGCCCGGGATGCCTTGAATTTCCTCCAGCAGGCGCGTTTCATAAGCGATGCGCTTTTCTTCGGTGGGATATTTTGCAATAGGCGCATAAGCGTGCATTACAATCAGGTTCTTCGGATCGAAACCTGGATGGAGGTGCGAGAGATTTTCGAGGTCCGCGAAAATCAGCGCGCCGATTGCCAGCAGGCAAAAGGTAAGCGCTACTTGCGTGACTACAAACGTATTCAATAGCTTTTGGCTCTGCGCACCCGCCGAAGCCCGAGTGCCCTCGGAAAGCACTTCATTCGGCGCGACGCGGCGTGCCTGCCACAGCGGCCAGATGCTGAAGAAAATGCCACAGGAAACAGCCAGTAGAAGAGCGAATCCGAGCGCTTGCCAATTCGTGGCAATCTGCTCAGAGCGAGGGATTTGATCGGCTGCAATTACCAGGACAGTGCGCACCAGGGCGAGACTGAGCAGGATTCCGATGCAGGCGCCGGCGAGCGAGAGCAAGGCTCCTTCGAAAAAGTAATGCCACGCAAGCTGCCAGTTGGAGGCGCCCAATGCAACTCGCACGGCGGTTTCCCTGGCGCGCGCGACGGAACGAGCCAGCAGCAGGCTTGCGACGTTGGCGCATGCGATCAACAAAAGGGCCACGGCTGAACCTAGCAGCAGGAGGAGGCTGGGCCGGATATCCTGTGTGACCCATTCCACATCCGGCGTCAAGGTGGCCATGTCGGGTTCGAAGATGGCTGGATATTGACGCTGCAGACCGGCCTGGATGCGGTTGAAATCCTGCTCCGCCTGCTGGCGCGTCACGCCGGGTTTTAGCTTGGCCTCGCAGCTCAGGTAGCGATACTCGCGAAACTTCTTTTGGTTACTGTCGGGATTCAGCGGCGCCCAAACTTCGTTGTTGTTCGCGAGGATGGGAAAGCGAAACCAGCCCGGCATGACACCGGTGACCGTGAACTGTTCGCCGTTCATGGTAAGCGCTTTGCCCACGATGTCCGGATCGGAGCCGAAGCGCCGCCACAACGAAGCCGAGATGACTATGGCATGCAGACCGGCCGGTTCCTTTTCGCCTTCCTCATACCAGCGGCCCCGCAGCGGGCGGATTCCTAAAGAATGGGCGAGAGATGCGGATAGCTGCGTGCCCGTTACATGCAAGGGTTGGCGGTTGAAGGTTACGTTGACGCTGCCCGTGGAGCTACACCCGAAAACTTCCACCGTTTGCGCTTGCCTGGCGATGTCGAGATAGTCGCCGTAGGAAACAGATGCCCATTGGCCAGGTTGGGAGCGATAGGCTCCATAGTAGGAGTAAAAGCGTTCGGCGTTGGCGTAAGGCAGCGGGTTTAGCAGTACGGATTGGATAACCGTGAAGATGGCGGTTGTGGAACCGATGCCGATGGCTAGCGCGGTGATGGCGAGTAGAGCGATAGTTTTCGCGTTCTTCCAGGAGCGTAAGGCTTGCAGGAAGGATGAACGCATAAGAGTTAGGAGTTTAGCGGCGGTGGCGTTTTTTGGGCTCGGGAGGGGGCGCGCTGGTGGTTTCTTTGCCCGCGCTTGGCCCGATTTTGCTTAGTATGCGGTCGTGGATCCAATGTTCGTCCCACCATTCCTTGGGGTCCACCTGATAGCCGCCGATGAGCATGCTGAAATGCACGTGATCGCCAAAGGCCATGCCCGTGGAACCGCTGATGCCGATCTGCTGCTGTTTGCCTACTGTGTCGCCTACCTTCACCAGAATCTGGCTCATATGTCCATATAGGCTCTGTAACGAGTAGCCGTGATCGATGATGACGCAGTTGCCATAGATGCCCAGCCGGTCGGCGTAGATTACTTTGCCCGAGTTGGCGGCCTTCACTGGAGTATGGGCGGTTTGGGCTAAGTCGTAGCCTAAGTGAAACTGCTCGTCGATCTTCTTTCCTTTGTAAAAATAGTCGCGGCGGTCGGCGAAGTAGGATTCGCGGCTGCCTTTGACGGGAATAAACGGGCCCGACCAAAGAATGCGCTTCTCTGTGTGGGTCCGCAGGTCATAGATTTGCTGGGTGTTGGCCCGGCGCATGTCGCGATTGAGTTTAACGAAGCGGTCCGGCAGGCTGCCAGTTCCCTCCGGGTCAAGATCGGCAACAACCTTGCGGAGACTTTCATCGCTGACGTTGATGTCGCTAGACCGGAACTTCTTGGGAAAGAGCTTTACCCAAAATGTAGTAGTGACTTCGGTGCCGGCGCCATTGCGTGCGAAGGCGAGCGGAATGGTGTCGGGCGAGACATCCCAGGAAAACGGAAATAGCGAGAAACGGTGCTTGCTGTTATCTGGTTCACCGGGCATGGGGAAGGAGCCCACAGTGTAGTTCGCCACCTTCACGCCGGCTTCGGTCCAATTGCCGCCTAAGTCAAGAACCACCAACTCCGCGCCGCCCTGGTTGATGTAGTGCTGGAAGCCGTCGGCAACGATGGCCGGGGGCTTGAGCGTCACCTGGACGTCGTGCGAGAGCGTTTTCGTGGCGCCGCGAAAATCGTTACTCTTTGCCTTAAGGACCAGCTTGGCGGGGCCTTCTTTCAGGAATGGCGCCAGTTTTTTGCCGGCGGTGAAGGTGTAAATGCGGGATTGCTGGCTGGAGGGCGTCTTGTCCTCATAGACAGTCTGGCTCTGCCCGTCCTGTTCCAGTGCGGCGGAGAACGCTTTGACGCCGACAGGATCGTCCGCCTGGACGCTGACGCTGGTGGCAGTGCCGACAGCCGGCAGCGGCTTGGCTAATTTGAGATCGGCTTCTTTGCCCGAAAAAAAGATAACGCCGAAAACCAACAGCGCAATCACTCCGAGGACGGTCAATATTCGTTTCAGCATCAACAGATACCCATTATGTTTCTATAACGCGGCGGCCATCAATCCGGTAATTCCCGCGAGCGACCCAGGCGATGGCTTCGGAATAAATGCGATGTTCTTCGACCAGGATGCGCGCAGAGAGAGTTTCCACCGTATCGCTTGCCAGCACGGGGACGGGCGCCTGCAAAAGAATCGGGCCGCTATCCAAGTTTTCGTCCACGAAGTGAACCGTACAGCCGGTTACCTTCGCGCCATAGGCGAGCGCCTGGTATTGCGCATCCAAACCGGCGAAGGCAGGGAGGAGTGAGGGATGAATATTCAGGACGCGATGGGGAAATTGCGAAACGAACTTCCCGCTGAGAAGCCGCATGTAGCCTGCGAGACAGACAAGATCTACGTTGTGGCTCTTCAATAAATCAACGACTTGCGAATCAAACTCGGCGCGATCGCGTCCGGCGGACTCGATGGAACCGCAGGCGAAGCCTAATTCGCGCGCGAGAGCGAGGCCAGGGGCGTTGGGCTTATTTGAAAAAACGAACCCAATTTCGCAGTTTAGACTTCCGCCTAATACGTTGCTGGCAATGGCTTCGAAATTCGATCCACGGCCAGACAAAAGGATGCCGAGCCGGGGCCTGGATGAGCGGTTCACAGGTAAACGACCCTGGGCTGCTTGCTGTTTTTCTGTTCGGCGACTTGTCCGATTCTGTAAAACGGCTCGCCCATTTTCTTTAGCATTTGCGAAACGAACCCAAGCTTCTTTTCGGCAACTACCAGGACCATGCCGACGCCTAAATTGAAGGTGCGGCGGAAATCCTCTTCGGGAATGTTGCCGATGCGCTTCAAAAGCTCGAAAATCGGTTGGTTTGGCCAGGAGTTCCTGTCGATTTGGGCAACGGTACCGCGGGGCAGCACGCGCGGTACGTTGTCGGTCAGGCCGCCGCCCGTAATGTGGGCCGCGCCCTTCAAGTATTTCGCTTTGTGCAGCGCTTGTATCGGCTTCAGATAAGAACGGTGGATTTTGAGCAGTTCTTCCGCCAGACTGCCCGTGAGTTCGGCGACGCGGGCATCGGGCGTGAGCCCGCCGAGGTCAAAGAGCAACTTGCGCGCCAGCGAATAGCCGTTGGTATGCAGGCCTTGCGAGGGTAAGCCAAGAAGCACGTCTCCCGGCTCGATTTCAGCGCCGGTGAGCATGCGCTTGCGCTCGACCACACCGACGATAAAGCCGGCGAGATCGTATTCACCGTTGGCGTACATGCCGGGCATTTCCGCTGTTTCGCCGCCGATCAGGGCGCAGCCGTTGCGCTTGCAGCCGCGCGCGATGCCGCCCACGACGCTGCCGCAGACGGCTGCGTCGAGTTTGCCGACCGCGAAGTAATCGAGGAAGAAGAGCGGTTTGGCTCCTTGTACGGCAATGTCGTTGACGCAGTGGTTCACTAGATCTTCACCGACGGTGTCGTGCTTACCGGTGGCGAAAGCGATTTTCAGTTTGGTGCCAACGCCGTCGGCGGAACTGACGAGTACGGGATCGCGCCATCCTTTAAGAGAGAAGCCCGCGCCAAAACTGCCTATGGATGTAAGGACTTCCGGGACAAGTGTACGGGCGGCGTGGCGTTTGATGAGTAAGACCGCGCGCTCGGCTTCGTCTATGTCGACGCCTGCGTCACGGTAAGTAGTTTGTTTGCTCACTGAAGGATTCAGTTTAGCGAATGTAAGCAGATGAAAGACAGGCAGGCCGGAGCCTGCCCGCGGTCTTAGTCTTGCGGGAACGTGAAATTGGAGTTGTAGCCGCTACCAGGATCCTGATAAAGGGCAGGCTGCGCCAGCGGCGTTGAACCGATGCCTGGCTTTTGCATTTGGGTTTTGACGGCGGTCTTTTGCCGCTCTGTCAACTCTTTTACGAGGGCGCCGGTAACCGGCCCGTGCTCGCTTTTTTTGGATTTCATGACCAAGGTCTAACAGGTTGTCAATGGATTTTGGAGCCGCAGCTAACGGCGCGGAACTTTCGGGGGCGGATAAGTAACGGCAAGGCAAGGAAATGCGCCCCTCTGTGTCAAACTGTAAAAACCCCGTCGTTGTTTGTGATCCAAGAAACTCCCTATGAAACAGGCTAGCTACGCTTCTATCTTGACTCCGCCAATTCTGGCTCTGGCGGCGTTGTTTTTCTCCCCTGTGCAGATGAGCGCCGAAGTGCCTTCGGCAGTAGCCATCAAGGACGCGCATGTAGTGACGGTAAGCGGACAAGACTTGCCAAAGGGCACGGTGCTGCTGCGCGACGGCCTCATCCAGGAGGTGGGAGCAAGTGTGCAAATTCCGCCGGACGCCTGGGTGATAGAAGGCGCCGGCCTGACGGTTTACCCGGGCTTTATAGATGGTTTGAGCAATTGGGGTATTCCGGCTCCGGCAAGCGCCAGAGCGGGAGCGGCTGCACCTGTACCGGTGGAGCCGCGGGCACACGGACCGGAGGACCGGCCGCAGACGTACGCCTACGAACGAGCGGCAGACCTGGTGAATCCATCCGATGGCCGGCTCGAACAGGCGCGCGCCGCCGGGTTTACTTCGGCAGCAACGTTTCCGAACCGCGGCATTTTCGAAGGGCAAGGCGCACTGATCGATTTTGCCGGTCAACGAGGCCGGGAGATGGTGGTTTTTGAACCAGTGGGCCAAGCGGTGGCGTTTCGCTCAGGCGGATTCGGGGGCGGCGGCCGCGGCGGATTTCCCGGTTCCCTGATGGGCAATATCTCTTACGTCCGGCAGTTATATCTGGATCTGGGCCAGTATCAACAGGCGAAGCAGATTTATAACGCGCACCCGAACGGCAACCGGCATCCGGAGTACGACCATGCGCTAGAAGGACTGGCGGAGTCTCCGCGGGTCTTACTACCTGCTGATAGGGAGCAACAGATTGACCGCATTCTGAACTTCGGGCCGGAGTTGAAAATGCCTTTCCTGATCTACGGATTGCACGAAGCCTACTTACGCGTGGACGAATTGAGGAAGGCGAACGTGCCTTTGCTGGTCAGCTTGAAATGGCCGGAAGCGCCCAGGGAGGTAAATCCCACGGATATTCCCAGTTTTCGGGACCTGACGATGCGCGATAAAGCTCCGGCGGTTCCAGGGATGCTGGCGAAGGCGGGAGTGAAATTTGCATTTTATTCGGATGGAGTAGACAATGCCGCCGAATTGAAGCGGGCGTTGAAAAAGGCAGTCGACAACGGGCTATCGCGGGCGGATGCCGTCCGCGCCCTGACTCTCAGCGTGGCCGAGATTTACGGGGTTGCGGACCGCGTGGGCAGTATCGACAAAGGAAAAATAGCCAACCTGGTAGTGACTAAGGGCGAAGCGTTCGACGATAAGACCACGGTTGAGTATGTGTTTGTGGATGGCAAGAAGTTTGTACCGTCTCCAGAAATGCAGCAAGGTCCGGCAAACGGAGCGGGCGGCGCACGGCGAGGCAATCCGCCCAGCGGCGAGAGGGCAGAAGATGAAACCGACGGGAGGTTGAACTAAATGCGATATCTAGTTCTTTCATTGTCATTGCTGGCAGCCACGGTCGGCATAGATCAAGCACAAACGGTCTTGATCCGCAACACGACTGTACTGACGGTTACTAAAGGCACAGTGCCGAACGGCGATGTGCTGATCGAGAACGGCAAAGTAGCGGCTGTCGGCAAGAATGTAAGTGCTCCGGCGAATGCCACGGTGGTGGATGGTTCCGGAAAGTTCCTGATGCCCGGTATCATCGACTGCCATTCGCATACGGCGGTGGAAGGCAGCGTGAATGAGGGGACTGTTTCGGATTCGTCCATGGTGGACATCAAAGACGTTCTGGATCCGACGGACATCAATATCTACAGGGCGCTGGCGGGCGGATTGACGGTTTCGAATGTGCTGCATGGCAGCGCGAACGCGATCGGCGGACAGACCACTGTGATCAAGCTGCGCTGGGGCAAGACGGCGCCGGAGCTGCTGTTTGAAGGCGCGAAGCCGGGGATCAAATTTGCATTGGGCGAGAACCCGAAGCGGCAAGGCTATCCGCCGCAAGGCCAAGGACTGTTCAATGCCGGCGCGGCGGCGGAGCGGCGTTATCCGGGGACCCGCATGGGCGTGGAAGAAGTGATCCGGCAGAGTTTTACCGAGGCCAAGATTTACCAGGCCGAATGGAAGACTTACAAGGAGCGCGCAGCCCGCGGCGAACACCCGATTCCACCGAGAAAAGATTTGCGGCTGGAACCGCTGGTGGAGGTGCTAGAGGGGCAGCGCTACGTGCACGCGCATTCGTACCGGTCCGATGAAATCCTGATGCTGCTGCGCACGGCGGACGAGATGGGGTTCAAGATCCGCACGCTGCAGCATGTGCTGGAAGGCTACAAGGTGGCGAAGGAAATTGCGGCGCATGGGGCGGGAGCGTCTACTTTCAGCGATTGGTGGTCTTACAAGATCGAGGCGTACGATGCGACGCCTTACAATGCCGCCATTATGGCGCGCAAGGGCGTAGTAGTTTCGCTTAACTCTGATTCAGACGAATTGCAGCGCCACCTGAACCTTGAAGCCGCGAAAACGATGCGTTACGGCGGCTTGAACGAAACGGAAGCGCTGGCGATGGTGACAATCAATCCGGCTAAGCAGTTGGGGATTGATGACAAGGTGGGTTCGATCGAAGTGGGTAAGTCGGCCGATTTAGTGTTATTCGACAAGCACCCGCTGTCTGACTTTTCCAAGCCGTTGAAGGTTTGGATCGACGGCCACCAATATTTCGATAGGGACAAAGATTTGGAAATGCGTCCGGGTTTCGAACAGCAGAAGAAGGCGTTACAGGAGAAACAGGCGGCGGAAGGCAGGAGCGGGCGGGGGCATGGAGGCGCCGCAGTGAATCCAGGGCCGACGGCAGGTCCAATGGTCGACCTGACCGGGGGAGGCCGTTCATGAAAGCGCTCTTGTTGTTATTAGCGGCGGCGGTGTTGCCGGCGGCGGATAGTAATTCGGTTTTGATTCGCAACGTGAGCGTGCATCCGGTTACGGGCCCGGATATTCAGAACGGCTCGGTGCTGGTGCTGGACGGCAAGGTTGCCGAGATTGGGCCAAAGATTGCGCCGCGGGGCGGAGCACGCGTTGTGGACGGGCATGGGCTTCAACTGTATCCGGGCATGATTAACGCCGGTACTAACATCGGCTTGGACGAAATTCAAGCCTTGCATGACTCGGTCGATTTGGACGAGATCGGTATGTTCAATCCCGAATTGCGAGCGGAAGTGGCATTTAATCCATCGAGCCAGCATGTGGAAGTGGTGCGCGCTGGAGGTATTACCAGCCTGATTTCGCTGCCGGGAAGCGGCGGCGGCGGCGGGTCGGTGATCACCGGTCAAGCGGCGCTGATGCATCTGGATGGTTGGACCTGGGAAGAGATGGCGGTAAAGCCAAGCGCAGTGATGGAGATGCTATTCCCGCAAATTCAAAGCGGCGGCGGGCGCCGGCAGGCCGCGGCCGGGGCGCAGCGGTCGTATCGAGACGATGAGAACCAATACAAAGAACGCTTGCGGCAAGTGAGCCTGTTTTTTGAAGATGCGCGGCGCTACGAGAAAGCTAAAACGGCGGGAGCGCCGGATTTCCAGCGGGATATCAAGCTGGAGGCGATGCTGCCGGTAATTGATGGAAAGCAGGCGTTGTTTGTCCGCGCATCTACTGAGCGGGCGATCAAGGATGCGGTGGCGTTTGCGGACAAGGAAAAGGTGAAAATCGTCATTGCGGATCCGCGCGAAATTGGTGCGACCGGTCCGCTATTGAAGGCGCATCAGATTGCGGTTGTTTTGGGCAAGACTTTGGCTCTGCCGGAGCATGAAGACGATCCGTACGACGCACCTTACACGCTTCCGAATGAGTTCTTCAAGGCGGGAGTGAAGATTTGCTTCGGGACGTTCGATGTGGAGTTTGCGCGCAATGTGCCGTTCGAAGCAGCGCAGGCCGCGGCGTTTGGATTGCCGCACGACGAGGCCCTAAAGGCGCTGACTATCAATAGCGCGGAGATTCTGGGCGCGGGAGACCAGTTGGGATCCATCGAAAAGGGTAAGCTGGGTGATTTGATTCTGACGGACGGCGACCCGATGGAGGCTAAGACTAATATCAAGCAGATGTTTATCGCGGGCAAAGAAGTGAGCTTGGAATCCCGGCACACGCGTGAGTACGAGAAGTGGATGAAGCGGCCGTAGGAATCCGTTTTGCGTCAATCTTTGCAGGTATTAAGTTCATAGCGAGCGAAGCGATATCTTAGAGACTGGGAGGACAAGCGCAAATGTCAAAAGGCATGGATCAGAAAAAAGAAACCAAGAAGCCAAAAAAGAAGAAGTAAGGGGCTGACGACGTTCCGTGTCAGACGGGCGGCGAATGGGTGAAACCCGCCGCCCGGCGACGTCGAATCGAGACGGGTCAGCAGGTGGCCGGTACCGACTATACCGTTTTCCCACTTACTTAGTCCGACTGGCTCTTTACGGTCTTTCCGTTAATACTCTTAGGTAACGGCAGCCGAAGAGGAAGCCATAGGAAAATCTCCCGGACTTTTCGATGAAATTCCTCTTCGTAGCGCGTTGGGCGTGAGCCCATTGCGCTTCTACCCGGCGGCGGAAACTCCGATAGCGCGGAACTAAACGGGCAGCCTGATTTAATAGGAGTTTCTTAGACTTAGAGGAGAGCCTGTTTTATGCCTGTTACATCCGTTCCGATAGATCCGTATTTAGAAGACTCATCCGGCTATCACGGTGAAGCGGACCAGGTATTTCTGCCCGTTAGTCTGGAGGAACTACGAGAGGTCGTGCAGACGAGCTCAGCGAACAGTATTCCACTGACGGTCGCGGGCGCGGGCACTGGACTTACGGGCGCACGGGTGCCGCATGGCGGACACATCGTCTCACTCGAACGGTTCCGAAAGATTGAAATCGGGCCAGGGCGCGCGCGGTGCGGGGCGGGAGTGGTTCTAAGCGACCTGCAGAAGGCCGCGGCCCAGAGCAAACAGTTTTTTGGACCAAACCCAACGGAAGATTCGGCGGCGATTGGGGGGATTATAGCCACTAACGCTGGAGGGGCGCGCAGCTTTCACTACGGATCTGTGCGGCGGCATGTGTTAGCGCTCGAAGTCACGTTTCTGAATGGCAGGACCGAGCGTTTCGAGCGCGGCGACAAGGTGGATTTTTCGTTTGTTCCGGTTCGCACGCCGGAGACCACAAAGAACGCGGCGGGCTATAGTTTGCACGCGGATCTGGAGTGGGTGGATCTGCTTGCCGGCAGCGAAGGAACGCTTGGGATCGTTACGGAAGCGGAGTTGCAGTTACTGCCCGAGCCGGCGGCTATCTTAAGCGGCGTGGTGTTCTTTCCGGACGATACCCTGGCGCTCGATGCGGTTGCGGCGTGGCGTCCTGTTTCCGAGTTACGGCTGCTGGAATTTTTAGATAAGCATGCTTTGGATTTGCTGCGAACGCACTACTCAGAGATTCCGGTGAACGCCGGGGCCGCGCTGCTGGTAGAGCAGAATTTGACTTCCGAAGAAGACGATGAAGTAGATGCGTGGACGCAGCGATTGAAGGAACAGAAAGCGTTCGAGGACGAATCGTGGTTCGGTTTCCGGGCGGCGGACAGGGAGCGGTTCCGAAAGCTACGCCACACGCTGCCTGTGACGGTGGTGGACAGGGTGCGCCGCAACGGGTTTCCCAAGTTCGGCACCGATTACGCTGTACCACTGCGTCATGAACGGAAGTTATACGAGTTCTACAAGCAGCGCTGCGAGGAAGTTACGCAGGGACAATACACGATCTTCGGTCATGCCGGGGATGCGAACAATCACGTCAATCTCTTGCCTCAGACGCCTGAACAGGCGCAGCGGGGAAGTCTGTTAATTGATGAATTTGCGGAGTTTGTGGTCTCATTGGGCGGCACGATCGCAGCGGAACATGGTGTGGGCAAGTTGAAAAGCGGGCTTTTAAAGCTAATGTATTCGAGCGCCGAGATAGAAGCTATGAAGGATGTGAAGAGGCAGCTCGATCCGCAATGGCTGTTAGGACAGGGAACGATCTTTGACAGGTGAAGGGCGCCTTAGTTCGATTCGGTTATGCGGGTGCTTGTTCAGAGGGTTTCCGAGGCCAGTGTCACGGTTGACGGCAAGGTGACGGGGCAGATCGGCACGGGGTTGGTGGTGTTTGCAGGGTTCAGGCACGATGATACGAAGCGGTGCGCGGAGCAGTTAGGCGCCAAGATAGTGGGGTTGCGGATATTCCCTGACAACGAAGGCAAGATGAACCTGAACTTGCAAGATATTGGCGGGGCGATGCTGATTGTATCCCAATTTACTCTGTATGCCGACACCCGCAAAGGCAAGCGCCCCTCTTTTTCCCAGGCGGCAAGACCTGAAGTTGCAAATGCTTTGTATAGTTACTTTATAGAGGTTTGCCGCGGATTTGGGGTTCCGGTGGCTACCGGAATATTTCAGGCGCAGATGAAGGTTCGTCTTACAAACGATGGTCCTGTAACTATAATGTGCGATTCTGACGATTAGTTATTGGCGTGTTTAGTGAAATAAATTCTGCAGTGTGTTACTAAGGAAGAATATATGGCAAAGTTTTCAGCAGCTCCAAACCATGAAATTTTGGAAGCTGCCTTGCAGGGTCTTGAAGCCCAAAAGAGCAAATTAGATGACCAGATTGCCCAAGTGCGTTCCATGCTAGGACGCCGGGCGGGCAGGCCCGTTAAGGTCGCCAGCGCCCCGGGCGAGACAGAGAGCACCGCGCCGGCGCCGGTGAAGGGCACGCGCAAGAAGCGTGTTCTTAGTTCCGAGGCACGCAAAAGAATTGCGATCGCGCAAAAAAAGCGCTGGGCAGCTTTTCGAAAGGGCCAGGAATAGCGCGGCTACCCGGCGCGGGAACTGCCGCCTGGGTTTAGCTGTCTTTTGCTATTACACGAAGCTGAGGGGCGCTAGTGTCCCGCCCCCCGAGGTTCGTTGAGGAAACTGTAATGTCGGCGGTCCGCGGACTGCGGCAGACGCCCACGTCGGCTTTGATTACGGATGTCGGGACACACAGCCGGACCAGGGGGTCCGGCGCGGACGAGGTGTCCGCACTACGTCGAATTATCCAACGAACTTTAGAGACAGGAGTCTTAGGTCCTGCAAGGCGGTTTATGGTTCTTGGCATAGGGACAGATCTAGCGGAGGTAGACCGGATCGCCAAAAGTATTGCCCGGTTCGGAGATCGTTTCCTGAACCGTATTTACACGCCGCTCGAGCGTGCCTATGCAGAGAGCAAGGCAAGCTCAGCGGAGCGATTCGCGGCCCGGTTTGCCGCAAAAGAGGCTGGCATGAAGGCGATTGGCACGGGATGGAGCCGTAGTGTCTCGTGGCTGGACTTCGAGGTCACCAATGAGCCCTCAGGGCGCCCCACGCTGCGTCTAAGCGGCGCAGCCCTCAAGATAGCGGGCGGCTTGGGGGTAAAGCGCATCTCCTTGTCGCTGACGCATACGCGGGCCGTCGCGATGGCGGTGGTAATTCTCGAGAACGGCTAGGCAGAGCGGGAAGTAGAAGCGCTAGCGGCGCGTGTCCGCAATTGTGCGTCTTCGAGCCGCTTAGCTTCCTGGTAGGTGAAGATCATGCGGTGGACAACGGTCAGGTTGCCGAGCACTGCAATGACCCAAAGAATAGGGGCCATGTGGTCAAACAGCGCACCGATGATGAGCAGCACGATGCGTTCGGGTCTTTCGAGAAACCCTACCTTGCAAGTGGGGATAATATTTTCCGCCCGGCTCCGCGTGTAGCTGATCATGACCGAAGCGGCCATCACGATCGCCGTGAGAACGACGTAGAAGGGGCGGTTGATGGTGCCGTAATAGACGAGCAGGCCCATCAGCAAGGACAGGTCAGAATACCGGTCGAGCACGGAATCGAAAAAACCGCCGAAGCGCGTCACCTGATTGGTAGCGCGCGCCACCCTGCCGTCGACCATATCGAACAGGCCGGCGAACAAGATGACGCACCCGGCAACGCGAAAGCTGCCTATGGCCAGGAACGTTGCGGCCACAATGTTGATGACAAGTCCGATAAACGTCAGTACGTTCGGATTAATTTTCGAGAGAGCTAGACCATCTACGATCAAGCGCAGGATCTTGCTGGATCCAAGGCCGATCGCGCGGGTGAATGTCATGGCTGAATCCTAACCATCAGTGCGAGGGCGCATCATCGTACATGGTGAGAAGGCTGAGGATCTCCATCTCGCGCACGCCTCCGGGAATCTGAATTTTGACGGTGTCTCCGACGCGTTTACCGAGCAGGCCTTTGCCTATCGGGGAGCTGGTGGAAATCTTGCCGTTCGCAACGTCGGCTTCTTCACTGGTCACCAGGCTGTAACTGTGTTTTTCGTCTTTATCGAGATCGAGTACTTCTACATGCGAGCCTAGACCTACGCGATCGCGCGGGATCTTGGTCATGTCGATCATGGAGAACTCCCGGAGGCGGCTTTGCACTTGTCCTAAGCGCGCGTTTACGAACGCTTGCCGCTCCTTGGCCGCATGATACTCGGCATTTTCGCTAAGGTCGCCGTGCGCGCGGGCCTTCAGGATTTCCTTAGGCAACTCGTTGCGCAACTCGTATTCAAGCGCCATAATTTCCGCTTGCAGCTTTTTTTTCAAGTCTTCCATGTGTAGCTTTCACTAGTATATGTAAGTATTTGCGAGCCGTTACAGCCAACCGGCGGGCTGGCGCCGCGGGGCCGCCATGGCACGGGAACAGGGCCTACTCGACAACCGATAAGTCAAGCTGTTACAATGACCTATAGAGGATTCTGCCCGCCCATGGCCAACAAACCGCCATTCGCTCAGGGAGCACAAGTCGAGCACGGAAAATTCGGACTCGGCTCAGTGCTTTCCTGCAACGATGATTACATTGTCATTAAATTCGACGAGCACGGTGAGAAGAAATTCGTGACGTCAATCGTTCTTCCGGCGCTGAAGAAGAGCGACCGCCAGCCACCCGTGGAAAAAAGACGCGCAAGCCGGAAGAAGGTCGCGGCGCCTGCCGCCACCGGCGCTTAGTCCATCAGGGAGGTTTCGTGAAGGTCGGCGTTCTAGTGTTCCCCGGCAGCAACTGCGACCACGACGCGTGGTATGCGGTGGCTCACAATCTCGGCCACGAGGCTGAGTTCATCTGGCATGATTCGGCTTCGGTGGGCGACGCGGAGGCGATTCTTCTTCCGGGCGGATTTTCCTATGGCGATTACCTGCGATGCGGCGCTATCGCCAAGTTCGCCCCGGTCATGCAGGCGGTGAAGGCGTTTGCCCAGGCCGGCGGACCGGTGCTGGGAATCTGTAACGGCTTTCAGGTTCTGACGGAAGCGGGGCTGCTGCCCGGCGCGCTGGTCCGTAACGCGAATCTGAAATTTGTTTGCAAGACGATTGCTTTGGAGGTGGGGACGGCCGACTCCCCGTTTACTTATCTGGCAAAGCGCGGGCAAATATTACGCCTTCCCATTGCACATGGAGAAGGGTGCTACGTGGCGGACGAGAGGGTTCTCGACGAGCTCGAAGGGGATGACCGGGTTGCGCTCCGTTATGTGGAAAACCCAAATGGATCGCTGCGAAATATTGCCGGGATTCTGAACGCCGAGCGCAACGTGATGGGCATGATGCCGCATCCGGAACGGGCTGCCGATCCGCTGGTCGGCAACACGGACGGGCTGACGATTTTGCAGTCTCTGGTACACGCGGGGGCTGCGGTTTACAAAGCATGAGTAAAAGCCAGGCCATGCCAGACGTGGCCCATTCTGAATTAATCACGCCCGCCGTGATTGAGTTGCATCAGCTTAGTCCGGCCGAGTATGAGAAGATTCTGAGCCTGCTCGGGCGTGAGCCGACTCTTACCGAGCTGGGCATTTTTGGCGTTATGTGGAGCGAGCACTGCTCGTATAAGAGCTCGCGGGTCCATCTGAAAAAGCTGCCGACCGAGAGCAAGCTGGTTTTGCAGGGGCCGGGCGAGAACGCGGGCATCATCG
>Ga0193743_1000332_pt1 | contig 37061 bp, 32 predicted proteins | sample L2c2metaG_FD_143038 | JGI IMG/M metagenome (GOLD analysis project Ga0193743, IMG submission 143038) | Soil microbial communities from a riparian zone of the East river system, Colorado, United States - L2c2 | ecosystem: Environmental > Terrestrial > Soil > Riparian zone | place: USA: East River... | reverse complement strand
CGTGCTCATCGCGCTGTCCGCGCTCGATGAGCACGTGATGGCGCCCTGGCAGCCCGGCGGGACGATGTCCACCTCGGGTAAACGCGCGTACCGACGCTCCACGGGCCGCCCGACGTGGCGGATCATCCGCTACGCGGATGATTTCGTGATCGTGGTGCACGGCTCGCGGGAAGACACCGAAGCGCTCCGCGAAGACGTCGCCAACGTGCTGGCTCCGCTGGGTCTGCGGCTCTCACCAGCCAAGACCCAGGTGGTTCACATGGGCGACGGGTTCGACTTCCTCGGCCTCCGCATCCGGTGGAAACGCAAGAGAGGCACGAACAAGTGGTACGTCTACACCTTCATCGCCGACCGGCCCGTCCGGTCGGTGAAGGCGAAGATCCGTGCCCTGACACACAGGACATCGCAGTGGGATCTCGCGTCTGTGCTGACCCGATTGGGCCAGATCATGCGCGGATGGGCCAATTACTTCAAATACGCCGTGGCGAAACGGACCTTCAAGAAGTTGGATACCTTCACCTGGTGGAGGCTCGTCCATATGCTCCGTGCACGCCACGGCTGGAACTGGGGCCAGCTCCGTCGTCACCTCACCGCAGCGACAGGGCGGTGGATCATCGCGGCGGACGGGATCGAGTACTTCCGGATCGAAGCCGTGCCGGTCTCCCGGTACAGCTACCGAGGGAACAAGATCCCAACCCCATGGCCACCCACGAACCCCGCCTGAGGGCAGACGCCGTGGAGAGCCCGTTGCCGAGAGATCGGCACGGCGGGTTCGGCGAGCGGCCTGGGGAAACGGACCGGTGGAAACACCAGCACCGCGCCCCAGGCCGACTCAACAGCGGGACCGTCCGGCTGTCCAGCTTGATGCACAGCTCGCTGCACGCTCTGCGAGATCCGGAGTGTCCCCAGGCGCAACTGTCGGCCGCTGCCCCCGAACCCCGGACACGGCTACTTGCCGCGATACGGCGACACCCCGAAGGACGGGCTAGCGTGCCCTGAGCCAGGTGAGTACTGCCAGGACGCGGCGGTGATCGTCGGAGCTCGGGGACAGCTGCAGCTTGGTGAGGATGTGTTGGACGTGCTTTTGGACCGTGGTCTCGGTGACCCACAAGGCGCGGGCGATTCCGATGTTGGATCGCCCTTCGGCCATTAAGGCGAGCACCTCGCGCTCGCGGTCGCTCAGTGCGGCCAGTGGGTCGTCCAGGCGTCGCGCGCCCAGGAGTTCCTTCACGTGGCTGCCTGGACTCGGATACGCACTTCCCCGGGGCTGGGGTGGGGCCCGGGAACGTCCAGGACCTGAAGCTCTTGCCGACGTTCGAAGGAAGTCACGCCGACGATGCGCATGGTGGCGATCTGCCTCTCGTCGTTGATCTGAATGCCGGATGGACTAGGACTTTCGAGCTTCTCTACTTGTGTGAGGGCGACCCGCCGCGCTGGCGGGGGCGCCTTGGTCGGCGGGCGCGACCCCGGCCGCGATCTGGTCGAGGCACTCGTGGGTCATTGCGAGGAAGTCGGTGACGCCGGTGTCGGGGTCCCAGGCCGCGAAGGAGGTGAGTACTGCGGCCAGCGACAGGTTGGTCAGCAGCAGCGCACGCAGCGCGGGGACGTCCGGGTGGCGTTCGGCGGCCCATTGGACCAGCGTCGCGCCCACCCGGTCGCCCAGTTCCCGGCCGCAGTCGGCCAGCGCGGACGAGGAGGACTTGAGCTTCTTCTGGGTGACCAGGCGCGAGCCCATGGAGGCCAGGTAGCCGAGCAGCACTTCGCCGAGCGAGGTCCACAGTTCCTCGCCGGGAGGCCGCCCGGCGAGCAGCCCGCGCACCGTCACCAGGTCGGCCGGGTCGGGGTCGAAGACCACTGACTCCTTGTTGGTGAAGTAGTTGAAGAACGTCGAGGGCGAGACCTTGGCGGCCTTGGCGATGTCCTCGACGCTGACCGCCTCATAGCCGCGTTGCAGGAAGAGCGTCGCGGCTGCGTCGCTGATCGAGCGCCACGTCTCTAGCTTCTTCTGGTCACGAAGGCCCAGCCCGTCGGTCATAGCTTGATCCTAACTCACTCTATTAGAGAAACTCTAAGTTTGGAGATACTCTTGGTACTGGCGCCGCACGGGTGCTGCGTCAGGGGACTGACAGCGAGACGCACGGCGTCATGCGCAGCGACTAGGAGCGGACATGGCCGAACGGGGCGCCAAAGGGGCGATCGTTACTGGCGCGGCATTGGGGTTGGGGTTGGCTACTCGCCTCGGACAAGGCCGGCTTCATCACCGCCCGCTTCCCGACCTACGCCGACGAGCTCGCCGCCCGAGCCGGCGCCTGCCCCAGAAACCAACCGAGAAGGAGCTCACGATGACCGACCTGCAAGAACTCGCCGAGATCGAAGCCCTCAAGAAGGTGATGGCCAAGTACTCGCGATTCGGAGACACCAAGAACTGGGCAGAGTTCCGCACGTTGTTCGTCGAGGACACGGTGTTTTCGTTCGAGGCCATCCCGCGAGCCAACCCCGACGCACCCCAGGCCGCGACCATCCAAGGACTGGACACCTTCATCGGCGGCATGGCCGAAATGCTCAAGGGCGCTCAAACCTGCCATCGGATGTACCTGCCGGAAATCACGGTCACCGGACCGGACACCGCCAAAAGCACCTGGGGAATCCACGACCTCGTCAAGACCCAGAACTGCATATTCAACGGTTACGGACACATCCACCAAAACTACGTCAAGGTCAACGGCGAATGGAAAATCACCCGCAGCCACACATCCCGCCTGTTCGTCGACGAGCAGTGGCTCTAGCTACTTCATGGCAAGCTCACCCGGCGGAGTCGCCGTTCCACATGTCCACGGCGAGCGCCAGGCCACCGGCCGGGTCGCGCTCCCAGACGACGACGTACTTCACGGTCAGTGTGTTCGTCTCACCACCCTCCGACTGGATCGTGATGGTTGCGCGACCGACCTCATGCAGCACGTCCCCGGAGCCGGCCAGCCTCAGTGTCTCCAGGTTGATGCCCCGAGCACCCGCCGCCATCAGTCCCCGCCAGAGGTCCTCGATCATCGCCCGCCCGGAGACCATGGGGGCGTCCGGCGGGAGGGCCACCGCGTCCTCGACGTAGAGGGCGGCCACGCTCGCGGCGTCCCCACGCTCGAACGCCTCCATGAATCGGCGGTTGGCCTCGTCCACCTCGGCGCGACCCTGGGCCATCATCGTCTCCGACATCACACGCCCCTCTCCGAGTCGATATGAGCGACCACATACCGTCCTCGGAAGCGATCCCGTGGTCAAGGCATCAGCCGAGCGGACGGTTCTTCCCCTGTCCCAGCTGTTCCAGCCGCCCTTGACCGGGTTGGTGTCGCCCGTACGCGAGTGACTAACTGAGTGACAACCGGGTCGCAAGACCCAGGACAACGTCGGACGCCAGTGGACTATCGAAATAGGAGCCGATGAGGTCATCGAAGCCTCAACGGAATTGGGCGTCGGCGAGGAAGAGGGTTACTCACTGCTGTGCTTTGACCGATTGGCGAGCGTGCTAGCTATGACTTCCAGCGCGTGTGGGCCCGCAACTACGCCCAGGATCGCCCTGGACACCTCGCCGAGTTGGCTCAACTGCTCGTCGCTGAGGGTGTCGAGGACATACCGGCGAACCGCCTCGACGTGCTTAGGCGCGGTGGCGACGAGCTTGGCGTTGCCAGATTCGGTGAGCGTGGCCATGGTGATCCGTCCGTTGCCCGGTGCGGGGCTTCGGTGCACCCAACCTCGGCGTTCAAGGGAGGTCACCGCGTGGGACAGCCGCGGCAGCGAGCCGTTGGCCCAGATCGCCAGCTCGCTCATCGGCATAGTGTGCTCGGGTGCCTCTGACAACCCCGCGAGCACCAGGTACGAGAACAGGCTCAGCCGGGCGTCGCGCTGCAGCTGTGCATCTAGCGCACTGAGCAGATTCAGCAGCATCCCACTAAACGGGACCCAGCTGTGCAACTCGGCGTCGCTGAGCCATCGAGTAGCGCGTCCCAGGTCGATCTGTTCAGTCATGCCTCAGCTTAGCGGCTTAACTTTATATTTCAACTCTGAACCCGATGGATCTGCTCCTGCCAGACGGCGTCGAAGTCGCCGTCGTAGTGCGGGTAGTCCGCCGCCTTGGCGCGCATCTAGTCGGCGGATAGGGGCGATCCGGTCGAACGTCCTCGCCGACCAGGCCTCGAAGGCAGGCCTAGGCCCTGGCGGAGCCCCAGGCCCATGTCGTCGAGGTGGGCCTCGCTCGCCAGCGGCCTGAATCCTGTTGGCGGCTCGCCACGATCCGTTGCGGCGCTCGGACCCACCCCACCTCGAACCTCGGTTGTCCTGGGCGATCCGCCAGAAGCCAGCACGAGATCGAGCTCCTACCTCCCTCCGAAGGGGGTCCGCACCCCAGAGTTGACAGCGACCGGCGTCGTCGCAAGCACTTGACTTTATATTTAAAGTGTGTGCAAGATGTCGTTGCGCTTGAACTATCAATACACGATCTTCACCACGTTCGATCACGCCGTCGCTGGATTTGAGGCGCGGCGCAGTGACTCAGGAGCTGATTTGTCTAGAAACTCCGATGTCGACGTGCCGGTCTTGATCGTCGGTGGTGGCGGTGCCGGCCTTACCTCCTCGATGTTGTTGTCCAACCTGGGGGTTCGGTCCCTGCTTGTGTCTCGCTTTCCGGAGACCTCCAGGTTGCCGAAGGCTCACATTCTGAATCAGCGGAGCATGGAGATCTTCGCCGACGTTGGTGTGGCTCCGTCGATCTTGTCCCGCAGCACACCCCCGGAGAATTGCAAAGGTTTTGGGTGGTATTCGGGCCTGGCGGGCGGCGGGCCGGAGGACGGTCATCGGCGCCGGCTGGCGTTCGCCGAGGCGTGGGGCGCGGGATACACCGACCCGGATTACATCGCCGCCAGTCCATGCCCGGCGGCCAACCTGCCACAGATCCGGCTCGAGCCCATCCTCAAGGCGCACGCGGAGCAGAGCCCGGAGGCGGCGATCCGGTTCAACCACGAATTGGTCGATCTAGCGCAGGACGCCGGCGGGGTGATGGCGACGGTGTTGGACCGTGAGAACAGTGAGACCTACCGAGTTCGGTCGTCCTATGTGCTGGGCGCCGACGGCGGCCGCACGGTGGGGGATCTGATCGGAATCACGATGGGGGGCGCCACCAAGATCAGGAAAATGGTCATGGTGCACATCTCCGCTGATCTTTCGCGGTATTTCGATGATCCCGAGGCGGAGTTCCGTTGGGTGTTTAACCCCGAGTATCCGGAGCATCTGCATTTCGCGATCGTGCTGGTGGCGATGGGCCCGGACCACTGGGGGCATCGGTCGGAGGAGTGGAGCGTCACCATGTCGTTTAGCCCGGACGACCCCGAGCCGACAGACATGGACATCGTGCGGTGGATGCGCGAGGCGTTGGGGATTCCGGATTTCAACCCGACGATTCACAACAAGGCGGAGTGGTGGATGGAAACTGTACTGGCTGATCAGTTTCGGGCCGGCCGGGTGTTCCTGCTCGGCGATGCAGCGCACCGGCACCCACCCACCGGGGGGCTTGGGCTCAACGGGGCGATCCAGGACGCCTACAACCTCTGCTGGAAGATCGCCGCGGTCCTCGCTGGGCGCGCCGGTGACGGCTTGCTCAGTACCTACCACACCGAGCGACGCCCTGTGGATGCGGCGAACATCGAGACTTCTGTCGCCGCCGTCAGGAACCTGGAAAAGATGCCTTCGGTCTTGGGGGTTGCCCCGGGCAAGAGCGTCGAGGAGAACTGGTCGGCGCTGCGGCTGTTTTGGGAGGACCTGCCCGGCTCAGCCGAGCGACGGCAGGCGTTCAGTGAGTATCTCGGCCAGCGGACCCTCGAGTACCGCCAGCACAACACCGACTTCGGCTACACCTACGACTCGGCGGCGATCGTCAACGACGGAACCACGGCTCCGGTCCCGCTGGACGCGGTGCGACTCTACGAGCCCAGCACGCGGCCAGGTGCCCCGCTACCCCACGCGTGGGTCCTGCGTGCCGGCGAGCGGTTGGCGCTGCGCTCACTGGTCCATCGCGGGCACTTCGCGCTCATTGCCGGCGAAGATGGCCAGCCATGGGTCGAGGCGGCCGAGAAACTGTCGGCCGAGCTGGCAATCCCACTTCACGCGGCCCGGGTCGGTGTGGACCGTGGCGACTTGATCGACATCCGGCTGGCCTGGCTGAAGAACCGCGAGATCACCTCGGGCGGCGCGGTGCTGGTGCGCCCAGACGGCCACATCGCGTTCCGTTCAATCGACGCGGTGGACGACCCCCATGCCACGCTCGCCGCGGCATTCAGCAAGATCCTCACCACCGCTATCGAATAGTCACAGGGAGAACCGAATGCGTGTTGGTAACCTTTCCAACAGATTGACCCTGTTCGCCGGCCACGGCGCCATTGATGTCGAGGAGATGAGTGGTGGTCGGTTCGGTGCGGACCCGCAGGCCGTGTACGACCGGTGGGACGAGTTCACCGAATGGGTCGTCAGTTCACGCCACACCGCCGACGCGGTACCTTACTCCGTGGAGGATCTCGGCGCCCCCGCGCCCCGGCCCCGTCAGGTGTTCGCTATCGGCGCGAATTACCGCGCGCACGCCGCGGAGGGCGACTTCCCGGTCCCCGAGAATCCCATGGTATTCACCAAATGGTCTTCATCGTTTACCGGCCCCGTCGGACAGATCGTGCTCCCCGGGGCGACCGTGGACTGGGAGGCCGAACTCGTCGTCGTGATCGGAAAACGGGCACGAACCATTCCCGCCGGACGCGGCTGGGCCTACGTTGCCGGGCTCACCGCCGGTCAGGACGTCACCGAACGCACGGTACAGCTCAGAGACGGCAACCCCCAGTTCTCGCCAAGCAAGTCCTTTCCGGGATTCAGTCCCTCCGGTCCTTGGCTGGTCACCCTCGACGAATTCGTCGATCCAGCGGATCTCGGAATTAGTTGCTCCGTGAACGGCCGAGAAATGCAGAAGGCGCGCACGTCGGAGCTCCTGTTCTCGGTTCCCGTGCTGGTCGAGGAGCTCTCGAGGCTGGTCACCCTGGAACCGGGCGACGTCATCTTCACCGGAACCCCCGCCGGGGTCGGATTCAACCGCAAACCGCCTCTCTATCTCGCGGCCGGCGACATCCTGGTCACCGAGATCGAGGGAATCGGCCAAATGCGACACAGATTTGTGTCGGCTTGATCGTCCCGGAGTTCGCATGTCACTACACGGCCTGACCGATATCACTCTCGGCGTCCCGAACGTCGCCGAGACCATGGAGTACTACGCCACTTTTGGGCTGATCCCTCAACCCGCGGCGCAACCGGCCGAGCACTGGTTCGGCACCGTGAACGGCGGCACGCGGCAGCTGCGAATCGTGCACGCACCGATCCGCACGCTGCTGTGCGTCGGCATCGGCGCGGACGACCGCGACGACCTGGGCCGCATCGGCGCATCGCTGCAACGCCTCGGGATATCCAGTGGCATCGACGGCGACCAGCTCACCACAACCGAACCCGTGACCGGGCTCAAGGTGTCCATCTCGATCGTGCCCCGGATCAACCAGCAGCCGGTTCCGCCGCCGCCCTACAACACCCCGGGCAACATCGAGCGACCCAACCTCCGCGCGGCTTCCCTGCTGCGGACCGCCCCGGTGCGCCCGCGTCGGCTCGGGCACGTCGGCATCGGCTCTCCCGACGCGGCGGCATCACGACGGTTCTTCACCGACGGCATCGGGTTCAAGGTCAGCGACGAGGTCAAGGACCACGCCACCTTCATGCGCTGCTCCACCGACCACCACAACCTCGTGATCCAGGGCGCGCCGGTCTACTTCCTGCACCACAGTTCGTGGGAGGTGGACGACATCGACGAGATCGGCCGGGGGGCCCACGCCGTCCTCGAGGGCCATCCGGAGCGTCACACCTGGGGCATCGGCCGACACTGGGTCGGCGCGAACTTCTTCTACTACCTACGTGATCCCGCGGGCAATCTCAGCGAGTACTTCTCGGACATGGACGAAATCCTCGACGACCAGCTCTGGCACCCCGGCGTGTTCGATGTCGAATCCGCCGCCAATGTGTGGGGGCCACCAATGCCGTCATCGTTGATCGAGCCCGACGACCTCGCCGCGCTCATGGCAGGCCTCCACTAGATCGATATTTGAGGTGTCCCGAATGACAGGAACACACCCAGAAGGCGAGCCAGGCGCGGTGGAACGGACAGTGCGGGCACTGATTGCCGGTGCCGGGCTGAACCCGAGCGACGATGAGCTGGCCGAACTCATCCGCGTCTATCCGCAGTTTCGGGCCGCCCTCGACCGGCTCCACGCCGTGCCGGACGCCCGCTACGAATCGCCGGCGCTGGTGTTCCCCGCCGTGGGCACGTACGTGGACTGGGCCGAGGACTGGGCAGGCCCGACCACACCGCCACCATCCACCGGCCGCGCCACCAAGGCGGCCCCAGCGTGACGACTGACCTGCCGATCACACTCACCGACGCCGCGGCACGTCTGCGCGGTGGCCAGCTGTCCAGTGTCGAGCTCGTGCGCGCCCTCATCGAGCGGGCCAACGCGCTCGACCCGGTCCTTGGCACCTACGTCACCCGCTTCGACACAGGGGCTCTGCAGGCAGCGCGAACCGCCGACGACGAGCTCCGAGCGGGCCACGACCGGGGGCCCCTGCACGGCATACCCGTCGGCATCAAAGATGTCATCGCGGTGGCCGACGGACCGACGACGGCCAATAGCCTCGTGCTGGACCCGACATGGGGCAAAGATCACGACGCCCCCGTCGTGTCCCGGCTGCGCCAGGCCGGCGCGATCATCACCGGTAAGACCACCACCTCCGAGTTCCACTGCGGTCTCCCCGACCCGACGAAACCATTCGCCATCCCACGCAACCCCTGGGACCTCGCACGCTCACCGTCGGGCTCAAGCGCCGGGACCGGTAACGGCGTCGCGGCAGGCTTGTTCCTGGCCGGGCTCGGCACCGACACCGCCGGATCGTTGCGGGCGCCTGCCAGCGCGAACGGGGTCACCGGACTCAAACCCACCTTCGGTCGAGTACCGAAGTCCGGCACGGTTCCACTCAGCTACAGCCTGGACAGCCTCGGCCCGATCGCGCGATCGGCCCGTGACTGCGCGGCGGTCCTGTCAGTCATCGCCGGCTACCACCCGAGCGACGAGTCCTGCGTGGACATTCCGGCCGACACCTACTTGGATGCGCTCAGCGCGCCGCTGCGCGGGCTGCGGGTGGGTGTCGAACTCGCGCACCACAGCGCTGAGCACGCCGACCCCGCCTTACCCGCGCTCTTCGACCAGGCGGTGCACGCGCTCCAGGAGCTCGGCACGACGCTGGTGAGCGTCGAACTGCCGCTGTTCGACGAGATGCGTGCCGGTTTGCTCGCCACCATGTTGGCCGAAGGGCTGGCCTACCACCGCGATGATCTGCGCGCGCGTTGGGGCGACTACTACGCGACCGGCCGGCTGACGCTGGCCTGCGGCACCCTGGTGTCCGGCGGGGATTACGTGCAGGCCCAACGGCTACGACACCTCGCGCAGCGGCGGGTCGCCGAGCTGTTCGACACCGTCGACGTGATTGTCTCCCCCGGGCCGCCGCGCGGCGCCGCGCGCTCGGACGTGCCGCTCCCGAATGTCGTACCTCGCATCCTGGGCGACAGTTTCCCCGGTTACTGGAACATGACCGGCCACCCCGCCCTGAGCCTGCCGATCGGGTCCACAGTCGACGGCATGCCCCTGTCGATGCAGATAGTGGGCAGGCCCTTCGACGAGTCCCTTGTGCTGCGCGTCGCCGATGCCTACCAGCGTGAAACCGACTGGCACCTGAAGCAGCCTCCGCTGCTCACCGGACTCCCGGCGAACTCGAGACGGGCGCCAGATAGCTAAGGACTGGCACCGCGGACGCGCACGGCGCGTGTCAGGCGGTCCTGGAATTTCGGAGAGGAGTACGCGGTGGGCAAGCTGGACGGCAAAGTCGCCTTTATTACGGGAGCGGCCCGGGGACAGGGCCGCAGCCATGCGATCAGATTGGCGCAAGAGGGTGCCGACATCATTGCGGTGGACATTCTCGGGCAGATCGACTCGGTGCCCTACCCGTTGGCCACGTCGGACGATCTCGCCGTGACGGTGAAAGAGGTCGAGGCGCTGGGCCGGCGGATCGTAGCGCGCCAGGCGGACGTGCGGGACATGGCGGCGCTCGACGCGGCTCTGGACGAGGGCGTCGCGCGGCTGGGCCCGGTGGATATCGTGCTGGCGAACGCCGGGATCGCGCCGCTGTCCGTCACCGCGGTGGATCAAGAATGGCATGACGTCCTCGATGTGAACCTGACCGGCGTGTACAACACAGTCCGCCTCGCCGCACCGTCGATGGTCGAGCGGGGCGTGGGCGGGGCGATCGTGTTGACGAGCTCGATCGCGGGGCTGGTTGGTATCGGCGGGAACACACCGGGCGGCTTGGGCTACACAGCCGCCAAGCACGGCGTAGTCGGGCTGATGCGCGCCTACGCCAACTACCTGGCGCCCCACCGCATCCGGGTCAACAGCGTGCATCCGACCGGAGTGAACACCCCGATGGTCGTCAACGACGCGGTCCGGGAGTTCTTGATCGCCGACCCGGCGATGGGAAATGCGCTCAACGCGCTCCCCATCGCCATGATCGAGCCGGTCGACGTCTCGCACGCGATCGCGTGGCTGGTCAGCGACGAGGCCCGCTACGTCACCGGGGTGGCTCTGCCCGTCGATGCCGGCCTGACCAACAAGAAGTGAGGCGCCAATGTCCCTGGACACCAGGACCCATGAGCGGGTCAGCGAGGTTCACAGCCGGCCCGGACCGGACGGAGCCACCCACTGATGGCTCTCGTGCCCTACCTGTCCGAGTCCGACCTCGACGAGGTCGACCGACCGCTGTTGGCAAGCCCCTACAACCTGTACCGGGCCTTGGCGCACAGTCCGGGCGCGCTTCGCCACTTCGCCATGTTCGGCCAGTGGGTCCAGCGGGCCAGCGCGGTGGACCCCCGGCTGCGTGAGCTCGCCATCCTGCAAGTCGGGTACCTCACCGCCACGCCTTATCAATGGAGCCACCACATCCAGCTCGGCCGCGCGGCCGGCGTCTCCGACAACGACATCGACGACCTGATCGCCGCCACGGCTGGCAAGGAGCACGGACTGGGCGCCCTCGACACCCAGATCCTGCGGGCCGCCCGCGAGATCACCACCGACGCACGGATGAGCGAGGAAACCTGGCACCACCTGCTCGGCCATCTCGGCCGGGCACGCCTGGTCGAGCTGACCCTGATCATGTGCCACGTCACCGCGGTGAGTCGGATCCTCAACACGCTGCGCATCGACGTCGAGCCCGAGTACCAGTCCTTCCTCGAAGAATTCCCGCTCGCCGAGCCAAGCTCGGGAAAACCACAAAGCGACCGACCGTCGCCTGGTCCGATCCGGAGAGGTGAGCCCCCATGACCGAGGTCACCGCGACCCAGTCGAGCAGTGATCTGCGCTGGTCGATCTTGTCGCCCCCGGAGGTTAGGCCGTCAGGTGCGGTAGGCGAGCACGCCCATCATGCCGCTGTTTTCGTGGTAGACGTTGTGGCAGTGGGTGACCCACAGCCCGGGGTTGTCGGTGTCGAACTCGCAGCTGACGCTGGCGCCGGGAAGCACGATCACGGTGTCCTTGCGTGGCCCGCCGGGCCCCCCGACGGCGAAGGAGTGGCCGTGCAAGTGCATCGGGTGCCACATGGTGGTGGTGTTGATGTAGGTCATCCGTACCCGCTGTCCTGAGGTGAGGATCGCCAGCGGCGGTGCCGTGGGGCTGTACCGCTTGCCATTGATGCCCCAGTTGTAGCTCTGCATGTCGCCGGTCAGGGTGAGCGGGATGGTCTGGTTGACGGTGTGCGCGGGGAGCCGTTCGCTGCTGGCGGCGGTGAGCTGGCCGACCTGGCTGCCGCCCACGAGCGTGCCGTTGAGTTCGGCGGGGCGCACGGTGGCCGGCGGGACGGCGCCGTTGCCGGTGCGGACCAGCGCCAGCGCGGTTTGGTTCTTACCTTCGGCCAGCGCGACGAGGGGGAACACGCCGTCGGCCAGGGTGACCAGGACGTCGTAGCGCTCGCCCATGCCGAGTAGCAGCGTGTCGGCCTGGACCGGGTTGATGGGGTGGCCGTCGGTGTGCACGACGGTCATGCGGTGCCCGCCGAGCGCGACGCGGAATGCGGTGTCGCCGCCGGCGTTGATGAAGCGGATGCGGACCCGGCTGCCCGGCTTGCCGGTGAACGTCACGGGGGCGGTCGGCACCCGGCCGTTGATCAGGTAGTACGGGTACTTCACATCGCCGGCGTCGCCCCCGAGTAGCGGGCTGGTCCCGTTCATCAGGATCGCACTGGAGCCCGGCATCGAGCCGGTCGATGGTGAGGGGCTGCCACCCATGGGCATGCCACTCATCGGGGCGGGTGATGGCCGCGCGGGGCTCATCCCCGGCATGTTCATGCCGCTCATGCCGGGCATGGTCGTGCCGGTCATACCGGGCATCGGCGTCGAGCTCGGAGGTGCGCTGCCACTGCCCATCCCGGGCATGCCCTTGCTGAGCGCGGCGGACACCTCCTCGGGGGTGAGCCCGTCAACGCCGTCCAGCCAGTCGTCGAGCACCACGGTCCAGTCCTCGTCGTAGGACAGGGGCTCGTGTGGGTCTTCGATGATCAGTGGTCCGTACAGGCCGCGGTCGAACTGGACCCCGACGTGGGGGTGGTACCAGTAGGTACCCGGCTCGTCGACGACATAGCGGTAGCTGAACGACCCGCCGGCCGGGATCGGGTTCTGGGTGACGTAGGGGACGCCGTCCATGTTGTTGCGGATGGCCAGGCCGTGCCAGTGCATGGTCGTGTCCTGTGGCAGATGGTTGGTCACATTGACCTGTACCTGGTCGCCGGCGTTCACCCGCAGCTCATGCCCGGGGACCACGCCGTCGTAGCTCCAGGTCGCCACGGTGGGGCCACCGAGGTCGACCATGCCGGGCGTTGCGGTGTAGCTGAACGTGCGCGTGACGCCGTCCCGGTAACGGCTCGCGTCCACCGCGTTCACCTGCGGCCCGTCCGGCGTCACCAGCACAGCCGCGGGCGGCGGCGCGGAGCCCTGGCCGCCACAGGCCGCGAGCAGGCCGACTCCGGCCAGCCCCAGCCCACCGTGAAGGAACGCCCTTCGGCTGAGCGGATTACTGAAGCTACTCACTAGTTGCAATGCCTCTCGGAAACAGAACGCAGCCGGAAAGGGCGAGGCCCTTCATGGCACGAACAGCGGCCCCGGCGCAGCCGGGACAGCCACCGTGGCCACTTCCCACGATCACACCTGGACGGGGAATGGCCTTTCCGGCAAGCGGCCAACTTCGCTACCGGCTAGCCGGAAGGCGCACCGTGCAGCCCCTCGCGCCGGGCTCGTCCAGCGCACAAATGACGGAGATCCTTCGCCACCTGGTCAAACGTTCCTGCACAGTGCCTACGGATCAAGAGGTTGCAGGTTCGAATCCTGCCGAGCGCGCCAGAAATTCCAGGTCAGAGGCCCTGAATCCTGATCAGATCAGGGAGGGATCGCTACGCGAGCCGTTCGCGCAGGACGTTCTTGCGGACCTTGCCGGATGCGGTCAGCGGGAACGCGTCGACGAAGATCCACGTCACGGGCGTCTTGTAGGCGGCGAGGCGATCGCGGCAGTAGGCGTGGAGCTCGGCTTCGGTGACCATGGCGCCGGCCGCCGGTCGGACGAAGGCGGCGACGGTCTCGCCCCACGTGGGGTCGGGTCTGCCCACCACGGCGACCTCGGCCACCGCCGGATGAGTGTGCAGCAGGTCCTCAATCTCCCTGGGGTAGATGTTCTCCCCGCCCCGGATGATCATCTCCTTGAGGCGGCCCTCGACGCGCAGGTAGCCGTCCGGGTCCATCGAGGCGAGGTCGCCGGTGTGGTACCAGCCGTCGGCGTCGATCGCGGCCGCGGTCGCCTCCGGGTCGTCGAAGTAGCCGTGCATCACCAGGTACCCGCGGGCGCAGACCTCGCCGACCGTGCCGGTTGAGACGGGACGGCCGGTCACCGGATCGGCGATCATCACCTCGGTGTGCGGCAGCGCGGTCCCGACCGTGCCGGTGCGGGCGTCCGGCGGGGCGTCCAGGCCGGTCATGGTGATGATCGGCGAGCACTCGGTGGTGCCGAACACGATCGAGAACCGCGCGCCGATCCGCCGCTCGCATTCGGTGGCCACCTCGACCGGCACCGGCGCGCCACCCGACACGACGACCCGCAGAGTCGACAGGTCCCGGACGGCGCTGTCGGGGTGGCCGAGGAGCGCAACGAGCATGGTCGGCACACCGATGGTGATCGACGCGCGCTCGGACTCGATCAGCTGGAGCTGCAGCGCCGGGTCGAACTGGGTGAGGCAGACGAGGGTCGCCCGGGCGGACAGCGCGCCGAGCACCCCGAGCCCACAGCCCGCGGTGTGGAACAGCGGCATCGGCGACACCACGACGTCCCCTTGGCCGCCGCCCCACCGTTGCATCACCAGCCGGGCGTTGTTGACCAGGCCGCGGTGGTGCAGCTGCACCCCCTTGGGGAAGCCGGTGGTGCCCGAGGTGTACTGGATCTGCGCGTCGTCCAGCGGGCTCACGCCGGGCAGCGAGATCCCCGGGTCGGCCGAGGCCACGAACTCCGCCCAGTCGTCCAGGGCGACAACCTCGCGTAGGTCGGGCAGCCCGTGGCGGACCTCGGCGACGGTCTGCGCCATCGGGTTACCGCGGAATCCCGACATGTGGAACAGGCCCGAGGAGCGGGACTGGCGCAGCACGTACTCCAGCTCGGCGGCCTGGTAGGCCGGGTTGACGGTGACCAGCACCAGCCCGGCGAGGCCGGCGCCATACTCGAGCTGGATCCACTCCAGTGAGTTGCCGGCCCAGACGGCGACGTGCTCGCCCGGCCGGAACCGCGCCAGCAGCGCCCGGGCGACCTGCTCTGCCACCGTGAGTAGATCGCCGTAGGTCATAGCGCGGCGGGGACCCGGGCCGGGGCTGCCTTCCACGATCGCGACGCGGTCGGGCGCCTCGGCCGCGGCGGCGCGTAGGGCGTCGCCCACGGTCTGGTCGAGCAGAGCTACCGAGGTGTCGGCCGGTCGGTAGGCGAGCGTCGCGGTATCCATGTGGTCCTCCCGGCTCTAATGGGCTTGGCAGGTCGCACGGGGGACTGTTCACTGTCCCCGGATGCGGGCGCATCGGGGCGAGCACCCCAAGGTTTGGCCTTGGGTGGACGCCTACCCGCTCGAGGAGGCCCGACGATGCCGCGGGAGGACGATCCACTGCTCGAGCGTGAGGCCGAGCTCACCGTCATCGCGGAGCGGTTGAAGGCGGCGTGCGGTGGTGCCGGCGGCCTGCTGATGGTGGAAGGGGCGGCCGGGATCGGGAAGTCACGGCTGGTCAGCGCCGCCTGCCATCGGGCCCGGGCGTGCGGGATGACCGTCCTCGACGCGCGTGGGGGCGAGCTCGAGCGCGGGTTGCCCTTCGGGGTCGTGCGGGAGTTGTTCGAGGCGTTCGTCCGCGGGGCTGCCGCTGCCGAGAGGGCCGCCTTGCTCGCCGGCGCGGCGGCGCTGGCCGCTCCGGTACTCGGGTTGGTGGCCGAGGACGAGGCACCGGCGTTCGGCGGCGCGGCCTTTGGCGGACTGCACGGGCTGTTCTGGATGACCGTCAACCTCGCCGAACGCGGGCCGCTGCTCCTCGCTGTCGACGACGCACACTGGGCCGACGACGCGTCGCTGCGCTTCCTCGTTTACCTGCTGCGCCGGGTGGAGGCGTTGCCGATCCTGATCGTGGTCGCGGCGCGACCCGACGAGCCCTGTACCGACGACCTCCTGCTGGAGGCGCTGCGCGCCAACCCGCTCACCTGGACGCTGCATCCCGCTCCGCTGTCGGAGCGGGCCGCGGCCGCCGTGGTGCGGGCCGCGTTCTCGCCGCGGGCGGACGCGGAGCTCTGCCGCGCATGCCTCGCCGCGACAGGCGGTAACCCACTGCTGCTCCGGATGCTGTCCCGCGCTCTGCGCGACGAGGGCATCGACGCGACGTCCACTGACCGGGAGCGGGTCGCCGAGCTGGCGCCGCGGGTCGTCGCCGAGTGGGTGCTGCCGCGCCTGCGACGGCTACCGGGCGACACCGCGGCGTTCGCAGGGGCCGTCGCAGTGCTGGGCGATCGCGCCGAGATGCGGCACGCTGCCGCGCTGGCCGCCCTCGAGATCGGCCCGGCGACCCGGGCCGCCGACGCGCTCGCCGCCGCCGGGATCCTCGCCCGCGGCCGCCCGATCGAGTTCGTGCACCCCACCGTCCGGCGGGCTGTCTACGACAGCCTCCCCGCGGCCGAGCACCATCGCGCGCACCGGCAGGCCGCCGAGATCCTCGACGCGGAAGGTGCGCTACCCGACCGGATCGCGCCGCATCTGGTGGTCACCGAACACCTCGGCGACCAGTGGGTCGTCGAAGTCCTGCGCGCCGCGTCGCAGCAGGCCCTGGCGCGCGGCGCGGTCGAGGAGGCGTCGCGCCATCTGCAACGCGCCCTGGAGGAACCACCGGTGCCTCGCCTGCGGGCCGACGTCCTGTTCGAGCTCGGCTCGGTCGCCGCGCGGGTAGACATGGACCAGGCGTACCGATACCTCGAGCAAGCGCTGGAGCTCGCCGTAGACGTCCGGCACCGCGCCGGAATCGCCCTCGAGCTCGCCCGGGTCATGTGCACTGCCCGCGACACCCGGAGCGCTCTCGCGGTGCTGGATCGCGCCGTCGCCGAGGTCGGGGAGGTCGACCCGGCGCTGCGCGTGCGGCTCGAGGCAGAGTACATCAGCGTTGCCCGCCGCTACCCCGCCACCCGCGCGACGGCTTGCCGGCGGTTGCAGGTGCTGGGCAAGTACGCCGAGCCGGGCAGCCTGGCCGGATGCATGCTGCTGACCAACCTCGCGGCGGACGCCCTCGAGGAGAAGGGTGCGGCGGACGAGGCCACCCGCCTCGCCAGTGCCGCCCTGCGCGAGGACCACCTGCGGGACGCCGGCGAGACCGACGTGGCCCTGATGGCCAGCGCGGTTCTCATGGCTACCGACCGCCTCGGCGCCGCGTGGCGCATGTGGAACGCCGAGCTGGACCGGGCCCGGCGCAACGGCTCGATCATCGGGTTCGCGTACGCGGTGACCGTGCGGGCCTGCCTCGCATACCGCTGCGGGCAGCTGGCGGACGCCGAGGCGGATGCCCGGCTCGCGGACGACATCCTCCACGAGCATCGCCTCGACCTGATGCGCCGCTACAGCCTCGCGTTCCTGATCGGCGCGCTGGTCGAGCGGGGCGAGGTTCGGGCCGCTGCCGAGCGCCTCGACGCCGCCGTCGTCCCGATGAACCTGAGCCTGCTCCTGGACAGCCGCGGCCGGCTACGCACTGCGCAGGGTCGGTTCGCCGACGCCGTCGAGGACTTCCTGGCATCCGGGAAGCGGCTGGCGGCTCGCGGTACCCGCCATCCCGGCATGCTCGCCTGGCGGTCGAACGCCGCCCTCGCGCTGATCCACCTCGACCAATCCCGAGAGGCCCGGCAGCTTGCCGATGAGGAGCTCGACCTTGCGCGCCGACTCGGAGTCCCGCGCGCGCTCGGGATCGCATTGCGGGCCGCCGGTCTGGTTCGCGGCGGTCCCGCCGGAGTGGCGCTGCTGGAGGAGGCAGCGACCGTACTCGCGCGCTCCTCCGCCCGCCTGGAACAGGCCCGGGCACTGGCCGACTACGGCGCGGCCCTGCGCCGCGCGAACCGGCGCACCGAGTCGCGGGAACCGCTGCGGCGTGCGCTCGACCTCGCCGTGCAGTGCGGCGCGGCACCGCTCGCCGACCGGGCCCGCCAGGACCTCGTCGCAGCGGGAGTCCGGCCCCGCCGCGCCGCCAGCGGCGTCGACGCGCTCACCCCGAGCGAGCTGCGCGTGGTTCGCATGGCCGCCGACGGCATGGGGAACCGCGCCATCGCACAAGCGCTGTTCGTCACGATCAAGACCGTGGAGGTCCACCTCAGCAGCGCTTACCGCAAGCTCGACGTCGCGTCCCGTGCAGCGTTGCCAGCGGCGCTGACCCACCGAGCTACCGGTGAGCGGGACATGACGGACTAAGTGCAAGATGCTGGCCGCAGAGGGCATGAGCAGCGGCGGCGATAAGGTGGGAGATCGCTGTGATGACCGCTGCGGCCGCAAGGCATGTGCCGAGGGTGCTTGTCCGATGGTTGGCTTAGGCGATGACGGCGCTGTGGGTGGTCCCGGCAGCACGGACGTCCGGTGGTCCAGCGCCCACCAGACGAAACATTTGTGCACGCTTGCCTGAGCGAGCTCGGGCGGTGGGGCCCTGAAAGGGCGGTGGCCGCGTGAGGATTTGCGGATTCGGTTGGCCGCGCCCGCTGGGAGGCCTCGTCGCGGGGGCGGTGGGGGTCGCGGCGGTGACCGGAGTGATCTGGGCGCTGCAGTCGGTGGTTCCGGTGTCGGCGCTGGCGGGTCTGTACGTGCTGGCGGTGCTGCCGGTCGCGGTGTTCTGGGGGGTGTGGCCGTCGCTGATTGTCGCGGTCGTGTCGGCGTTGGCGGACGACTTCTTCTTTTTCCCTCCCGTGTTCGCTCTGACGCCGACCGACCCGGACATAGTGGCGATCCTGGTGATCTCCGCGGTGACGGCGGTGGTGGTCAGCGTGCTGGCCGGGCGGATGCGGCGGCGTGCGGGCGAGGCGGAGTCGTTGGCTGGGGAAGTTCGCCGGTTCGCCGAGGGGCAGGCGGCGCTGCGGCGGGTGGCGACGCTGGTGGCCCGGGCGGCGGCCCCGGAGGAGGTGTTCGCGACGGTTGCTGCCGAGGTCCGGCGGCTGCTCGCAGTTGACCTGACGGTCATGTGCCGCTACGACCCGGACGCGGCGTTGACGTATGTCGGCTGGAGCCAGAGCGGCAACGAGGGGCCGGTGGGTGTCCGGGTGCCCCTCGGTGGGCGGAACGTGGCCCGGCTGGTGTTCGACACCGGCCGGCCGGCGCGGATCGATGACTATGGCGAGGCTTCCGGCCCGGCCGCCGACGTCGTCCGCCCGCTCGGGCTCCGCGCCGCGGTCGGGGTGCCGGTCAACGTCGCGGGCCGGCTGTGGGGCGTGATGACTGTCGGGTCGATGGGCGAGCAGCCGCCGCCGGCGGGCATCGAGGAGCGGTTGGCCGGGTTCACCGAGCTGGTCGCGACCGCGATCGCAAACGCGCAGACCCGGGTGGAGCTGCGTGGCTTCGCCGAGGAGCAGGCGGCGCTGCGACGGGTGGCGACCCTGGTGGCCCGGGCGGCGCCGCCGGAGGAGGTGTTCGGCGCGGTCGCAGCGGAGGCCGCGCGCCTGCTGGAGGTCGACTTCACGATCCTGAGGCGGTTTGAGGACGGCGAGCAGGTGTCGGTGGGCACGTGGTGGAACGGCGTCGGCGTCGGTGAGCCGTTTTCCGTCGGGACACGGGTGCCCCTCGGTGGGCGGAACGTGGTGTCGTTGGTGTTCGAGACGGGCCGCCCGGCGCGCATCGACGACTACAGCGACGCGTCGGGCCCGGTCGCTGATGCCGCACGCGGCTGGGGGCTGCGCTCGGCGGTCGGCGTGCCGATCGTTGTCGAGGACCGGCTGTGGGGCGCGGTGGCGGCGGCGTACATGCGCGATGAGCCACTGCCGGCGGACACCGAGGCCCGGCTGGCCGGGTTCGCCGACCTGGTCGCCACCGCGATCGCCAACGCCCAGGCCCGGGTGGAGCTGCGTGGCTTCGCCGAGGAGCAGGCCGCGCTGCGACGGGTGGCCACCCTGGTCGCCCGGGCGGCGACGCCGGAGGAGGTGTTCGCCGCGGTCACCGCGGAGGCCGGTCGGGTGCTCCATGTCGATTACAGCAGCATGATCCGGCTCGACCCGGACGCTGCGATGACGTGGGTGGGCTCATGGAGCGACACCCACGCCGCTTTCCCCATTCCCCTCGGAACCCGGGCCGAAGTCGGGGGGCGGAACATGCCCACGGTGGTGTTCGAGACGGGCCGGCCGGCCCGGATTGACTACGCCGACGCCTCGGGCGCGGTCGCTGATATTGCCGGCGAGGTGGGTATCCGCTCCTCGGTCGGCGTGCCGATCAGTGTCGCCGGCCGGCTGTGGGGTCTGCTGGCCGCGGTATCCACGCAGGGGGAGCCGCTTGCGGCGGATACCGAGGCGCGACTGGGCGGGTTCGCCGAGCTGGTCGCGACCGCGATCGCCAATGCGCAGGCCGGGGTGGAGCTGCGGGGTTACGCCGGGGAGCAGGCCGCGCTGCGCCGGGTGGCGACTCTGGTGGCCCGGGCGGCCACGCCGGGGGAGGTGTTCGAAGCAGTGACCGCGGAGGTCGGGCGGCTGCTGGAGGTCGACTTCACCGTCCTGAGTCGGTACGAGCTGGACGGTGCGGTGACCGTCGTCGGCGCCTGGAGCAGGGTTGATCCCGGCCGACCTCGGCCGATTGGTCTGCGCTTGGAACTCGGCGGGCACAACGTGCACACCCTGGTGTTCCGGACCCGCCGGACGGCCAGGATCGAGTACGCGCAGGCCGGCGGACCCGCTGCCGACGTTGCCCGGGATTGGGGGTTCCGCTCGGCCGTGGGCGTGCCGATCAATGTCGAGGACCGGTTGTGGGGCGTCGTCAGCGTGGGTGCCGGCAGCGAGGAGCCGCTGCCGGCGGATACCGAGGCGCGGCTAGCCGGGTTCACCGAGCTGATCGGCACCGCCCTGGCCAACGCCGAGGCCCAGGCCGCGCTCACCGCGTCGCGGGCGCGGATCGTAGCCGCCGCCGACACCACCCGCCGCCGCATCGAGCGCGATCTGCACGACGGAGCCCAGCAACGGCTGGTGTCCCTGGTGCTGCACGTGCGGGGCACGGTGCAGGCGGCAGTGCCACCCGAGGCCGACGAGCTCAAGGCGCAGCTGGACGAGGTGGCCACCGAACTGACCGGCACGCTGGACGAGCTGCGCGAGCTCGCCCGCGGCATCCACCCGTCGGTTCTCGCCAGGGGCGGGCTATCCCCGGCGCTCACCACGCTCGCCCGCCGCTCCGCGGTCCCGGTCGATCTGGATGTCCGAATCGACGGGCGACTACCCGAGCAGATCGAGATCGCCGCCTACTACGTGGTCTCCGAGGCACTCACCAACGCGGCCAAGCACGCCCACGCCTCCAACGTCCACGTCGAGGTCGACACCGGCGAGGCGGACGCCGTGCTGCGAGTCCTGGTCCGCGACGACGGCCGCGGCGGCGCCGACCTGTCCGCCGGGACCGGCCTCGTCGGACTCAAAGACCGGGTCGAGGCACTCAGCGGCAGGCTCTCCGTCCAGACCGCCCCCGGCGCGGGCACCACCGTGCAAGCCGAGCTGCCGCTGCACTCGGGCCCTGTCCTCTCCGGATGACCTAGCCTTGATCGCCACCTTTGTTTCGCCCTGTACTCGGCGTCTCGGGCGATGACCGCGGCATACCGGCCGATCTTGACCGAGCTGAACCTCACCTATCCCCAGTACCTCGTGCTGTTGGTGCTCTGGGAAGAAGGACGCGTCACGGTCGGCCAGCTCGGCGAGCGCCTGCAGCTCGACTCCGGCACCCTGTCGCCCCTGCTGAAGAGGTTGGAGGCCAATGGGTTTGTCCGACGGGAGCGATCGCTTGCCGACGAACGCCTGGTCGACGTGACCCTCACGGACGCCGGTCGCCGCCTCGAACGTCGCGCCCAATGCATCCCGGAGCGGCTCTTCTCCTCGACCGGCTTGACCGAACACGACGCCGAGGACCTGCGCGACGCGGTCCGTCAACTGGCCGATGCGCTCAACGCATCCCTACGAAAGGAAACCGCATGAACACCCTCTACACCGCCGAAGCATTGACCACCGGCGACGGACGCAACGGGCACGCCCGTACCTCCGACGGCAAGCTCGATCTGAACCTATCCATTCCGAAGGAAATGGGCGGCAGCGGCGAGGGTACCAATCCCGAACAGCTGTTCGCCATCGGCTACGCGGCCTGCTTCCATTCCGCCCTCCGGGCCGTTGCCCGTCAGGAGAAGGCCGACGTTTCCGATTCGGCTGTCGGGGCGCGTGTTTCGATAGGCAACCTGGACAACGGCGGCTTCGGCCTTGCCGTGGAGCTGGAAATCACGCTGCCCAATCTCGACCACGACACCGCTGCGCACCTCACCGAGAAGGCGCACCAGGTCTGCCCGTACTCCAATGCCACCCGCGGGAACGTCGATGTCAACCTCGTGGTGACCGACGACTGAGGTGACGGCCACTCGCGGAATCACCGGCTCAGTCGTCGGCGGGTAGATGGCGCAAGCGCGGCCATACAACCCTCGACGGACAGTGCCGCGCCTGACATGGCCGTTGCCATCTACCGATCGTCGCAGAGCCGACACGGCGCGGATCGCCGTCCGGAAATACGTACTCCTGAACGGACAGCCCGGTCGAGATATGGCGCGATCTCTGGACGGCATCGCAGTAACGTCTGCGGCCATGGCACGGGATGAGCGCGGTGTCGGGGCACAGAGTGAGGACTTCGCTGCCTGGTACAACGAGGTGGTCTTCAAGGCCGGCCTGGTGGACCGTGGCCCGGTTAAGGGCACCATGGTTATCCGACCGTACGGATACCGGCTGTGGGAGCAGTTGCAGTCCGAACTCGACCGCCGCATCAAAGACACCGGCCACGAGAACGCCTACTTCCCCCTGCTGATCCCGGAGAGCTACCTCAGCCGAGAAGCCGAACACGTCGAAGGATTTTCGCCGGAGCTGGCGGTCGTCACCCATGCCGGCGGCAAGGAACTCGAAGAAAAGCTGGTAGTGCGGCCGACCTCCGAAACGATCATCGGCGAGATGATGGCCAAGTGGATCAGCTCGCACCGCGATCTGCCCCTCCTGCTGAACCAGTGGGCGAACGTGGTGCGGTGGGAACTGCGGCCACGAATGTTCCTGCGCACCACCGAGTTTCTGTGGCAGGAAGGCCACACCGCGCACGCCGACGAGGCCGACGCCTATCGCGAGACCATGCTCGCCCTCGACATCTACCGCGAGGTGGCGCGAGACCTGGCCGCAATTCCGGTGGTCCCGGGTGAGAAGACGCCCGGCGAGCGGTTCGCTGGCGCGGTGGCGACGTTCACCATCGAGGGGATGATGCGCGACGGTCGCGCACTCCAGCTTGGCACCTCGCACTACATGGGCACGAACTTCGCGACGGCGTTCGACATCCGCTACACCAGCGAGGCGGGCCGGGGGGAGTTGTGCCACACCACGTCGTGGGGCATGAGTACTCGCATGATCGGCGGCATCGTGATGACCCACGGCGACGACAAGGGCCTCGTCTTTCCGCCGCGGTTGGCGCCGTACCAGGTGGTGATCGTGCCGATCACCCGCGGCGGCAACGTAGCGGTCGAGGAAGCGGCCGACGAGCTGGCTCGCCGCCTCCGGGCAGCCGGTGTGCGTACCCACGTCGATGGCCGTCCCCAGCTCAGCCCGGGGTTCAAGTTCAACGAGTGGGAGATGCGCGGCGTCCCGATCCGACTCGAGCTTGGCCCCCGAGATCTGGCGGCCGGCACCGCGATGATGGTGAGACGTCTCGGTGACGACGGCAAGCAGGCCACGTCGATCGACTCCCTGCCGGAGAGCATGCCCGGGGTCCTGGACGAGTTCCAGGCATTCCTGCTCGCTCGCGCGACCGAGTTCCGCGACAGCCACACCCGCACTGTCGACAGTTGGGAGGATTTCGCCGACGCGGTGTCGATCGGATGGGCGTGGGCGCTGCACTGCGGCACACGCACCTGTGAGGAGGACATCAAGTCCATCACGGCTGCCACCCCCCGTTGTATTCCACTGGATGGCGAACCGGCAAACGGTGCATGCGTGCGGTGTGGCGTGGCGTCGGCGTACGGCAAGCGGGTGATCTTCGGGCGCGCGTACTGAGGGGCGACGCCGTCACCAACACCGCAACAGGCCAACTCCTGTCTCAGGCGCGGCCCGCTAGGCTCCTACCGCTTACCTCTCGTCCCAGTTCACACATGGTGAGGCCTCTTCAACGTTGCGGAGGTGTCGTGAATATCAACATCCAGCTGCTGTTCGCGATCAACGCGCTGGCTCGGTCCACGCCGTGGCTGCAGCCGTGGATGGCGCTCTATGCCACGGTGGGCGGCTTGGTGCTGTTCGCCGAGCTGATGCTCATCGGTTGGTGGATCGCGAGACGGCGGACGAATCTGGCTGTGGTGGCGGCGGCACTCTGGACTCCCCTGGGGATGCTGCTGGCGGTGGGAATCAACCAGCCAATCTCGGCGGCGTTCGCGCAGCGCCGTCCCTACCTGGTGTACACGAACCTCTTGACCCTGACCGAGCACAGTTGGGCACCAGGGTTCCCCAGCGATCACGCGGTGGTAGCCGGGGCGGTGACCGCCACGCTGTTCATGGTCAGCCGGTCGCTCGGCTGGTGCACCGCACTGGCCGCGGCGGTAATGGCGTTCTCCCGGGTCTACGTCGCCGAGGCCTACCCCTTCGACGTGCTGGTCGGACTGGCCCTGGGCGCGGTGGTGAGCGTGATCGGCTACCTGCTGGTGCGTCGCGTGCTGTTCCGACTGCTGGGCATGGCCGACCCGACGATCTTCCGGCCGCTGGTCACCGCCACGCCGCGGACGCCACTGGAGGATTCGGTCGCCCGACTCGGCTAAAAACGCGTGAACACCCTACGAGTTTGAACCTTTACTGTCTGTGCTCGTTGAGACTAGTTGAGTCGCATCTGCAGCTGTGGTGCGCATGTTGCTGGCGAGTGCCATGGGAGGGTTCGATGCCTGAGGTTGCGCTAGACCTCGCGCCGCCGGTGTCGGCCACCTGGGAGGCGGTCGCCCGGCGCGCCGTCGACCTGATCGTGGCGAGTTTGGGCTTGCTGGTGCTCGCCCTTCCGATGATCGTGATCGGTCTGGTGATCCGGTGGACGAGCGTGGGCCCCGCGCTGTTTCAACAGCAGCGAGTGGGCCTGAGCGGCAAGTCGTTCACCATGTACAAGCTCCGCACCATGCGCACCGGGGTCGGCGACGAGATGCTGCGCGAGCTGATCGCGGCCGAGCTGCGCGGCGAGGACACCTCGGTGGACGGCAGCTGCAAGCTGGACTGTGACCCCCGGGTCACCCCGATCGGGGCGTTCCTGCGCAAGACCAGCCTGGACGAGCTGCCGCAGCTGATCAACGTGCTGATCGGCGACATGTCACTGGTCGGGCCCCGCCCGTGCCTGCAATGGGAAGCCCTGATGTTCCCGGCCGAGTTCCAGCCCCGATTCTCGGTGCGCCCCGGCATCACCGGCCTCTGGCAGATCAGCGGTCGCTCCGCGATGGGCACGCTGGAAATGCTGCACTTGGACCTGACCTACGTACGAACCCGCAACCTGATCCGGGACATCACCATTCTGGCCCAAACGCTGCCCTCGATGTTGCGGGACGACACCGCTCGGTAGCTCCGGTGCCCGGCACGGGCGCGGAATGATGTGGGGATGAGCACCGTCGTCAACGTGTTCCTGATCCTGTTGTTCGTGCTTATCGGCGGCTTCTTTTCCGCGTCGGAGATTGCTCTTGTGTCTCTTCGCGACGCACAGGTCCGTCGACTGGCCGAGCGGGGCACACGCGGGCGTGCACTGGCGCGACTGCGAGTCGACCCCAGCCGGTTCTTGTCCTCGGTGCAGATCGGCGTCACGTTCGCTGGCTTCTTCGCTGCCAGCTACGGGGGTGCGACTCTGGCGGTTGAGCTTCAACGGGTGTTCCTCGGCTGGGGCATGACCGAGGGCCCGGCCAGCACGCTGGCGCTGGTCGTGGTCACCATCGTGGTCTCCTACATCTCGCTGGTGCTCGGAGAACTGGTGCCCAAGCGGCTCGCGATGCAGCGGCCCGAAGCCCTCGCCCTTGCCGTCGCCCCGTTCCTGGTCTGGATCGCCCGAATCTTCCGGCCGGTCATCTGGCTGCTGTCGGTATCGACGAACGCCGTGGTCCGGCTACTCGGCATCGACCCGCACGCGAAGGCCGGCGCCGTCAGCGAGGAGGAGTTGCGTGACCTGGTCGGCAGCCATGAGGAGCTGACCGTCGAGGAGCGGCGAGTGTTGACCGACGTGTTCACCGCCACCGACCGAGTCCTTCGGGAGGTCATGGTGCCGCGCACCGAGGTGGACTTCCTGCCCGGCTCGATGCCGACCCATGACGCCGCGGATTTCATCACCGAGCGGCCGCACTCGCGCTATCCGGTGATCGGCGCTTCACCCGACGACGTACGCGGCGTGGTTCACGTGCGCGATGTGATGACCGCCGCGCACCGCCGCGACCACGGCCAGGAGGCACCGCAAACCGTGGTTGAACTGTGCCGACAACCGCTGATGCTGCCCGGCACGTTGGCGCTGGTGCCCGCGCTGGCCCAGATGCGCCGAGATGGGCACCTCGCGATCATCGTGGACGAGTACGGCGGCACGGACGGGATCGTGACCCTGGAGGACTTGATCGAGGAGCTGGTCGGGGACATCGAGGACGAGTACGACCCGCGTGCCCGCCCGAGCCGGAAACTCGAGGACGGCAGCATCGAGCTCGACGGGCTGTTGCACCGCGACGACGTCAACGAGCTCGCCGGAATCGAACTGCCCGAAGGCCACTTCAACACCCTCGCCGGCTACGTCGTGGACCGGCTCGGCCGTGCTCCCCAGGTCGGTGACACCGTCGAAGCGCTGGGGCACCGTTTCACCGTGACCGAGCTGGATGGCCGACGCGCCTCGCGCGTGCGGATCACTCCGCTGTCCGCGGACAACAAGACGCACGACGCCTGAGTGGGTGCCGCTGGTCCGGGCGGGCTGCCCGGACCAGCGGCGATTACCGGTCCACTCAGCCGAGGAGGGTTTGCATTTCGGTGATTTCGCTCTGTTGAGCGGCGATGATGCTCTGCGCCAGGGCCTTGGCCTCAGGGTTCTGCCCGTCGGTCAGTTCGGTCTTGGACATGGTGACCGCGCCCTCGTGGTGCTGGATCATCATCTGCAGGAATATCCGGTCGAACGCCGGGCCGCTGACCTGGTTGAGCTGTTGCATCTGCTGGTTAGACATCATGCCGGGCATCGAGGTCCCGCCCATGGTTCCGTGGTTCATCCCGCTCATGGAGGGACCGTTTGTCGCCGGCGTGGAGGCATTCCAGGCTTCGAGCATGCCGTTCATCTGGTCGATTTCGGGCTGTTGGGCCGCTTCGATGCGGGCCGCGAGGTCCTTGACCTGCGCTGAGCTGGCGCGTTGCGCGGCGAGCTTGGACATTTCAACGGCCTGGGTGTGGTGCGGGATCATGGCCCGCAGGAAGGTGATGTCCGCCTGGTTGTGGGCTTGGCTGGCCGAGGCGGAGCTGCTGGTTGCCGAGGGCGCGGTGGCGGCTGGGGCAGCGTTGGAGCCGGAACCGCATCCGGCTAGGACCGCGCCGACGGTGAGAGTGGCGATTCCGGCGGCGATCCTGGTCGCGATGGTGTGACTGGTCATGGTTGGTGTTCCTCTGCGTCTGTGGTTGTGGCTACTGATCGGTCACCGAAGTGCGGTGACCGATCAGCGCCGCCAGACGCCGAGCTGTGCGAGTCGCTCAGCGGAGGTAGGTGGCGCCCGCGCGAGGATTGGGTTGAACTCGCGGTTCAGCGGGGGCGGTGGATCTCCCGGCGCGGTGGCGACCGGGAGGATCGCCATCGTGGGAATCAGCGTGTCGGCGGTGGTCAGGACGGCCAAACACGGGTGTCCCATCATGCCGCCCATCCCAGGGCAGCTGCCCTCGGGGCCGACGGATTCACCTGTGGCGGCCGGCGCCTCGTTCCCGGTGGTGGCTTGGGTGTGCGGCGTTGCCGGGTGAGGCGGGGCCGCGGTGGCGGACATGGTGTGCTGATGCGCGCCACCCGGACCGGCGGTGGGGCCAGCGATGAGGTGATGCATGCCGATCAGCCCAGCCGCGAGCGCGACGATCACCAGCCACCGGTGCAGACGTGCGCTCACCGCCATCGGCATGCTTTCGACTGTAGACATGCGCTCAGTGCTCGTGCCCGTGGTGGTTGGGCTGGCTGGGTGCCTCAGGGGCGCCGTTCATCATGCGCAACATGGGGACGCCGCCGGTGCGCACGAAACGGACGATGAGTACCGCGGCCAGCAGCAGGAAGGCGATGTTGAGCCAGGTGGTGTAGTTCCACGAGATGCCTTCCTTCATCACCATCGCGGAGCGTTGGGTGGGGATCAGGCCTGCCACACCGAACAGCAGCTCGACGAGGTAGCCGGCGCCGACCATTGCCACGTAGAAGGCGCCCAGCAGCACCAGTGCCATCCGGGTGCCGTAGTAGCGGCGGTAGATGTTCAGGATCGGCAGGATGATCAGGTCGGCGAAGATGAACGCAACCACGCCGCCGAAGCTGATCCCGCCGTTCCACAACACCGCCGCCAGCGGCACATTGCCGATCGAGCAGACGAACGACAAGATCGCCACCAGCGGCCCCACGATCGGCCCCCAGAGCGCTGAGGTCAGCGGGTGGTCGGCGAAGAAGAACATTCGCCAGAACGACTCGGGCACCCAGGCGCCGATTGCCCCGGCGATCAGCAGGCCGATCAGCAGGTCGCGCAGGATCGCCGCCCACTCCATGACGAACACGTGGGCCACGGCGGTGAAGCCCTCGCCGGAGCACAGCCGCCGCCAGAACGAGCCCTCGCGTTGAACGGACATGTCCATCGCGGCGTGGCCTTCCATCGATCCGGCCAGCCCCTTTTCCGCTTGTTTGCGCGCCTCGTCGATCAGGCGCTGCCGGACGAACAGGCGGAAAAGCACGGCGAGCAGCACGATCATGATCGGGCCGCCGACGAACTCCGCGGCGGTGAACTGCCAGCCCATCAACAGGGCCAGGATGATGCCCAACTCGACGACCAGATTTGTGGAACCGATTTCGAAGGCCATCGCGGCGGTGAAGTTCGCGCCCTTGCGGAACAGCGACCGGGCCAACGCCACCGCCGCGTAGGAGCATGACGAGGACGCCGCACCCAACAACGCCGCCACCGTGAGCGTGCCGGGCCGGTCATCACCGAGCAGCCGCACCACCGTCGACTTGCGCACCACCGCCTGCACCACCGCCGACAGGGCGAATCCGAGGATGAGCGCCCAGAGGATTTCCCAGGTCATCGACCCGGCCAAAGCGAGCGCGTGCTCGATCGCACCCATTCCGCACCTCCGATCAGTTACAGGTCTAGTGGTGGTAGGCGTGGACCACGGCGTGACCCTTGCCCCGACTGATCATCCAGCGGTTGACCGGGGTGGTGAGCAGGAACGCCACCAGCAACGAGAACGCCAGCGCGCCCCAGAACAACAGGCTGCTGATGCCAGCGTCCATAGCTCCCGGGACGAGGACCATGACCGCGTTGTCCAGGATCTCCATGATCAGGATGGAGACGGTGTCCGCCGCCAGGGCGACCTTGAGCGCCGAGGTAATGCCGATGCCCGCCCGGAGTACGCCGCGCATGGTCAGCGCGTAGCCGAACACGAATGCGAGGGCCACCGAGAGGATCACGGTGGCGGCGTTGTGCAGGCCGAGGGAGGTGCCGATGACCATGCCGAGCACCTCGCCGATCGCACAGCCGGTGAGGCAGTGCAGCGTCGCCGACGCGGCGGTGGACCAACTAACCGACGAGACGCCAGCCGGTTCCGGGTCGGCGTGCTGGTGCGGGTGCGTCATCGACTTTCCTCTCTTGCTGGTACCCCCTACAGGTATCTTCATACACCGGAGGGGGGTATGCGGGCAATGAGGCGTTATCAGCAATTGGCCTAGATCAATCACTCGATGGACAGCTGGCGGAGTGCCGTCGCGGTCAAGATTCGGGTCGGAGCCTGGGACTGACCACTCGTAGGGCGAGGGCGAACGCGGCGAGTGAGAGCGCCCCGGTGGCGAGCAGCAGGAGGAGTTCGACGATCCGCCCGTCGCCCAGGACGTCGAGCAGCCACGAGCCGGCGACAATCACCGGCAGCGTCGCCAGCGTGGCCAACCCCGCGGCAATCGCGCGCTGTCCGTCCAGCAGCCTGTGAGGTCGGATGGCGTCGCGTAACCGGCGCAGGACTATGGCCGCCGCGGCGATTTCGGCGGCGAGAATGGCGACCGTTAAGCCCGTCAACCGACTGCTGTCCGCGGGCAGCAGCAGGGTGCTCAGGGCCACGGTGGTGCTGACCCCGACGGCGACGAAGCTGGCGAGCCGGGGGCCTGCGTCGTCGAGTCGGGAGAACAGCGCTTGTCGACCCAGGTCGTGGATTCCGCCGGCCAGTTGCGCAAAGGCGATCACCGCGAGGCACCCGGCCAATTCGGCGATGAGGCTGCTCTGGCGCAGCTCGCCGTTCGCGAGCAGATCTGCTGTCGGCGCGGCGAAGGTGGCCAACAGGCACAGCGGCGGCAGGCTCACGAGCACCGCGTAGTGCAGCCCTTGGCGCCACGCGGCGGCGAAGCGGGGGCCGTCTTGCGCGGCGGCGGCTTCGGCGAGCTTGGGTAGCGCGGCCATCGACACGGCGCGGGCGCCCACGAAGGAGAGCGCATAGAACACCTGGAAGGACAACTGGACCACAAGCACCCCGCCGGGCACGGTGCCCGCGGCCACGGTGAGCACGTAGGCGGTGATGGCCGGACAGGCCGCGACCGGCACCGAGCGGACGATGCGCCGCATGGCGTCGTACGCCTCGCGGTCCTGGCGCCAACCCCGACGCGGCGGCACGAGTACGCCGGCCCGCCAGGCCCCGTACGTCTGCAGCGCGGCGTGCAGAGCGACCGAAGCGGTGGTCCCCGCGCCGAGCAGGATCATCATCGTCATCGGGGACTGGGCGATGTCCAGGCCGGCACCGAACATCCACCCGGTGAGCACCACTGTGCCGATCGTTCCGAGGCTCTCCACCGCCGGCGCCGCGGCGGCCAGCGCGAACCGGCCGCGGCTTTGCTGGGCGGCGACTCCCAACGCGGCGATCGCGCAGAGCACCACCTGGGGCGCCACGAACAGGACAAGCACCAGGGTGAGTAGCCACGCGCGGCCGCGGTCGGGTTCGGGGACGCCGAACACCAGGGTCCAGGCCAGCAATGGAGACAGCAGCGCCAGCGCGGCGGTGCCGACGCCGGCAACCGCCAGCAACCGGCCCCCGATATGACTGAGCAGCTCGCCGGCCCGGGTCGCACCGCCGGCGGCAGCGGTACCGACGACGGCCGGCACCACGACCATCGCCAGCACTGGCCCGGCCATGACGGTGAACACGTTGCCCGGGAGCACGTAGCCGGCCTGGAAGATGTTGGCGAGGTAGGTCGGACCCATGACCGCGCCGATCACCAGCACCCGCAGCAGCCCAACGACCCGGCTCAGGATGGTCCAGCCGGCGACGGTCACCGAGTTCCGCGCGGTCGAGGACGACCCCGCGCTGATACTCGCCGAGTTCACTGATCGTTCCGGGCGACCGGGGAGCTGAGCTGGGAGGTAGCCAGGGCGGCGGGGTCGGCCCGCCGTACCGAAAGAAGATCGAATGGCATGGGAGCAACTCCTTGCCTGCGCACATGAAGCGGCGCGGCGGCATCGGCCAGGCTCGGGCGCCTCAGATGGCGACCCTCGGGGTGGTTGGGAGCTAGGCCATGCTCGGGGGTGCTCGCCCAGGGCGCAGCGATAGCCACAACGGCGCCCTCGGGGCGGCGCACCGTTCCCGCGCCACCAGCATGACGCTGTCGGGCGCGGGCGGTGGGGGCAGGAAGGGCACCGGATGCTGAACCGCGGCCAGGAACAATCGCCAGATCAGGGACGTACCGACACCGACCGCGGCTTGAACCAAGGCGCCGAGGGCCAGCAACATCAGCGGTGGAAGACCGTGGTACCCGGAGTCGGGGTGCTCGATGAACGCGAACACCACGAAGGCGGCGGGTGGAACCAGACCGAACCAGCAGGTCGCGCGAGACCCGGGTTGAAAGGCTTTCGATGCGTCGCTGGCTCGGATTCGGCTGGAGGCGGCCGCCATGGCGGCCAATGACCCCGCTGCCATGCACCCCGCGGCGACCGCGACCGCGCCGGCGTGTTCGACCCCGTGGACGCCCGCGAGCGGGGGCAGTGCCCGCTCGATCACTCCATGTGCCAGTAGCCAGCCCAGCACCCCGAACGACAGCGCGGAGACGCCGACCGCGGTGTCACGCAGCATCGCCTGGACATCCCGGAGGGTGCCTCGCTGGCGGCTCACCCGCCTGACCGTAGACCTGGGCCAGCAAGCAGCCGAGCCGTAGGAGGTCAGCGGACGGTAAAAAAATCGTGACCGCTCGCCCTGGCGGGTCTTGTGCTCGGAGCGCGCGGCCCTCATCGTCGGCTGATGTACGGGCGACACGAGCTCACCCGGCTCACCATTCGAGTCGGACTCGTCGCGCTGCTCGCGGCGGTGGCCCTGTTCGGCATCTATGCCATGGTCACTAACTTCTGAGCTGCAAGCGCGACGCAGACGTCGGCGAGGAATCCGACTCCGAAGTCGTGGCACGCAGGATCGCCTCGACGTCGGGGAAGTGCCGCGCCCTTCCATCCGACGATCAACCTGGATGAGGCAGTTCGAAGACCCGTCCGTAGCCCGTGACTGTCTTTGGCTCCGCTCCGGCCGCTGACATGAGGGCCCACAGCAGCACCTGGTTGGCGGTCAGAACTGGGCGACCCAGCTCGGTCTCGAGTGCTTCGATGACGCCGATGGCTCGGAAGCCGTTCCCGCCTATCGTGACGGCGTCAGCGTGGTCCGGGACGTTATGGACGACCCAGGTGTACAGGTCGGCGGGCTTGATCATGTGCTGATCACTGGGGAGATCGGCGGGAGCGCTGAACACGACGTCGAAGCCAGCTGCCCGGTAGTACCCGGCGCCGAGTTCGGTCAGCTCGGAGTCGAACCATGGTGGGCTGATCACCGCCACCCGTTCCGAGCCGAACCCACGCAATGCCACGGCCGCGGCAGCGCATGGCGAGACAACTGGTAGACCGCCCGCCCGCTCACTGAGACGCACCAGCATCGCCTCCTCGCCGGCGGCTCCGATGACGTACGCGGAGCTGGTGAAGCCGAAGCCGATGGCCTGGACAGGGGCCGCGGCCAGCAGCCCCACAGCGTCGTCCACGCCCGGCGGCTCAGCGAAGGCGCGTACCGGCGCTAGCGGGATAGTCGCATCCATTTTTCCTCCCGCTCTAATCGCGCCGAACGGCGCCCGAGCGGCGTGGATACCTACCTCTGGCGGCGCGGCGGCCCTGAGCTCCGACTCCGGACAGACATCCGCGTGCGGTACGAGCACGCCGACTCTCCACTTCACGTCCCAGCCGTCGGCTCGCCACATCGCGATCTCCTCTGCCGTTTATCAAGCGCGGCGCTTCATTCTGGGGCCGTTCCGCAAGCTCGTCACCCACCGAACAGATGCCACGCTGTGGTCAGACCGGTCGCCTCAGCTACGCCGGGAGAACATCCGCCACGACGCACACCACGTTGTCCGGCGCCCCGGCGGAGTGCACCAGCTCCGCCAGTGCCGCGACGGCGGCGTCCGGCTCGGCGTGCTCGGTCAGCACGCGCTCGATCGCGTCCAGCGCAACGGGTAGGTACAGGCCGTCGGTGCACAACAGGTAGCGGTCGCCGACCTGGGCGCTGTGAGCGCGTACGTCGGGTAGCGCGCCGGAGTCGGCATGTAGCGCCTTGACCAGGATCGAGCGTTGCGGGTGCGACTCGGCCTCCGCAACGGTCAGTTGCCCCTTCTCGATGAGCCTTTGTACCTGGGTGTCGTCGTGGGTGAGCTGCAGCAGTTCGCCCTCGCGCAGCACGTAGGCGCGCGAGTCCCCGACGTGTACCAAGGCCAGGTCAGAGCCGGCCCAGACCAGCGCGGTCAGGGTCGTTCCGGCGCCCTCCAGAGCTGACCCCGCCGTGGTCATCGCGTTCACCGCGGCCGCTGCCTGCTCACCGGCGGTGTGCAGCGTGTCCAGCAACGCCCCGGCGGACGTGCCGGTGGACCCAGCGTCGGCCAGGGTTTGCAGGGCCACCGCGCTCGGCAGTGCGGCACCGGCGGAAGACCCGAATCCTTCGGCTACCCCGAGCAGGCCCTCGCTGGCCCAGACCGAGTCCTGGTTGTACTCGCGGGCCTGGCCTTGATCGCAGTAGGTGGCCCAGCGCAGTCGCAACGGAGTGTGGATTCCAGTCATGTCGGTGTCTCCTCGTTGCAGGTGTCGGACGAGGGACGAGACCAGTTCGGCGCGCGCGGCGTGCTCGGCGTCGACCTGCCGCCAGTACTCCGTCACCGCCGCCGCCACATCCGCGGCCGGCAAGTGGCACACCGTGGCAATCCGCGCGAGCGGCATGCCGATCCGGCGTAGCCAGGCCACCAGGCGGGCCCGCTCGAGCTGCTCCGGCGCGTACCAGCGGTAGCCGGTGTGCGGGTCGGTCTGCACCGGGCGCAACAGGCCCAGCTCGTCGTAGAGCCGCAACGCCTTCGGCGACAAGCGGCACTGTCGCGCGAACGCGCCGATCGTCAGCAACGTCATGGCCGGTCCCCTCGTCGCCGAGCGGTGCGCTCGGCAGCACCCACGATCAGGGTTCACCAAGGGGCAAGGTCAAGTCCCGGCGCCTCCTGGGGCCAACCACAGGTTCACCGTTGACCGCCGTCGCGGGCGCTGGGACGATCTCGCCCGCGAGGGGCTTGAGCGCGGAGGCGTCATGGACCTGCGGGAACAGGCGGCGTTGGAGCGTGCGCCCGGGCTGGACGGCGGGACGTTGTGCGAGGCGTTCCAGATCTCCGCGGCGCGTTTCGCGGATCTCCCGGCGTTGCGCACCCCGGGCGACGGGCAGCTGCTCACCTGGGCCCAGTACGCCGAGCGTGTGCGGCGCATCTCGTGCGGCCTCGCCCGCCTGGGCGTCGAGCGTGGCGACACCGTCGGCATGATGCTCGTCAACCGGCCGGAGTTCCACCTGGTCGACACGGCGGCGCTGCACCTCGGGGCGATACCGTTCTCGGTCTACAACTCCTCTGCGCCCGAGCAGATCGAGTACCTGTTCGCCAACGCCGGCAACCGGATCGTCGTCACCGAGCGGCGCTTTGTCGACGCGATCCGGGCGGTGAATGCCCCGTCCGTCGAGCACGTCGTGGTCCTGGAGGACGGGCTGCCCGAAGCCGACCATCCGGAGTTCGAACCGACGTGGCGGGCGGTTGCGCCCGGAGACATCGCAACCCTGATCTACACCTCCGGTACCACCGGTCCGCCGAAGGGTGTGCAAATCACCCACGCCAACCTCATGTGGACGCTGAACGCCTGGTCCACGATCGTCGTGATGCGGCCGGCCGGACGGGTCATGTCCTACCTGCCGTGCGCGCACGTTGCCGACCGCTTCTTCGCCCACTACTGGTCCCTTGGCGCAGGGTCGACGATCACCAGCGTGGACGATCCGGCCAACCTGCTCGCCGCCACTGGCGATGCGCGCCCGACCGGCTTGCTGCTCGTCCCTCGGATCTGGGAGAAGATCCGGGCCGCCCTCGAAGCCAAGGGCCTCACCGACCCGACCGCGGTACCCGATGAGGCCAAGGCCGCTGTCCGCGGGCAACTCGGCTTGGACCAGGCCGACTGGCTCGCCACGGGCGCCGCGCCGATCGCCCCGGCCGTGCTCGAGTACTTCATGGCGCTCGGTCTGCCGATCCGCGAGGGCTGGGCGATGAGCGAGACCTCGTGCATCGGTACGGTCAATCCGGCGGACGCGGTCCGCGTCGGCACGGTCGGCAAACCAGCTCCGGGGATCGAGCTCGAGGTCGCCGACGACGGCGAGTTGCTGCTGCGCGGGCCCAACGTCATGATCGGCTACCGCAACGACCCGGAGAAGACCGCCGAGGCCATCGACCGGGACGGCTGGCTGCACACCGGTGACGTCGCCGAGATCGACGCCGACGGCTACGTGACGATCGTCGACCGCAAGAAGGAACTGATCATCAACGCCGGCGGCAAGAACATGTCACCGGCGAACATCGAGCAGCAGCTCAAGGCCTCGAGCCCGCTGATCGGCCAGGCGTGCGCGATCGGCGACATGCGCCCGTACAACGTGGCGCTGCTGGTGCTCGACCCCGACGGGGCCGCCGCCTACGCCGCCGCCAACGGCCTGCCCGATGCGTCCCCCGCCGTGCTCGCGGTCAACGACGAGGTGCGCGCCGCGATCGCGGCAGCCGTCGCCGAGGCCAACACCCACCTCAGCCGGGTTGAGCAGATCAAACGCTTCAGCGTGCTCCCGGTCGACTGGCTGCCCGACAGCGACGAGCTCACCCCCACGATGAAGCTCAAGCGCCGCGTGATCGTCAAGAAGTACGCGGCGGAGATCGACGCGCTGTACGCCTGACCCTCCGTGGGTCAGGGGTTCCCTCGGTTGTACCGAGACGCCTGGTAGAGGGCGGTGGCCTCCGCTTCCAGCAGGTCGACGTCGGGGATGTCCGCCGGTAACGGGCCATGGGTTTGGATCCGCTCGAACACGTGTCCGCGCCAGGTGCGTTCAACTCCGAGCACCCATTTCCCGTTCTCGTCCGGCGTGCGGAAGGCCGTCCACGGCGTCTCCCGACGGGCCTTCTCCAGCCGCGCCGCACGCCTCCGGGTGATGGACCGGTGGACCAGCCACACCGCGACGGCGGCGGCCAGCAGGATCAGCACAGCCAGGCCGATGTAGGGCAGGGCCTTCATCGCGGCCCGCCCACGATCACCGGCGAGCCCTGGGGGACGATCAGCGGGTTGACCCGGCCCTCGGCGATCGCCTTGTTGATGGCCTGCTTCTGCTGGTAGTCCTGGTAGGCGGCCAACCCGCCGGGGAAGGACTGCGCGGCCTGCTGATCGGTCTGGGCGGTCTGCTGGCGCAGTCCGGCGGCCTGGTTGTTCTCCAGCTCGGCGCGGAGGCTGTCCGGCACGTCCGGCTTGTCCAGCTGAATGTTGTTGATCAGGAACAGGTCATCGCCGGCCTGGTCCTTGATCAGTTGTGGGAGCCGTTCCTCGACTGCCCTGG
>Ga0193743_1000330_pt1 | contig 37083 bp, 34 predicted proteins | sample L2c2metaG_FD_143038 | JGI IMG/M metagenome (GOLD analysis project Ga0193743, IMG submission 143038) | Soil microbial communities from a riparian zone of the East river system, Colorado, United States - L2c2 | ecosystem: Environmental > Terrestrial > Soil > Riparian zone | place: USA: East River... | reverse complement strand
GGATGGCGCGAGTGGCGGGATGCTTCTCCAAAACCATCGCCGCGGCTTTCGGGTCGAGATTGTAGGTGTGTGGGTCGATGTCCGCCAGGACCGGAATGGCGCCCAACCTGAGGATGGAACTGGCGGTCGCGAAGAAGGAAAATGCAGTGGTCAGGACCCAGTCACCCGGCTGCACGCCAGCCGCGGCCATAGCCAGCCAGAGCGCGTCCGTGCCTGATCCACAGCCTATGGCCTCAGTGACTCCGCAGTAACGGGCGGCAGCCTGCTCAAAGGAGGTAACCTCAGGCCCCAGGACGAAACGCTGGCTGCAGAAGACGGCCTCCACAGCGGCCATGATCTCGGGGCCGATCTCGGCGTATTCCCGCGCAAAATCGAGCAGGGGGACGCGGACGGGCGTGGGGCTGCCGGGGACCGCAGAAGTTGGCTCAGACGTGGTAACGTTGTGCACCGAGGTCACCAATGAAGCCTATCGCAACCCGGGGCGTATTTTCTGCATCCGAGACACGTGTCTGACCGAAGTCCCGTTCCAGATGCCATTTTGGGATCCCGGTCGTTATGACTTTTTGATGGCTATGTCACACTGCCATGCAACGAGGGCAAAATAGATCACTTTGCAAACTCTGCACGGTATCGCTTGAACGAAAAACAGTCGCCGCAAGGCATCGGAGATCGGCACCATGGATAGTAAGCCGGCACAAAACATTCAAGACACTTTTCTGAATACGGTCCGCAAGGACAAAACCCCTATCACCATCTATCTGGTCAGTGGCGTCAAGTTGACCGGCAGAATCCGCTCCTTTGACAAGTATTCGGTTCTGCTCGAGAACAACAGCCAGGAGCAGTTGATATTCAAGCACGCCATTTCGACAGTGGTAAGCAATCGTTCCGTGATGCACGAGCACCGGCTGGGCCATCCGCCGGCGGCCGTACCCCATCCAGGGGCAACACCTTTGCGGCAGGAAGCCGAATCGTAGAGCGCGCATTGCCTTCCCTCATCTTGCTGTATGAATAGAGCCGCATCCTCTCAACCAGCGCGCACCAACCGGTGTGTGCTGGTTGCGGTAGAGTTTTCTGGGCGGCGTCGTGCCATGTCGCGCGCCGCTGCTGCAGCACGCGCTGCCGCTCAACCTGCCAACGCTCTGGAACAATTGTCCGGTGGCGCCTCCGATGGTCATCCGAACCGTATGCCGCGGCTTGCCGCATCCGCCTTCGACTTCGACGCAGCCCGCGAGGAGTTTCGCGAGCTGGTAGTGAGCGCCGGCGGCGATGTTATCGCTGAGGTCGTGCAGCGGCGCCTCGAACCGGATGCCGCAACCCTGATCGGCAAGGGGAAGATCGTGGAAGTGGCAGGTGTGACCGCGTCGGCCCAGGCGGATGTGGTCCTGTTTGATCAGGATTTGTCACCGACACAGTTGCGAAACCTGGAGAACGAATTGCCCGCCCGGGTGGTGGACCGTACCCAGCTTATTCTCGACATTTTTGCCCGCCATGCGCGGACGCGCGAGGGGCATCTGCAGGTAGAGCTGGCGCAGCTGGAATACATGCTGCCGCGCCTGGCGGGACGCGGGGCGGCTATGTCGCAACTCGGCGGCGGCATTGGCACCCGAGGCCCCGGCGAGACGAAGCTCGAAACCGACCGGCGGCGCATACAACGGCGGCTGGTCCAATTGCGCGGCGACCTTGAAGCGGTGCGCCGCGTCCGCGGACAGCAGCGCCAGCGCCGAGAAGCAGTGCCTGTGCCGACCATTGCGCTGGTGGGTTACACCAACGCGGGAAAGAGCACGCTGTTCAACCGGCTTACGAATGCCGATGTGCTCGAGTCCGCGCGCATGTTCGCGACGCTCGACCCCAAGCTGAAGGCGCTCACATTGCCGTCGCGGCGCAAGATACTGCTCTCCGACACAGTGGGGTTCATCCGCGATCTGCCGCATACGCTGGTCACCTCGTTTCGGGCCACGCTCGAAGAGGTGCAGAAGGCGGAAATCCTCATTCATGTGGAGGACGCGGCGAGCCCGATGCGCGAGGAGCGTCATCGCGAGGTCGACCGGGTGCTGGCGGAGCTCGACGTGAGGGATGCGAAGCAGATTCAGGTCTTGAACAAGAGCGATCTTCTGCCAGAGATAGAGCGTACGGGGCTGGCTGGCCGCGCGGATCTGACATTGCTCTCGGCGAAGACCGGGGAGGGGGTGCCGGAGCTGCTCGCAAAAATGGATGCGGCGCTTTCTACCGACCCTTTAGAGACGCGTGCGATGACAGTGCCGCAAAGCGAGGGCGGTGTGCTGGCAGCGCTGGGCGCGGGCGCCCGCATTGCAGAGCGCACCTTCACGGGCAGCGACGTTACGATGGTGGTCGAGGGGCCAGCATCGTTGCTGGGCAGGTATCGGCGATTCTGGAAGAGCAATGGCGCGGGCGAAATGCACGCTTAGGCGATGTTAAAGAAGCAGTCAGCCAAGTGCTGAGCTGCAGGGGAAGGGAAGCGGTGGTACGTCCCTTCGACCCTGCGTCCAGCAGACCCGGATCAGGTCGAGATACATACCAGTTTACCCTCATTCCGGGTGCGGTCAAGAACTGGACAGAGATATTATTTAGAAATCCAAAGCCGCTCATTTGAAGCTTTCCGTCGTGGTTTGACACCCCAAAATCGGCTCTGTTAGAACCATAGATTCCAGACGTATTTGCCGCCATCTCCCATCCTGATGGATGGCACCCTCGAGGACTGCATTGGACCTTATCCTCCAACAACTGGCCGCTCTATTCCTGCGTTCGATACCGACGGCTGTGCTGTTTCTGCTGTTGCTGGCCGCCTACCGATTGCTGGTGCATGCGCCGCTGATGAAGGTGCTGGCGGAACGGCAAGACCGTACGACGGGCGCGATGGCGCGAGCGGAGGCAGCCATCCGTGCGGCGGACGCACGGGCCCAGGAGTATGAGGCGAAGCTGCGGGCAGCACGGGCGGAGATCTTCCGTGCCCGGGAGCAACGCTTGCAGGTGGTGCAGCGAGAACGCGATCGGGTGCTTGAGGAGGCTCGCCAAGCAGCTCAGAAGACAGTGCGTGACGCGCGAGAGAAGCTGGAAGCCGAGGCGACGGATGCGCGGGATGCGCTTGATACCAAAGCCGACGCGCTGGCCGCCGAGATACTTCGAGTCATCATTCCCGCTGCCGCGGTGCAGGGAAACGCGTCCAGGAGTGCTTTTTCTGGGAGCACTTCTTCAGGGAGTGCCTACTGATGCGAGCCCCTTTCCTTCTGCGGCTGACCGCCACGACCCTCCTGCTGACCGCATTTCTGGCTCCGGCATCGGCACAGACTGCCGCTCCTGAAGCGCAGCATCCTGCGTCAACTCCCGCCCAGCAGGCCGTTCCATCCAATGCCAGACCGGGGGCCAAACCGCAATCCCAGGGCGGTGGAGACGGTGGCGTCTTCATCGACAGCAAGACGGCGAGCTCGCAGAATCTGGCCAAGGCCGAGCAGGAGGACGACGAATACGTCTTCATGCACTCCGCCTCCGTTCGCGCCTTCGCGAAGTTGTTTCACTTGTCGCCGGATGCCGCATCGATGACCTTCTGGGCGCTCAATGCCGCCATTCTGTTCGCTTTCGTAGGTTATTTCCTGGTGAAGGGGCTGCCCAAGGCCTTTCGCAGCCGGCGCCAGCAATTGGACCGGCAGATCGTGGAGGCGCGTATCGCCACCGAGAAGGCTGAAGAGCGGCTGCGAGCGGTGGAGGAGCGGCTGGGCCGGCTGGACAGCGAGATCGCTGCGGTACGGGAGCAGGCAGAGCGCGACAGCGCCAACGACGAGACGCGCATGAAGCAGGCGATGGAGGACGAAAAGCACAAGATCGTTGCTTCAGCCGAGCAGGAGATCACGGCCGCGGGGGCCGCGGCTGAGCGTCGTCTGCGCAGGTTTGCGGCTGAGCTGGCAGTAGATCGTGCGACCTCCCGGCTACACCTGACTGAGGGGGACGATCGCACGTTGATCCAGGAGTTTGCTGCGAGCCTGGGCTCGAATGGCAGTCAGGGGGGCCGGAACTAATGGCGGATTTTGCCGCTCGCTATGCGCGGGCTCTTGCCGACGTGGTCCTTGGTGGCAGCATCCCCGCCGACCAGGTGAACGCGCAACTGCAGGATTTTCTCTCGACACTAGCGGAAAGTGCGGATCTGCGTCAGGCGCTGTTCAATCCTGCACTGGCAGTCGATGTGCGTGTGCGGGTCATTGACGCGCTGGCGCCACGCCTCCATCTGGACCGCGACGTCCGCAATTTTCTGGCGGTTTTGCTGCGGCATGATCGAATGAACGCGATCGAAGAGATTGTCGCCGATTTTCGAGCGGAAGTGGACCGGCGGCAGGGCATCTCAGAGGTAGAGGTCATCTCCGCGCGTCGATTGGACGCCGATGAGCGCTCTCAAATGGAGCAGCACGTCGCTCGACTGGCCGGCACGCGTGTGCGCGCCCGCTTTCGAGAGGATAATGGCTTGATTGGCGGCGCAGTGGTGCGCATCGGCAGCACCATCTACGACGGATCAGTGCGGGGGCGCCTGGATCGCATGAAGCAAGAACTGATAGCGGGCTGATCCGAGACGCGGACCGCGGCAGCCGACACCACAACCCAGAAGCAGATTCCGAGACAGACACACAGACGCGACACGGATAGACAGAGAGATAGAACAAAGCATGGCCCATATCAAGGCAGACGAAATCACGCAGCTGCTGCGTGAGCAGATCCAGAATTACGACTCCGAGATGCACGTAGACGAGGTGGGCACCATCATCTCGCTGGGTGACGGAATTGCCCGTATCCATGGCCTGGAAAAGGTCATGGCCGGCGAGCTGATCGAATTCCCACACGGTGTGGCCGGCCTGGCCATGAACCTGGATGAGAGCGAAGTCGGCGCCGTGCTGCTGGGCGACTACACCGAGCTGGGCGAAGGCGACCAGGTGAAGCGCTCCGGCAAGATCATGAGCGTCGGAGTAGGCCAGTCGCTTGTCGGACGCGTGGTGAACGCCCTTGGGCAGCCGATAGACGACAAGGGTCCGATCGAGAACACGGTGGACTATCCGGTCGAGCGCCTGGCTCCTGGCGTGGTGGACCGCCAGCCAGTGCGCGAGCCGATGGCGACGGGACTGAAGGCCATCGACAGCATGATTCCGATTGGCCGCGGCCAGCGCGAGCTGATCATCGGCGACCGCCAGACAGGCAAGACGGCGGTGGCGCTGGATACCATCATCAACAACGCGAAGAACAACCTGATCTGCGTGTACTGTGCGATCGGGCAGAAGCGTTCTTCTGTCGCGCAGGTGGTGAAGACGCTGGAGGAGTACGGTGCGATGGACTACACCATCGTGGTGGCGGCGACCGCCTCCGAGCCCGCGCCGATGCAGTATCTGGCGCCCTATGCCGCCACGGCGATCGGTGAATACTTCCGCGACAACGGCAAGCATGCGCTCATGATCTACGACGATCTCTCGAAGCATGCGACCGCATATCGCGAGATTTCGCTGCTGCTGCGCCGTCCGCCGGGCCGCGAGGCATATCCCGGGGATGTGTTTTATCTCCACTCGCGTCTGCTGGAGCGTTCCTCGAAGCTGAGCGATGCCAAAGGTGGCGGCTCGCTGACGGCGCTGCCGATCATCGAAACCCAGGCGGGCGACGTGTCGGCATACATTCCGACGAACGTGATCTCGATCACCGACGGCCAGATCTATCTCGAAACCGATCTGTTCAACTCTGGCGTGCGTCCAGCGGTCAACGTCGGTCTGTCGGTAAGCCGCGTGGGCGGCGCTGCGCAGATCAAGGCGATGCGTCAGGTAGCCGGCACGCTGAAGCTGGACCTGGCGCAGTATCGCGAACTTGCGGCGTTCGCGCAGTTTGGCTCCGACCTGGACAAGGTGACGCAGAACCAGCTAAATCGCGGTGTGCGCCTTACCGAACTGCTGAAGCAGCCGCAGTTCTCCCCGCTGCCCACCGAAAAGCAGGTGGTGATCATCTTTGCCGGCACCAACGGCTATCTGGACGACCTGAAGGTAGAAGATATCCACGGTTTCGAAGACGGGCTGTACAAGTATCTCGATTCCGCGCAGTCGCAGTTACTGAAGGACATCATCGAGAAGAAGACGCTGGACGATGATCTGAAGAACCGCATCAAGGCGGCGCTGAAGGAGTACAAGGACAACTACCTCGCGGAGCATCAGGAGGCCAAGCTGAAGGAGTCTTCGGTGAAACCGCTGAGCAATGAGGACAAGAAGAAGGCTGCGGAAGACAAGCAGCAGAAGGAAGTAGCCGCGAAGGCCTAGCGAACGATGGCAAATGTCCTCGATCTGAAACGGCGCATCCGTAGTGTGAAGAACACGCGCCAGATCACCAAGGCCATGAAGATGGTCTCCGCGGCGAAGCTGCGCCGCGCGCAGGAACGCGCCGTGACTGCGCGACCGTATGCGCAGATGATGGCCAGCGTTATTCGTTCACTCATGCGCCGCATCGATGTGTATAACCCGGAGACAGGTGAGGTGCGACACCCTCTGCTGGTGCCGCGCGAAGAAAAGAATGTGCTGCTCGTCGTTGTCTCTGGCGACAAGGGATTTGCCGGCGCGTTCAACTCAAACATCACCAAGGCCGCTGTGCGCTTCATTGCCGCGCAGAACGGCGAGCAGGGCCGCAACGTCGACATCGAAACCGTCGGCCGCAAGGCACGTGACCTTTTCCGCCGCCGCTATCCCGCGGCCAGGATCACCACGAAACCATCCGTTGAGGGCCAACAGGATTCCGCTCAGGAACTGGAAGGCATGTCGCTCGAGAGTGAGTTGGAAGAGAGGCCCCTGATCCGCCAGCGCGGTGAGCGCGCCGCGCCGATTGAGGTTACGGGCGATCATCCGGGGATGTTTGAGAAGCTGCGCTTCGATGCGGTGGCCGAGATCGGTCAGGACATCGTCGACCGTTACATCAACGGTGAGATCGACGCAGCGTATGTCGTGTTCAACGAGTTCCGCTCGGTGATTTCGCAGCGCGTGGTGGTGGAGCGGCTGGTGCCTCTGGCGGAGCCCGGCAAGCATGAGGTAGCGCAGGTCGAGGAGCCGTCGATCCAGGAGCGGGAGCGCGCAGGCGAAGCTGCGCTGAGCGCGGGCGTGAGCCTGGAAGAGCCGGACACGCACGAAGCTGATGAAGAGGCGCAGGAGTTCGGCACTGCCGACGTCGACTACATTTACGAGCAGCCGCCAGAAGAGATGCTTCACAGCCTGTTGCCGCGCTTCGTTGCGACGCAGATCTATCGCGGCATGCTGGAGTCGATTGCCTCCGAACACGCAGCGCGCATGACGGCCATGGATTCGGCCTCCAACAACGCCTCGGAGATGATTGACTCGCTTACGCTGACCATGAACCGCGTGCGGCAGGCCGCCATCACCAAGGAAATTATCGAGATCGTGAGCGGCGCCGCCGCTCTGTAAGGAAAGCTATGGCACAGATGAATGAGACGCATCACGACGCCGTGCAAGGCATGGGCGAGGGGCAGGACGAGGGAGCGCAGTATCAGGGCAAGAAGTCGGGCAAAGAGAATCTGGGCAAAGTCGTCCAGATCTCCGGTCCTGCTGTTGACGTGCAGTTCGACGAGAAAACCATGCCGTCGATCTACCAGGCGCTCCGGGTGGTGAGCGAAGGCTTCACCGTTCCCTCGAAGATCAACGTCATCCTCGAAGTGCAGCAGCACATCGGCGAGGGCCGCGTGCGCTGTGTCGCCATGGAGTCGACCGAAGGCATGGTGCGCGGCATGAAGGTGATCGACCTCGGCGGTCCCATCACGGTGCCCGTTGGCACAGCGACGCTGGGACGCGTACTCAATGTGATTGGCCTGCCCGTGGATGAGCTTGGTCCAGTCTCCTCCAAGGAGATGCGGCCGATTCATCGCCAGGCCCCATCTTTCGAAGAGCAATCCACCTCGGAGGAGATGTTTGAGACCGGGGTGAAGGTCATCGATCTGATCCAGCCATTCCTCAAGGGCGGCAAGATCGGATTATTCGGCGGAGCCGGCGTTGGCAAAACGGTCGTCATTCAGGAGCTGATCAACAACGTCGCGTCAAAACACGGCGGTGTCTCGGTCTTCGCGGGCGTGGGTGAGCGTACGCGCGAAGGAACAGATCTTCTGCTGGAGTTTCAGGAATCGGGCGTCATCGACACCAAGAATCGGGAGAAGTCGAAGGCGGCGCTAGTGTATGGCCAGATGACCGAGCCCCCCGGAGCACGTCTGCGCGTAGCGCTGACCGGACTGACCATCGCAGAGTACTTCCGTGACGAGCAGGGTGCGGACACGCTGCTGTTCATCGACAACATCTTCCGCTTCACGCAGGCCGGCTCGGAAGTCTCGACGCTGCTGGGCCGTATGCCCTCGGCCGTTGGCTACCAGCCGAACCTTGCCACAGAGATGGGCGAGCTGCAGGAGCGCATCACCTCCACCAAGCGCGGCTCGGTGACCTCGGTACAAGCTATCTATGTACCCGCCGACGACCTCACCGATCCGGCTCCAGCCACGACGTTTGCTCACCTTGATGCGACGACGGTGCTTTCGCGTCCGCTCTCGGAACTGGGCATCTACCCGGCGGTCGATCCTCTCGCCTCAACTTCGCGCATCCTGACACCACGCGTTGTTGGCCAGGAGCACTACGACGTGGCACAGGGTGTGAAGCGCATTCTGCAGCGCTACAAGGATCTGCAGGACATCATCGCGATTCTCGGTATTGACGAACTGTCAGAAGAAGACCAGATGACGGTGAAGCGCGCCCGCAAGGTACAGCGCTTCCTCTCGCAACCATTCCACGTTGCCGAGGTGTTCACCGGAGCGCCCGGCAAGTACGTCAAAGTCGCGGATACGGTTCGCTCGTTTAAGGAGATCATCGAAGGCAAGCACGATAACGTACCGGAGCAGGCGTTTTACATGAAGGGCGCAATTGAGGATGTGCTCGAAGCGGCGCAGAAGCTGCAGGAAGTGAACGCCTAAATGCCATTTCTAGAGAAGATCGATGGCTGATCAGGCACAGATTGACAAGCTACAGGTGCGGTTGGTCACTCCGGATCGTGAGCTGGTAGATACGGCTGCGGATTCGGTGGAGTTGCCGGGCCGCACGGGCTACCTCGAAGTGCTCTACGGCGCTGCGCCCCTGCTCACCGAATTGGGCACCGGTCTGGTGACCATTCACGGCGGAGGCGGCAGTGACGATCGCTACTATGTCGCCTGGGGGTTTGCCGAGGTGCTGCCCAACCGTGTCACCATCCTGGCGGAGAGCGCGGAGAAGCCGGAGGCGATCGACGCATCAGCAGCGCAGCGCGAGTATGAGCGCGGCCAGAAGATGTGGGATCAGGCAGGCGAGGACGCCGAGCAATATGCGCGCGCAAACGAATTGATGCACGACGCCCAGGCACGCATGGACGCTAAAGGCGACGGCTCGCACGGATAAGGAAAGCAATTCCCAAACAGAAGGCCTGCGACGGATGCGGGCCTTTCGTGTTTTTGCCCTACAATCCAACGCGAGGCTTGCACTTGTCCCTCCATCGGCCTCAATTCACTCCTTCCGAGGCGCACATGAAATTCACGACATGCCTGTTTGTTCTCGGGCTGCTGGGGCCTGTAGCCGTCGCCGGTGCGCAGTCCATGGATACATCAGCTGCTCCTGTGGAGCGGACGCTGGAACCATCCTTCGAACTGCGCAATTTGGGCACGCTGAAGGACATTCTGATTCAGTATCACGACTGTACAGGCGGGTACGGCTGCTACGCAGATGACCTGCGAGCGCAGACGGACCGGGCGCAGGCTGCAATGGCAGCGAGGGTGAAAGCACGTAAGCCCAACGAGAAGCTTTCCATCGTCTTCGATATTGATGAGACCGTGCTCTCGAACTGGACGGAGCTGGCGAAGCTCGGCCTGGGCTTCTACCAGCCGTTGGAGGATGAGTGGGAGCGCTCGGAAAAGGCGGAGGCGATCCCGGGCTCGGTGGCGTTGTACAAGCAGGCAGTGGCCTCGGGCGTGACCGTGTTCTTCATCACCGGGCGGCCGGATGCCATGCGCGAGGTGACGGCGGCTAATCTGCGAGATCAAGGCATGACGGAGTGGAAGGGGCTGGTGCTGCGCTCAAAGGAAGAGCAGAACGAGACCGCTGTCATCTACAAATCGAGTGAACGGCGGAAGATCGTGGAGCAGGGGTACGTGATCATCATGAGTATCGGCGATCAGTGGAGCGATCTGGATGGCGAGCCGCGGGCGGAAGTGTCGGTAAAACTGCCCAATCCGTTCTATTTCATCCCTTGAACCTGCACGCGCCGGTCAGAGTGTATTGTTTAAGGGCTAATTCAAGTTCAGGAGACCAGATGTCAGGCATCTTTTCGACCTGCCGTGCAGCGTGCAGCGCGGTGGGATTGCTCCTTGCAGTAGCAGCTATTTCCCTGTCCGCACAAGAGAAGAAGGACGCGCCGAGCGACGACTACGTCAAGGCGCACTACACCAAATATGAGTACCGCATTCCCATGCGGGACGGCGTGCGGCTCTTCACTTCGGTGTACGTGCCGAAGGATCAGTCGCATCCGTGGCCGTTCATGGTAGACCGGACGCCATACTCCGTCGCCCCCTATGGCGAGGACCAGTACCCGGAAAAGCTTGGGCCATCGGACGAGTTCGAAAAGGCCGGCTATATTTTCGTCTACCAGGATGTGCGCGGCCGCTACATGTCCGAGGGCAAGTTCGTCGAGATGCGTGCCCACATCGATGACAAGAAGTCGAAGACGGATGTTGATGACAGCTCGGATATGAGTGACACAGTCGACTGGCTGCTGGCCCATGTGCCGAACAACAACGGCAAAGTCGGAATCTGGGGCATTTCCTATCCCGGCTTCTATACATCGGCCAGCATTATCGACTCCAATCCTGCGATCAAGGCGGCGAGCCCGCAGGCGCCTATGACGAACCTCTTCGAAGGTGACGACGCCTACCATGGGGGCGCCTTCATGCTGTCGGCGAACTTTGGCTTCTACGCTTTTTTCAAGCCCTTTGATGAGCCGATGACGCCGCAGCAGGTGCCGCACGATCGCTTTGATTTTGGCACGCCGAACTCGTACGAGTTCTACCTGAACGCGACCCCAACTTCACTGCTGGATACGCGCGATCTCAAGAGCAAAAACTGGCTGTTTTCCGACCAGCTTTACCACACTACTTTTGATAGCTACTGGAAGCCGCGCGACCTGTCGCAGCACATGCACAATGTCCACACCGCGGTGATGACGGTGGGTGGCTGGTATGACGCGGAGGACCTGAGCGGTCCATGGCGCACATATCGCGCCATTGAGAAGGCGAACCCTGGCACGGCGAACACGATTGTGGAGGGGCCGTGGGTGCATGGCGGGTGGGCGCGTGGCGATGGCGACCATCTTGGCGACATTCCGTTCAACGCAAAGACCAGCGACTACTTCCGGAAAGAGATACAGTTTCCGTTCTTTGAGTACTACTTAAAGGGCAAGGGGGAGGCGCTGCCCGAGGCCTATATGTTCGAGACGGGAACGAATGTCTGGCGCAAGTATGCGAGCTGGCCACCGCCCGGAGCGCAGCCGAAGATGCTCTACTTCCACCCGGGCGGCAAACTCTCATTCGAAGCGCCATCCGGCAATGCCGGCAAGGATTACGACGAGTACGTGAGCGACCCCATGCACCCGGTGCCGTTTGTCCCCTATGTCACGGACACCGTGCCGCAGCGGTACATGGTGGAGGATCAGCGCTTCGCCTCGACGCGGCCCGATGTACTGGTCTATGAGACCGCCCCCCTTACCGAGGATGTGACGATTGCGGGGCCGATCGCGCCGAAGCTGAAGATCGCTTCCACCGGCACGGACTCCGATTTCGATGTGAAGTTGATTGATGTCTACCCGAACGACTATCCCGACCCGGAGGGCACGGGCTCGGGCAACAAGCGCATCCTGAGTGCGCCGCCATTGCACATGGGTGGTTACCAGGAGATGCTGCGCGGCGAGCCGATGCGCGCGAAGTTCCGCAACAGCTGGGAAAAGCCGGAACCGCTCACGCCGGGGAAGGTTACGGATCTGGAATTCGAGATGCCCGACCTGAACCACACTTTCCGCAAGGGTCATCGCATCATGGTGCAGGTGCAGAGTTCGTGGTTTCCCTTGACGGATCGCAATCCGCAGACCTTCACCGACATCCCGCACGCGAAGCCCGAAGAGTTCAAAAAGGCGACCGAGCAGGTGTATCACTCAGCCGCGGAGCCGAGCGGAGTCCAGGTCATGGTTTTGCCGCAGCCATAGTTCCCACGGGAGATCCAATGGCAGGCGGTCTGTGTGCGTGCCGTTTTTTCTCCCGGTGAGGCTTGCCAGGTGCGCAATATGGGTCCCAACCGGTAGCATAGGAGATTGCGAAAGTCGCCGGTAGCTGCTCCGATTGACTGTTTCTGGGGGATTACGTCGCACGCACTATGGAGACTCGGACAGAGCAGGAGGCTGGCATCACGGCCAAGGGAGCAGCGTTGACCGCTGCCGGCATCACCGATCGCGGGCGTGTCCGCCGCGCAAACGAAGACTTCTTCGTGATGCGGCCGGAGGCAGGCGCGTTTGTCGTTTGCGACGGCATGGGCGGCGCCGCGGCTGGCGAAACAGCAAGCCACCTGGCGGCGGAGACTGCTGTTGCTGCGCTGGTTGCGGCAAAAAAGGGCGCCGGGGCGATCCGTGAAGCAGTGCGGCTGGCCAACAGCACAGTGTACGAGCGCGCGCGGCAGGACCGACGTCTGGAAGGCATGGGGACGACCCTGGTTGCTCTCGCCTTGAGCGGCAAGACCGCCTGGGTAGGGCATGTCGGCGACAGCCGGTGCTACCGCTGGCGCGCGGGTGCGCTCGAACGCCTGACGCAAGACCACTCGTTGGTGGAGGAACAGATCCGCATCGGCCGCATGACGCGTGAGCAGGCGCGGCGGTCTCCCATGCAAAACGTGATCACGCGCGCGATTGGAACGCGGTCCGAGGTGGTCGCCGAGATCCAGGAATTCCCATTGCAGCGTGACGACCTGTTTCTCATCGCCTCCGATGGGTTGACTCGCGAGCTCACCGATGCCGCGATTGTGGGCATCCTGCAGGGGATGGGGCAAGATCTGGAGGCGGTTTGCGCATCATTGATCGCGGCTGCGAATGCTGTGGGCGGACGTGACAACATTACATGCGTGCTGGTACGCGTGACACTTAGCTGGACCCTGGACGAGGGAAGCAGTGGACTAGGGAACCGTGCTTAGCCGTATCGACGCGAGATTGCGTACCCAGCGCGCTGGCCGCTTGTCTTCTGTATTCATCAGCTTGAATGGGCCATCCTTGGCGATAGGCTGTCCGTCTTCGCGGTCGGCCACAATCACCGTTCCTGTGTGGAAGTCCGGATCGACCTCTGCGAGTGAGTAGACCGCCCGATACTTATCCGTTCCTTCTGCTACTACATACATGGCCAGCGCCTTGCCTCGCAATTTTGGCCCCATCGGCGCATCCAGACGTGCCAGAAGCACAGAAAGTTCCACGCCCTGGTAGCTCTCGTCTGTTTTGGTGTGGGGATTGTGCACTCGGACGGTTTGCTGTGGCATAGATCGCAGAGCATCTGCCGTGATCGTGATACGGTGGCCGTCGGGAGCGATTAGATCGAGTGTCGACGTTGTGGCAGGAGCATTTTGTGCCGCTGTCGCTTGTGCTTTTGCGATCCACGCGGGCTGGATGCAGATGATAGAGAGCAACAGATAGAAGAGCGCAGATCGTTTCATCGTCCATCTTTCTTAGCAGGCGTTTGCAACGACTGGTTTTGCGCGATGCATCCGGTATAGGTTGCGAGGAAGCGAGCACGCAGATCGTTGTACTGCTCGATCGTCTGAAAGCGGCGCGTCAAAGGCTGCTGGTTGAGCAGGTAGACGCTGGTCGCAATGTGACGCGTGTTGTCGAAAAGTAGATAAATGCCGAGCGTGCCACCCTTGAGCTCGGTGCGATCGAGGCCATGTACCTCAAGGCCATGTATGGTGTCCGGCAGGTTCTTGTTGGGCAGGATGTCATGCTCGGATGTAACCATGACAGCGAGCTCGTCGAGCAGATCCCGTTTTTCGACTGCCCAGGTGTCGGCGGGGAGTAGCTCTGGCTTCACGTTGGCAAAGAAGTCGCCGCCAACGCCGTAGGCGAACATGATGCGCCGCCCGGCCAGCATCTGGATGATCTTCGGTCCCTGGGTGGTGTTGATGGTGCGCTGCTGAACGCCGGGCGGGAGCGAATCGATCCTGGCAATCTGAAGACCATCATCGAAGGTGCATGACTCGTAGTTGTGCAGTTCATCGGCACGGATGTTAGGCGGGCTCTGGGCGGTATTGGGAGCGTTCTGTGCCCGGACTGTCGATGAGGACAGCAACAGGACGATCGCGACAGGCAGCAGGCGCATGACAGGCAACCGCAGTATACGGCGGAAGCAGCCTGGCGCGAACAGGGCGCCGGTGGACGTCATTTAGAATCAGCGTGTGGCGAACGCAAACGCACTGACCTTTCAGGAACTTCTTTTCAACCTGCAGACCTTCTGGGCGGCCCGTGGCTGCGTGCTGCAGCAGCCCTACGACGTGGAGGTGGGTGCGGGTACCATGTCGCCGGAGACGTTTCTTCGCGTGCTTGGGCCGCGGCCTTTCAACGTGGCGTACGCACAGCCCTCGCGCCGCCCTGCGGATGGCCGTTATGGCGAGAATCCCAATCGGCTCTTCAAGCACACACAGTTCCAGGTGATCCTGAAGCCGCCGCCGGAGCGTGTGCAGGAGATCTATCTCGAATCGCTGGCGGCGATGGGGATCGACCTGCGCGAGCATGACCTGAAGTTTGAAGAGGATAACTGGGAGTGGCCGGCGGGCGGCGCGTGGGGCGTGGGCTGGCAGGTCATGCTGGACGGCCTGGAGATCACGCAGTTCACCTACTTCCAGCAGTGCGGAGGACTGGAACTGGATCCAATCTGCGCAGAGCTCACCTATGGACTGGAGCGCATCGCGGCCTTTCTGCAGGACGTGGACTCGATCTACGACATTGTGTGGGCGCGCGATCCGGTGACAAAGCGCGCCATCACCTACGGCGAGGTGCGGCTGCAGGAAGAAGTGCAGTTCTCCACTTACAACTTCGAGCATGCGGACGTCGCGAAGTTGTGGGAGCACTTCCGCCTCTATGAGCAAGAGTGCCAGGCGCTGTTGTCGCTGGTGCGTAAAGACGAGGTGGCGAACAAGGAGCGGGATCGTGTGCCCGTTTTGGCGGCCTACGATCTGTGCCTGAAGTGCTCGCATCTGTTCAATCTGCTGGATGCGCGTGGCGCCGTGAGCGTGACGGAACGTGTTGGCATCATCGGCCGCATTCGCAACCTGACCGTCGGAGTCGCTCGCGCATACGCCGCCACATTGGCCACACGGACTGCAGGGCAGGCTGCCTGACGGTGGCGAAAGGCCCGAGGAGAAAGAAAGACGGATGTCAGAGTTCCTGTTTGAGATTGGCCTCGAAGAGGTTCCTGCGCGCATGATTGAGAGTGCGGAACAGGAGCTAACCGCGCGCGTGAAGACCGTACTCGAGTCCGAGCGCTTGCTGGGGCCGGATGCCGTGGTGCGCAGCTATGCCACCCCCCGGCGGCTTGCCGTGCTGATGCGTGGCGTATTGGAGCGGCAGGAGGATGCGACCGAGCAACTGACTGGACCTGCCTGGAAGGTGGCCTTCAAGGACGAGCAGCCGACGCCCGCGGCTCATGCCTTTGCCAGGAAGGCTGGTGTGGCGGTAGATACGCTGGTGAAGCAGACGACGCCCAAGGGTGAATATGTCTCGGCCACCGTGACAAAGGCTGGACGCAGCGCTGCCGAGATCCTGACCGAGAAGCTGCCGGTTGAGTTGGGGAAGATCTACTGGGCCAAGAGCATGTACTGGCGCCCGGGTAAGCCGGAGCGGTTTGTGCGGCCGGTGCGGTGGATGGTGGCGTTGCTGGGCGGTGCGGTGGTGCCGGTGGAGTTTGGCGGCAAGACGGCGGGCAACATCAGCTATGGACATCGTGTGCTGTATGGCGATGCGCCGGTCGTGATCGCTACGCCCGCGGAGTATGGGGCGAAGCTTGAGGCGGCGTATGTCGCCGCTGATGTGGGCGCGCGGCGGGAGCGCATCCGCAAGGCGCTGGATCGGGTGACGCGCACGGTCGAGGGCGCGCGCTGGCGCGAGGATGAGCCGCTGGTTGAGACGGTGACACAGCTTACCGAGTGGCCGAGTGTGGTGCTGGGCACCTTCGAGCGCGAGTATCTGGAGCTGCCGGACGAGGTGCTGGTGACCGTGATGCGCGATCACCAGAAGTACTTCGCTGTGGACGACGCAAACGGCAAGCTGGCGCCGCACTTCCTGGCCGTGCTGAACACGCAGGTTGATGCAGCCGGTGAGGCGATCATCCGGCACGGCAATGAGCGCGTGCTGCGCGCCCGCTTCAACGACGCCCGGTTCTTCTGGAGCTTCGACCAGAAGACACCGTTGGCCCAACGTGTAGAGCTGCTGAAGGCGGTCACATTCCAGAAAGACCTGGGCAGCTACGCAATCAAGACGGAGACCAATCTACGCCTCGCTGGCGCGCTGGCGACGATGATGACTGCGCGCGGTGTCGTCGTGGATGAGCCTGCTCTGCTGACTGCCACGCGACTGGCGAAGGCTGATCTGACGGCCGAGCTGGTGAAGGAGTTCACAGAGCTGCAGGGCGTGATCGGCGGCTTGTACGCTCGCGCTGAAGGGCTGGGCGATGCGGTGGCACAGGCGATCTACTGGCAATATCGGCCGGCCGCGGCAGACGATGCGATCCCGCCGACGGTCGAAGGGCAGCTGCTTGGACTGGCCGATCGCATGGCGACGATCGTGGACATGTTTGCGCTGGGGCTGGAGCCGACGGGGTCGAAGGATCCATTCGCGCTGCGGCGCGCGGCCAACGGCGTGATTCGCATCCTGGCGGAATCCGGTCTGCCGCTGAAGCTGAGCGAGCTGGAGCGGTTGGCGACGAGTCCGCAGCAGGATGCGCTGGCCGAGACCACAACTTCCGCTGTGGCGGGGTTCTTCCGCGAGCGGCTGGACTTCTATCTGCGCGAGGTGATGGGTTACAGCTACGACGTAGCGAAGGCGGTGCTGGCTGCGGGCGCCGACGACGTGGCCGATGCGATCGCGCGTGCGAAGGCATTGACGGCAGTGCGCGCCTCCGATGCGGAGGGCCATCTGCCCGCGATCTCGGCGGCGTTCAAGCGCATCCAGAACATCCTGCGGCAGGCCCGCGAGAAGGGCGAGCCCTACGATACAGCGACGGTGGCGAATATCCTTGCGGAGCCGGAGGAGCGTGCGTTGCATGCTCACCTGAGCTCGGTTGCGCCCGAGGTGGAGTCGCTGGCCGCCGCTCGCCGCTATGCGGAGGCGCTGGAGCGCATTGCGACGCTGCGGCCGACCGTCGATGCGTTCTTCGACAAGGTGATGGTGATGGCGCCGGACGCTGTGTTGCGGCGGAATCGGCTATCGCTGATTGCCGAAGTTGCCGGGCGTTTTTCGAGCGTCGCGGATTTTTCTGAAATCGTTTCAGGCTGAAGGCTCCTGGTATCGAGTTGATCGTCTCCGCCAATTCGGTATCATGGTCGCCCATATGACTCTTCCTACTCGACGTCAGTTTCTGCAAACCGGCGCGGCGGTTTCTGCTTGCGCGCTGATGGCCACCCACCGGGGGTTGGCCTCACCTTTCGGGCTACCGCTGGGCCTCGAACTCTACTCGGTGCGCGACGAGCTGCCGAAGGACTATGCCGGCACCCTCAAGAAGGTGGCGGCCCTGGGTTACCGCGAGGTCGAGGCCGCCGGGTTCTACGGGCACTCGGCCGCGGAGGTGAAGGCCGCGATGGCGGACGCGGGGCTGCACTGCGTCAGCGCGCACTACTCGATGGACCTGCTCTCCAGGACGCTCGACGAGATCATCGCCTTCCACAAGGTGCTGGGGGCGGAGTACATCCTTTGCTCCTATCCGGGACATAAGATCAAGCCAGCAGCGGGCGGTGAACACACCTTCTCGCTGGAGGACTGGCGGTGGAACGCGGAGCAGTTCAACCGCTTCGGCGCCAAGGTGAAGGCCGCGGGGTTCCGCTTCGGCTATCACAACCACACGCCGGAGTTCGTGGTCGTCGCTGGGGTGACTCCGTACGATGAGCTGATGAAGCTTACCGATCCGGCGCTGGTTACGTTTGAGATGGACTGCGGCTGGGTGATGGTGGGCGGCGGCGATCCTGTTGCGTTGCTGCACAAGTATCCCAATCGCATCTCCCTGCTGCATGTGAAGGACTTCCAGCCCGACGTGACGCCGCCGCATGCGGCGCAACTGGGTCACGGCAGGATCGACTACGGGCCGATCTTTAAGGCGGCGAAGAAGGGCGCGGTCAAGCACTACTTCGTGGAACAGGAGCAGTTCGACATTCCGTGGCAAGAGGCGCTCAAGATCGACGCTGATTACTTGAAGGCGTTCAAGGCCTGAGACGAGAGGAGCCGGCGATCTCTCGCCGGCTCCTTATCTTGCGAACCCGCCGCGGGCGCATTCCAGACCGACGCGGCGGTGTGATGACTAGAACGGGATGTCGTCGTCGGTGATGCCGGTGTCGCCGTAGTCGGGTGCCTGCTGCGCGTAACCGCCGCTCTTGTCGCCGCTGGTGCTCTGGCGACTGCCGCTGTAGCTTCCACCACCGCCTTCGCCGTCGCCGCGTCCGCCGATCAGGACCAGGTCGTTGACGACGATCTCGGTGCGGTAGACCTTCTTGCCCGAGTCCTTGTCGTCCCAGGAGCGCGTCGTGAGGCGTCCTTCGACGTAGAGCTTGTTGCCCTTCTTCACGTAGTCGCGGACGATCTCCGCGGTGCGGGCGTAGGCGACGACGTTGTGCCACTCGGTGCGATCCTGCCACTCGCCGGCCTTGTCCTTGTAGCGGTCGGTGGTGGCGATGGAGAAGTTGGCAACCGCCTGGCCGCTGGGGAGGAACTTGATCTCCGGGTCTTTGCCGAGATTGCCGAGCAGGGTGACCTTGTTGATGCTCTTTGCCATGGTTCTCTTTCCTTGATTGTGACTAAACGTCGAGCATAGCAGAGGGTTACGTTACCCACCCCCTCCCCCCTCCCGGTGCGGGAGGCTGGCCTGGAACCGTCATGGAATCATTGGTTTGGACCGCTTCCGGAGGCCAAATTCGTCCATTCAAAGGGCTTATCGCTAAATTCGTCCAGTCATTGGGCTTACGGCCGGATCAAAATCGCTTTGGCTGGGGTGAAAGATCGACCTATTTCCATGGTAGCGAATTGAATGGGGTGATTTGGCAGGTTTTTGCATTTGTGTTGTTGGGTGGGTTCGATTTGGGAATGGGGTGTTGATTTTCTCGGGTGACTGCACCGGATTCGTTTAGGTTGAACGAACCATGATCGAGGCGGAATACACGCTCACCTTCACCGATTACAAGGCGGCTAACTGGCTGTATCTAAGACGTCATCCCTGGTCAATGTTAGGCTACGTGTTCCAATGTTGGATGTTTCCCATCCTTGTTCTTGCTTCTACAGCAATCACTGTATGGGCTCGGGCGTGTGGGGACGCAAATGCAACCAGACTGAGTTGGGGAGCTATTGCGGTTCCTCTCGTATTTGCGATGGCCTTGCCGTCGTTCCGATGGTGGGCCCTGTGGAACGGCTACAACATTATCTTTCCGAGAGGGACGGGGAAGATCGCGCACCTCACCGTCACCCAAGAGCAGGTGATCTCTGCGATTCCGGACAGAAATGAAGGCCGGTTTTATTGGAAGGCAATCGAACGGTATGCGGAAGACAAGAACGGGATGATCCTGTTCGTGAGCAAGAACCGATACTTGATTGTGCCGCGCCATGCCTTAAGCGAGGCGCAGTGGACGGAGTTGCAAGCGCTGGTTGCGGCGAAGAGCGTTCGGCCAGCCTGAAGGCGGTTGAAGGCTGATCGAGTAATGACCACGAATATTGCCTATTTTGAGCGCTGGGGCTCTTGGTATCCAACTCTTCGCTTAGCTCATGATGGGGCACTTGGCTGGGTAAATTTTATTTACTGAGCTCATCAATCACCACTGGACGTTAAGCTCCTTTTCATCATGATGAAGACAATACATGCCAATACAATCGTCGGGATAACTCGTATCCAATCCGATGTAATCAGTCTTTGGAGCAATTCATCGTTCTTGCCTTTCCCCAGTTCTGTCTGCATGGGGATCTGAATGAAGACAGAGGAAAGCCATGGGACAATCGTGCAAACCAGGGCAGCCCACACCAGCTTGATGGAAACTGCTTTGGGCCGATGCCAGAACTGCAAGACCAGGAAAATTGTCATTACCAGGATTGGCAGGACAAAGAAAGGCACGATGCGGATGCTGGCCTCCCTGTGCATATCAATGAATTCCGCTTCGCCTACAAATTTCCAAGTGTGATACATGGCAAAACTATCCATCATGGATGCACCCAGGGTGTAAAAGACAAGCGCAAAAAAGACAGGTGATATCCAGCGGGCTTGTTTTGTGGTGAAGTGTTCTGTGGTCTTCATCGCTCTCAATATAGGCGTGCGAGTGCAGTCGGTAAAAGGGTCTTTGTACCGGTCGTTGGTAAGCGATGGCATCGGCGGACTGGTCGGTCCGCTTGAAGCGCATGACGGGAGTATGGCCGATGGCGCCGAGACGGAGCCGAGGTGGCGATGAGGTTCGGTGAGGTCATTTGAGGGTTTCGTGAGGTTCAGCACGAAGTTGGTGAGCGGAGCGAGATGAAAGCGAAGAAGAGAGCGGCGAGCGCCAATGCCATCCGGCAGGCGGAACTGATCCTGAAGCTTTATGAACTGCGGCGCGAGACGGTGATGCGCGAGGCGCGCTCCTATGTGGGCGGCGGTGAGTTCAAGCCGGCGTCCGGGCGCGAACTGGTCGAGATCGTGACTACGGGCGGGAAGCGTGGCAGCTTTGTGCTGCAGGTCTTTGGCTACTGGGACATGGTGGCTGCGTTCGTCCAGCATGGCGCGCTGGACGCCGGGCTGGTACATGACACCTGCCAGGAGATGTATTTCCAGTACGCGAAGATCCAGCCGTATCTGAAGGAGTTCCGCAAGGCGATGAACCTGCCGGAGTGGATGATCAGCATCGAGCGGCTGGTGGAAGGCTCGAAGGCTGGCCGCGCGCGGCTGGCGACAATGCAAAAGAGTCTGTCTGCAATGGGCGGCGTACAAAAGGCTCCGGCGAAGAAGCGCACGGCATAGCTGGCATGCCAGGCTACGCTGGGCGTTCGGCTTTGAGTGCCCCAGCTAGGCTTCTGTGCTTTGCATAGGTAGGCTTGCCGTCTCCCATGCAGCGAAGCCGCCGGCGATCTCCGCGACAGAATCGAATCCGCTGCCGCGCAAGATGCTTGCCGCGATGGATGACCGATAGCCACCAGCACAGTAGACGAGGAGAGGTCGATCCTTCGGCAACGTCTTCAGATTGTCCTTCAAGCGGCTGAGGGGGACGGAGAGACTGCCATCGATGTGATTCTGTGCATGCTCGCGCGGCGTCCGGACGTCGATGGCCAGCGGAGGCTGAGGGGAGGAGAGGCGTTCCGCAGCGAAGGGCGCGCTGAGACGCTCCGTGGACGCGATGAGCTCTGGCCGCGACTCGAGACTATGCAATCCGTTTTCGAGATATCCGGCGATGTGATCGAAGCCGATGCGCCCGAGACGAACGGCCGATTCGTTCTCCCGGCCAGGCGCCGCGATGATGACGATGGGATGCGTGTGATCGAGGACGGTGCCGGCCCAGGTTGCGTATTGGCCGCCGAGGCCGACGTTGATGCTGCCTGCGAGGTGCGCGGCGGCGAATACCTCAGGGTCGCGCGTGTCTAAAATTTGTACACCGCTGCCGCCACTCTGCGCGCTATCGGCCTGCATGGCCAGCACGGCATCGAGCGTCAGCGGTTTCATTTCGCGCGCCAATGCTTGATCCAGAGTTGGCCTCTCCTGGCTGTTGAGCACGGCGTCGTAGGTGAAGTAGGGGGGAGCTTCGGGTTGATCGGCTGTCACTACGCCGATGAATGCTTCCTTGGTCATGGGCTGCAGAGCGTAGTTGAATCGCCGTTGCTCTCCCAGTGTGGAGACTGTTTCCTTGCTGATGGCCTTGCCGCAGAGGGAACCTGCGCCGTGGGCCGGATAGACCAGGCTCTGGTCCGGCAGGCCCAACAATTTTGTGTGCAGCGAATCGAAGAGCATACCGCCCAGCTCGGCTGCTGACCAGCCAAGCGCGACGCGCAGGTCAGGACGGCCCACGTCGCCGATAAACAAGGTGTCGCCGGTGAGCACGGCGTGCGGTTGCGTCTCGCTGGTGTCGAGGTCATAGACCACGATGGAGATGGACTCCGGCGTGTGGCCTGGCGTCTCGAGCGCTTTCAGCCGTATGCGTCCGAATTCGACTGTGTCGCCATCGCGAAGAGGCGTGAATGCGTAGCCCGCTTTTGCCGCGGCCCCGAGATAAATAGTGGCGCCCGCGCGATCACGCAGCTCCAGATGCCCGGCGACGAAGTCGGCATGGAGATGGGTCAGGAAGACGTGCTGGATATTGAGCCCGTGTTCGGAGGCGAACGCGATGTATTGATCGATGTCCCGTTGCGGGTCCACAACCGCTGCCGTGCCCGTCGACTCGTCTCCGATCAAGTAAGAGGCGTGTGCCAGGCACGACAGATAGAACTGCTTGAAGATCACACTCTACCTTCGCTTTCCAACTACTTTTTCGGCAGGGAGACGATCCGTATGTAGGGTTTGGGGGTCTTCCAGCCTTGCGGGTATTTCTTCTTCGCGTCCTCGTCATTCACCGAGCCCGCGATGATGACGTCTTCGCCTGGCTTCCAGTTTACCGGCGTGGACACCTGCTCCTTGGCGGTGAGTTGAAGCGAGTCAAGTACGCGCATCACTTCGTCGAAGTTGCGGCCGGTGCTCATCGGATAGCTGAGCATGAGCTTGATCTTCTTGTCCGGACCGACCACGAAGACGGTGCGCACGGTGGCGTTGTTCGCGGCGGTACGGCCTTCCGACGTGTTGCCGGAGTCGGCGGGGAGCATGTCGTAGAGCTGAGCGATCTTCAATTCGGTGTCGCCGATCATCGGATAGTTGACCTTGTGCCCCTGGGTCTCTTCGATGTCCACGAGCCATTTGGAGTGGCTGCTGACCGGGTCCACGCTCAGCCCGATGATTTTGGTATTTCGCTTCTCAAATTCCGGCTGCAATCCGGCCATGTAGCCAAGCTCGGTGGTGCACACCGGCGTGAAGTCCTTGGGGTGCGAGAACAGAATGGCCCACCCATTGCCGATCCAGTCGTGAAAATTGATGGTGCCCTGCGAGGTTTCAGCAGTGAAGTTGGGAGCTTCGTCGTTGATGCGCAGCATAATTTTTCTTCCTCTGAGTAGTGATTTCCAAAGTGGTGATTGCCGACACGGAGCCTTTCAACTAGGTTAGACGTTTTCAGGCGGGGGTCGCGTCAGGAGGAGGCACCTCATAGTAGCCTCTCCTATCCTAATTTAGCCAATGAACGTGCTGCCAATACAAGGCACCTGTGCCATCTGCAGCGTGCTCAGCGCGCGGCGTTCTGCGGCTGCGCGCTTCCGGGTTGGTGCATGATGGCGATTGCAGCCTGATCGAGCGTTGTGCCGTTCGATGTTTGGGTGAAGCGGGAGCGATCCTCGTCCTCCTGAAAGGAAATGCTCTTGAAGAGGAGCGCGTTGCCATCGAGATGAATGTGAATCAGCGTGAGCTGCCAGAGAGACGGGGCGACCTGCTGCTGCTCGATGGCGAACGAGCCGCCCTGCTTCAGGCGGCCGAGAAGACCTCCTCCGAAGGTGACGTCGTGGACCAGCGTGCATGGACGCTGCGGATGCGGTGCTGGTGATTGTCGACGACGAGATCCCCGGTGGCTGCGGCGAATACGCGCGCCTCATGCGTGGGTGGATGGAAGTGGGGATTGGGCACGAAATGCAGCGTGGTTTCATCAGGCGTGGTGCGGAGGACGACCCAGATGAAGCCGTCGGGTAGCAGCCGCAGTAGGTCGTCGACCTGCTGGTAGTCGTGCGCGTTCTCGGCGATCTGCTTGTTCTGCGCGTGGGGATCGTGGAGGAACTTCTGGATGAGGCTTTGCTGCTCAGGCTCGGGCAGCTCACGGCCATCCTTCACGAGGATGCGGTCGACGTCGCCGTGCGGGGTGGTGGCTACCCACTGGAGAACCTGTGTCTTTGGTTTGACGGAGTGGTCGAGATAGATCCACTGGGAGTGGTCGTTGCGGTTCTCGGTGCGCTCGGTATCGACGACCTGCTGGACGATTTGCTGCGGGGTTTGCGCGTGCGCGATGAGCGGCAACACGAGTAGGGCGAGCCAGGCAAAGCGCACATTTCGATGGATCATTCGGTTTCTCTCCCGCGTCTTCGCAGAGTACGCATTATGGATGCGGGAGGCAAAGAAAGGTTCGAGAAATGTGAAGAAGCCAGGCCGCGGCCGCTGGCCGGGGATACCCCCATCCTTCGCTCCGCTCAGGATAGGGTATCTGGTTTGTTTGCACTGCAAGGTGACTGCAGGCCTTTTACTTCTTCAGGGTGACACGCGCTCTTTTCCTTACCAAACGTAGGTGCCGACGGAGCCGGCTCCGAGCGACGTGGTGAAGGCTTTGCCCTTCGAACGGACGGCGAAGTTCTGCGGTGTATCGCCGGGGTTGGAGACGATGAGGACTTCCTTGCCGTCCGGTGTTTTGAAGGCGACGTTGGGCAGAGTGTCGAGATCGTTCGAGTCGATGCGGACGGCGCCGACCGGGACGAATTTCGATACATGGCCGAGGACGTAGTAGGCGACGAGGCGGGTGACGTTGTCGCCGTCGATGGTGAGGGCTCCGTAGCAGCCGCCGCAACCGCCGTTGTCGGTATGGGGGCCAGCGTGGGGATCGGCGGCGAGGTTCCAGAGCAGAACGTTCTTGCTCCAGTTACGTGTGACGCCGATCATGACGCGAGCGACGGGGTGCGCCACGTTCATGCTGGTCGCGCCGGTGCGATCGTTGATGGACTGCTCGGTGAAGTAGATGTTCTTGGTGGGGAAGGCGTCGTGCACCTGGGTCATGGCATCGACCTTGCCGCCGTAGAGATGCCAGGCGGAGCCATCAATGTACTTGTTGGCCTCGGGGTCTTTCAGGATGGAGAGCACATAGGCGGGGTGGTCGAGGTTGTGATCGTAGAGGAGGATTTTGGTTTTGATACCGGCCTTCTGGAAGGCGGGGCCGAGATCGTGAGCGATGAAGTCGTCCTGCTCGGAGTCGAGCATGAGCATGGAGGGAGTGTTCTTTTCGTTGAGCGGCTCGTTCTGGATGGTGAGCGCATCGATCGTGATGCCTTCGGCCTTCATACCTTCGACGTATTTGACCCAGTACTTGGCGTAGGCGGCGAAGTATTCGGGGAGAAGCACGCCGCCCTGTGCCTTACCGTTGGTCTTCATCCAGAGCGGAGCGGACCAAGGTGAAGCGAGGATTTTGATCTTCGGGTTAATGGCGAGAATTTCCTTGACGACGGGGATGACGTCGGTCTCGTCGGGCGCGAGCGAGAAGTGCGCCATCTCTGGATCGGTTTGACCTTCAGGAAGGTCGTCGTAGGAGTAGACGTGATCGTTCATGTCGGACGAGCCGACGGTGAGGCGGAGATAACTGACGCCGATGCCATCACCTTCGGTGGTGAAGAGATTGTGAAGGAGCGCGGCGCGCTTGGCGGCGTCCATGTGGTGGATGAGCATGGCGCTGCCACCGGTGAGCGCGTAGCCGAAGCCGTCCATGGTCTGGTAGGTCTTCGCGCTGTCGACGTCGATGATCTGACCGGATGGGGCTTCCTTCGAGAAAGCGAGTTTGGGGGACTGCTCGGCGAGGAGCGCGGAGCGATCGGGCGTGGTGAGCCAGAGGGTAGCGTCTTTTTGTGCGAGAGAGGGAAGGGGCAGAAATGCCAGGGTAGAAAACAGAAGAGAGCTGACGAACTTCGAGTGCATGGGGCCTCCGAGCGGCCTTTCTAATGGCGGGGCCATTCTAGACACACGTTTGTTTATTGTCCAGGAGTGATCCGCTCGGGCGTTGCGTGATGGTTTCCCGAAGGCCAGCGGGCCTTGCGGGCGAGGTGGCGAGGCGACTTGATTTACGAGCCGCGGCATGAAGATCCGGCAGGACAGCATGAGATGGAGCGGTACTCGTCTCTTCTCTTATTCCTGCCGTCCTGTTCCGGATATTCCAGAGGCCGCGTCAGATCAAGCGCGGATGCCGTAGCGGGCAGCCGAGTGCTTGCGGGAGAGGTTGGGTCCGAGCGCTTTGCGAGCTTTGTCGAACTTCTGCCAGTCGGCTATGTCGGGGAGTGCGGGAATGGTGATCAGTTCACCCTGATCCAGAGCCGCGAGGGATGCGTCGACCATCTCTTCGGCCGTCATTACGATCTCGCCGGGGAGATTGTGGACAGGCAGACTCGCGCGGTCCCAGAACTCGGTGCTGGTGGCGCCGGGGAGAACGGCTTGTACCCGGATGCCTTTGTCCTTGACCTCGTTGTGGAGGGACTGGGTGAGATTGAGCACGAATGCCTTGGTGCCACTGTAGACGCCGTTGAGTAGCTCGGGGCTGAGCGCGACGATCGAAGAGATGTTGATGATGAGGCCGCGTGAGCGCGCGATGAAGCCGGGCAGAGCCGCTGAGGTGAGACGCGTGAGCGCGGTGACGTTCAACTGAATCATGTTGTCCATGTCGTCGACGTTGGAGTCGATCAGCTTGGCGACGCCGCCAAAGCCGGCATTGTTAACCAGCGCGGTGATGCTGCTGTCCGAGTGCAGGCGCTCTTCGACGCGCTTGAGATCGGCCTTTACGGTGAGATCGGCGGGCAGGGTTTCGGCTTTGCGGCCGGTGGTTGCGGTGATTTCGGTCGCCAGTTTGCTAAGGCGCTGCTGATCGCGAGCGACCAGGATGAGGTCGTAGCCACGCTGGGCAAGACGGTGGGCGTAGACGGAGCCGATACCGGTGGATGCTCCGGTGATGAGTGCGGTACCAGGATTTGAAAGTGTCGCCATGATGTGTCCTCCTTTGAATTGCCGAATGTCCATCCGGCTTCATTCAGTAGAGTAGACCGGTCGGTCTATTGATTCAGGATTTTATTCACAAGCTCAGATTTTTCTTAGCGCTTCAACAGGACGCTGAAAGCGAAGTGCAGGAAGGTTTCGAGTGGCTTGCTGGAGCGGTCGGCCTTGGACCGGAGGATGGCGCCCTCGTAGCTATTCAGGAGGAAAGACGCCATTTCCTGCGGTTTGATCGATCGGGCGATGTCTCCCCGGTCGATTGCCTCCTGGAGAACTCTGGCGATGCCGGTCTGCCAGTTTGCGAAGAACTGGTGCAACACGGATTGGATGGAATCGCTGTGGTCTGCCATCTCCAGACTGAGATTTCCAGCCAGGCAGCCGCTGATGGTGGCCGCAGGTCCGTAGACAACGATCAGCTCCTCGAAATACCGCCGCAGGCGCTTGAGGGGCGCGGTTTTGCCATCGCGCAGGATCTTCGTGACCCGTTCGCTTTCATTGCGCACGTAGAGCTCGAGCACCTCTTTGGCGAAGGCCTCTTTGCTGGCGAAGTGATGATAGAAGGAGCCTTTGGGCACGTCCGCATCGTCGAGGATCTCTTTTACCCCGGTGGCTGCGTAGCCCATGGAGTGAATGCGGCGCAGGCCAACCTCGAGGAGATGGTCCCGCGTCGTGCGAGATTCAGCTTTGTTTGTTTCTGCGCTCTTTGGCATCGTGTCCTGGATCTAACCGACCAGTCTATTCGATGCCTCGTACTCGTCTAAAGGCTTTGTTTGATGCGTCGGAAATTGTGATGGGTGCGGCGCGGTTAGCGGGCTTTGGGGGCGAGGCGGCGGTTGCGGAGGTATTTGGCACCGCCGAGCAGGAGCAGCATGCAGCCGAAGGGCAGGCACATCATGGTGACGATGAGGGAGATCCAGCCGGCGTTGGTGTGCGGGCCATGGATGCCGATGCCGCCGAAGAGGAAGCGCGTGGCGAGTGCGGCAAGGATGCCGATGAGCAGCGTCCAGAAGGCGCCCTGCAGGAGCGGGCGGGTGCCGTCGTCGGGTAACGGAGTGCGCGGTGCGCGGGTGCGCGCGGCTGTCTGCTGCGCTGCTGCTTCGCGTGGCCGAATCGGGTCTGTGATTGGTGTGCGGACGGGCATGTATGGGAGGTTACCCGTGCCATCCGGCGAGCATGGCGCCGACGATGACTCCGGTGACGGAGACGTAGAGCCAGATGGGATAGGTCCAGCGGGCGACCTTGCGGTGCGTGTTGAAGCGGCGGGTGAGCGCGAGAAAGAAGGTGATGAGCACCAGCGGCAGCGCGACAACGGAGAGGGTGATGTGGCTGATGAGGATGACGATATAGGCCATCCAGATGGCGTTGTGCGGGCCGGGGAAGCGCATGTCTCCGTGTAGCCAGTGGTTGGTGATGTAGCTGATGAGAAAGAGGGTCGAGAAGCCGAATGCGGTGAGCATGGCGGCGCGGTGCGCGGCGACGCGCTTGCGCTTGATGAGCATGAAACCGCAGATGAGCGCGATGGCGCTGAGGCCGTTGAAGAGCGCGTTGAGCGCGGGCAGGAAGCGGAGGCGCATGTTGTAGGCGTCTGGCGCGTGGTGGGCGTAGACCAGCCAGAAGAGGAACGCCGATGCGAGCGCGGAGACGGCGAGAATGGCACCGATGGCGATGCCGGCAGGGAAGGCAGCGGGCTTGTTTGTGGGTGCGGTCACGGTAGTCATGGGATCAGACGGCGGGTTTGTGGGTGCGGCGATTGACGACGGCCCACGATGCGATGAAGGTGACGAGACAGAAGCCGAGGGTGACGGCGAGATTGATGGCGAGCGAGTGGTCGGTGCGGGCGGCGGGATCGAGCGCGTTGCGCAGGGCATCGACACCATAGGTGAGCGGGTTGGCGAGCATGATGGCGCGGAGCCAGCCGGAGGCCTTGTCGGCAGGGAAGAGCGCGCCGGAGAGCAGCCAGAGCGGCAGCAGGATGAGATTGACGATGGCGTGGAAGGCCTGCGTCGAGTCCATGGGCCATGCGATGGTGAAGCCGAGCGCGGTGATCTCAAAGCTGATGAGCAGGATGACGGCGGCGGCGAGCACGAGACCGCCGAAGCTGGGATGCACACCCGCGAGCGGCGTGAAGCAGAGAAAGATGAGTCCCTGGATAGCGGCGAGCGTGGCGCCGCCGAGCACCTTGCCGAGCACGATGGCAGAGCGAGAGACAGGCGAGGCAATGACGGTGAGCAGGAAACCTTCGTTGCGGTCCTGGATGAGCGACATCATGGAGAAGATCGCGGTGAAGAGCACGATCATCACGATGGAGCCGGGGAAGAAGTAGCCGAAGGCGTGTCCGCTGGCGCCGGTGTTGCCGGAGGAGAAAGAGTGCGAGAAACCTGCACCGAAGGCGACCCAGAAGAGCAGCGGCGAGGCGATGACGCCGATGACGCGGGCGCGCTGGCGATAGAAGCGGACGATCTCACGCTGCCAAAGCGAGTACGACGGGATGAAGAGGCCGGGCCTGGCCGTGCGGATGGCGTGCTGATGTTGCGTGCGTTGAGGTGCGGTGGTGGCGAGGGTGGCCATCAGTTGATTCCTTCTTTCTCCTTCACGCTGCCGTCGGTTGCTTCGGTCCAGAAGCGATGGCCGGTGCGCTGGATGAAGACGTCTTCGAGGCGCGGGCGGGAGACAGAGACGGCGCGGACCTCGCCGGGGAAGGCGTCGAGCACGGCGGTGAGGAAGCGATGGCCGTTTTCGCGCTCGAGGCGGACGGTGTTCCCCAGGACGGTGGGCGCGACCTCGAAGCGGCCTGCCATACGTGCGGCGAGCGACTGCGCTGCGTTCTCATTTTCCGTTTCGAAGAGGACGACATCGCCGCCGATGGTGGACTTGAGCTCCTCCGGCGAGCCGAGGGCGACGAGCTTGCCTTCGCTCAGGATGGCGAGGCGGTCGCAGTACTCGGCCTCTTCCATCATGTGAGTGGTGACGAGAACGGTGACGCCTTCTTCGTCGCGGAGCATGCGGAGATACTGCCAGAGGTCGAGACGCGCGCCGGGATCGAGGCCGGTGGTGGGCTCGTCGAGCAACAGAACAGCGGGGGAATGGATGAGGCCCTTGGCGAGCTCGACGCGGCGCTGCATGCCCCCGGAGAGGGTTTCAACGTAGTCCTTTGCACGGTCCGTGAGCGCGACGCGTTCGAGCACGTCGGCGATGCGAGCGCGGAGATGCTTGCCGCTGAGGCCGTAGAGATGGCCGGCGTGGCGGAGGTTTTCCTCGACCGTGAGCTTGATATCGAGCGAGCGCGCCTGGAAGACGATGCCGGTCTGCTGGCGGACCTGCGCTGGCTCGGTGGCGACGTTGAAGCCGCGGATAGTGGCGAGGCCGCCGCTGGGGATCATGAGGGTCGAGAGGATGCGGAAGAGCGTGGTTTTGCCAGAGCCGTTAGGACCGAGCAGGCCGAAGATCTGCGCGGGTGCGACAGAGAAGGAGAGATGGTCGAGCGCGAGACGGGTGCCGTAGTCGTGAGTGAGCGACGCGAGCACGATGGGATCGTCGGACTGCACGGAGAAGGCGGCAGTGACGGCATCGGGCTCGAGTGTGGTTGAGGGCATCTTGCGCTTATCTCCTTCCTGCTGTGGCATCCAGCATCATGATGATGAGTAGCAGTGGCAGATACAAAACGCTGGCCTTGAGCAAAGCGCGGGCATAGGGGCGCGATGCGGCGAACGAGGGTGCTTTGAGGATCTTCGCAAAGCGGATGGTGTAGGCGAGGTAGCCGATGCCGAGGATGAGCGCGGCGACGGCGTAGATGCGGCCGGAGATGTCGAAGTACCAGGGCAGCAGCGAGACCGGGATCATGATGACGGCGTAGGCGAGCGCTTCCACGACGGTAGACCAGCCATCGGGCTGGACGACGGGGAGCATGCGGATGCCGGCGCGTCCATAGTCCTCGCGGTAGAGCCACGCGATGGCCATGAAGTGTGGAAACTGCCAGACGAAGAGGATGGCGAAGAGGGCAACGGCAGGCCACTCGATGCGTCCGCGGGCGGCAGTCCAACCGAGCAGCGGGCCCATGGCGCCGGGGAATGCGCCGATGAAGGTGGCCAGCGTGCTGCGGTATTTGAGCGGCGTGTAGACCGCGACGTAGGTGAATACGGTGAGCAGGCCGAGGACGACAGTGACCGGATTGGTGAAGCGCAGCAGGAGAAGCGATCCGGTGGCAACGGCGGCGAAGGCGGCCAGCAAACCGTGCGGGAGGCTGATGCGACCGCAGGCAAGGGGGCGACCTGCGGTGCGGACCATACGGGCGTCGGACTTGCGCTCAAGGACTTCATTGAGCGCGGCGGCGCCGCCGGAGATGAGCGCGATGCCGAGGAGGGTTTCAAGCAGGCCGATGTGGAAGCTGGGGATGCCCGAGCGCACGGAGCCGAGATAGAAGCCGGCCCAGGCGGTGATGACGACCAGCAGGGTCACGCGGGCCTTGAACATCTCCATGTAATCCGTGAGCAGATTGGGGGCGGCCTTGGCGCGGCGGTGCGGCTGCGCCTGCGGGACGGGTTCCGGGGCGAGAATCGCGGCATCTGCGTCCGGCGCGAGGCCGGTCGTGGCTTGTGCAGTGGTTAGCGGCACAGCAGACTCGCGTCGGAGATTCGGGGTTGCTGCATGAGCGAGAGGGGCGCTGGCTTGCGGGGACCGGCGTTGGTCAGCGTGGCGTGCGCCTGACTCCATGATACCAAGGCGGAGCTGCGGACTTCCCACTACGCAGATGCTTTCACCGCCGTATCTAGTGATCGACGTTATCCAGCACCCAGATGCCGCCGGAGAGCTCGCCGAGTGTCAGCACCAGATTCTTCGGGTTCACGGAGATTTCGACGTTTGACACATTTCCGGGAATCATCAGGCTTGGGCTGTGCATCGTCGTGACGGGAAAGGGTTCCCCCGCCGGCCTTCCGGTCTCCGGATCGAAGCGGATGCCCCACACATTGAGGAAGCCGCCCCGGTTCCACAGGAAGTAGATGGTTCTGCCATCCGGCGACCAGCGAGGCTTGTCTGCCCAGTTCTTGTCGATGATGGGAAGCCACGGCCCTCCGGATGCGCGCATGACATAGAGCGATGATGGTCCTGGGAAGGTGCGATGGCGTGGTACCGCCTCAAAGACGATCCATCGCCCATCGGGCGATGCATGTGCCTGGTAGAGGTGGTAGGCCGGATCGGAGATAATCATCCGCTCCTGCGATTCAGCGCGTGGCGCCGCGACCGGTATCCGCCACACCGTGCTGTTCCCGGCAGGCCTGGATTTTGTGAACAGGAGGGACCTGCCGTCCGGAAACCAGTCATAGACATAGGGGAGGTTGTCATCAACCGCACTTGACGGCGACGTCAGAGGCTCTTCCTGCCGATTCTCCGCTGACCAGATCATGATCTGACCCTGCTCCGCGCGCACGCGCGTGTATGCGAGGAGCCTTCCGTCCGGGGACCATTCCGGCTTGTCCCTGCTGAAGCCGTCGACGAACAAGGGGAACTCGCGCCCATCCGGAAGGGATTTGACCCACAGCCGCATCTCACCAGCGCGGACGCCGGAAAACGCCAGCTTGCTTCCATCGCGTGTCACGCTGGTCATCCAGGCACTCACTCCCGGCGAGGTGACTGCGCTTCCCGGTCCGGTGATCCGGCCCCGATTGGCGTCGAACGGATACAGCCACGCGCTGACCTTGCCGCTGGATGCCGTGAAGGCGAGCTTTTTGCCGTCCGGCGAGACTGCCGGCCCGGTGTCAAGACCACCGCCGGAGGTCAACTGGTCGACGCTCGTGGCGCGCAATGTTCCGGGCTCGATGTTCAACCGCCAAAGGCTCCTGGCGCCGCGGAGGGTGCGCTCCAGGTATAGCGCCCTGCCGGAGGGAGCCCAGGTGAACTTCGAGTCGACGACCCACTCCTTCTCTTCGCGACGCTGCACCCCGAGGTCGCTGAATTTCTGCCGGATTTGCGGCGCCATTTCGGAGTACACGGCCGGGCCACTATATAGAGGAGTGGTCCAGAACTGCGGGCTCGGACCCGAGCGCGCCGGATCGTCAATCCAGACGGTGACTCGTTTGCCGTCCGGGTGCCATGCCGCAGATATGGCGTCGAAGGAACTGTGCTGGCGGAAAAAGTCCATGAGAACCCGAGCGGGCTGCCCACCGTCCAGCCCGGCGACATAGAACTGGCTGGTTGGAAACTGTTCATTTTCACCTCGAAAGAGGATCTGTGTACCGTCCGGCGACCAGCGAGGGTGGTACCCGAAGGAGGCGATCTTTCGTTCCTGTCCAGCACCGCCGATGGCAGGAATCACGAAGAGGCCGCCTGAGCCGGCATCGGAGCGGTAGGCGATGTACTTTCCGTCCGGCGACCATTCGGGCTGCCAGTTTGGCCCCGGCCCGCTGGTGATCTGGATGGGGTCGCCGGCGCTGATCTGCTGCATCCAGAGGTTGGTGACGCCGTCGCGGTCTGCACTGTAGGCGATGTAGCGGCCATCAGGAGACCAGGTGGGATCGGACTGCAGACCTTCATCGAAGGTGATGCGGGTGAGGGAGCGCGCGACAACCGCCGCAGGCTTCGCGGGCAATGAGGCCTTGTAGAGCTTGTAGAGGAGCGCTCCGCCGACAGCCAGCAGCAGGAGAGCTGCGGAGACGACAGCAAAGCTTACTGCGTGTCTTGGCGGGTTCTTCCGCGTTGCTCCGGGCTTGTCCGGCAGGGTGGCGATCGCGTTTTCCGGTGGCGTCGCTGCATCGTGCGGATTCGCTATTGGTGGATCGGCAATGGCGAGGTCCCGCAGGTTTTCGTTTGTGGCCGGGGAGGCCGCGATGCGCGGCGAAGGAGCGAGCGTTGCCGCGAGGCTGGGACGGCCATTGATGGACGGCAGCATGGCAACCGGCGCGACAAACCGGTAGCCCTTGCGGGGAAGCGTCTGTATGTAGAGTGGCTTTTCGCTGGAATCGCCCAGCGCCTCGCGCAGCTTCATCACCGCGGTGTTCAGCGCGTGGTCGAAGTCGACGAAGGTATCTGCCGGCCAAAGCTGGAGTCGCAGGTCTTCCCGGGTGACGATCTGCCCTGCGTGCTGAAGCAGAAATAGCAGAAGCTGGGAAGGCTGCTCCTGCAGCCGGACGGCAACGCCATTTCGCCGCAGTTCGGCTGTCCGGCCCTCCAGTTCGAAGGCTCCGAAGGCCCAGTTCTGCGAACAGTCTGGTTTGGCGGACATGGGCATGGCCCCGCACCAAGGAGTCTAGTCCTGCGCTCCATAGGCGGGATAGGAGATTGTCACAACGAGCGGTCGACCAGCGCAGAGTTAGGCAGTTCGTTTCAGCAACATACATTTGGATTGAGAGTGGATAGGCAATGGATGGACAGTGCATTGAGCGCCGCGAGCGCATGCAGCAGAGTGATGCCATGCCCGCTTCCGGATGAGGGGCACCGACCACTGGAGGTCATCATGTTCCGTCACATCGCGCACACTGCAACATCGCTCACGCTCGCAGCCATCGGCTCACTCTTCCTGTCTGCCGGGGTCAACCCTGCCCAGGCCACGGAGAGGGACCGCTATGTGGCCACCGTTCCCTTCGCCTTCGGCATCAGTGATGCGGTATTTCCCGCCGGAACATACCAGATCACGCCGCTCTCACCGCAAATGCTGCGGCTTAGTCTTGTGGGCGGGACACGCATGGGATACCTGATGGTATTTCCAGGGGAGGATGCCAGCCAGGCGACGATCGGGCGGCTCAAGTTTACGCAATATGGGAACCGCTACTTCCTGCGGGAGTTCTCTGCCCCGAAAGAAGGTCGTGAGTGGGCGGCGGTGAGCCGCTGCGTTCCCTCAGCGGACGAGAAACGAGTCGCCAAGGAATGGAGAGAACTGGCACGCGCACAAGTGCAGCGGGGAGTGGAGGTCGCCGCCAGCTCGACGGATCAGCACTGATGGACCGCGCGGACACTCGCGCCGGGTTCGCTCCATAGGCGATACCGGCGCGATCACTCCCATGTGGCGTACTTTTTCGCCCACTCACTTTTTGGATATCTGGTCTGCACGATGACGAAGAGGCGATGGTTCAAGTCCGGCGTGGCCTTCGTCCGGCAGCCGTTGCGGACGGCGCGCTCGGCCCAGCCGAGCAGCGTGATGGTGCGCGGGTCGGCTGGATGCTGTTTCTGCCAGTCGATCGCGGCGGTGGCGAAGTAGTCGGATGAGCAGGGTGTGGTGCGCAAGGCGGCGATCTCGCGATCGGCGGCGGCGCGGTCTGCGGCGGTGAGGAAGGGCGGATCGGGCAGTATGCTGCGCGATACGGGCAGTGTGCCGAAAATGCCGGCTTGCCTCTCTGTAGAGAGGCCGAGATTGGTGGAGAAGTAGCTGGCGGGGGCGCTGCTGGCAGGCCACCAGTTGTCGCGGTATGCGCTGTAGATGGCGAAGCCCCAGCCACGCTCCATGCCGGCGCGGACCAGGGGTTCCGGCGAAGGGAACCGCATCAAGGCGAGCAGCCCGGCGACGCGGCGGTCGTCGGCGGTTTTCGCCGAGTCGTAAGCGTCGAGCCACTGCTTCCATGCGGGATAGCAGCCAGTGAGGATCGGCGACATGCGTTTTGCGATGTCAGGTTGATTGAGCAGGAGGGCGCGGGTCCAGGTGGACTGCGCGATCTGGAAGCTGAGGTTGCGCGGGAGTCCTCTGTTCTCGGCCGCAGTGGCGAGCAGTGGCAGCGGCATGCGGGTGTTGAGGATGGTGGCGGCGTCGGGATTGAAGAGCTCCGTCGTGGCCTGCGAACCTTTGACGCCGCAGAGGTTGGTGGTATCGGCCGTGGTGGCGGGCTCATCGGGCAGGCCAGAGTCCATCGTCGTGACTCCAGCGGGAAGTGCGGCGGCGGAGTGGAGAAAGCCGGCGAGGGTGGGCGAGGCGCGCAGGTTCAGGAACTTGAAGAGGTTGATGGTGGAGCGCTGGGGCTGATGCATGAGCGATGGCTCGATGGGGGCGAGGTCCGCACGCATGGCTGCGGGGTCCCGCATGAGACGCAGGCGGTGATAGGTGGCAGCAGCCCACTCGGGTGAGGCTTGCGGCACGCCAGTTGCGGCCTGAATGAGCTCGGGTGCGGCGGGGTCGGCGGCCTGCGTGTTGGCCATGGCGGCGATGAGCCACGGTGTCGCGTGGTTTGCGTGCCAGCGGGCGAGGGCTCCCGCGGCGGCCTGCTCTTGCTGTTGGCGGAGTTTGGCGGGATCGGCCGTCTGGTCGGACCAGCCTGTGTTCTGGACCGGCGCGGGTGCTTGCATTGCCCGCATCCAGGTGAGCAGAGATGAGTCAGGCTTTTTATTCGTATCCGATGCGGTTTCGTTTATGGAATCCGGCGGATAGAGGTAGTAGCGCAGGTCGATGAGCGCTTGCTGGAAGATGCCGGGGGTTTGCGCGCGATCCTGAACGGTGAGGCGCGTGACGAGGACGTTGGCCTGGGCTGCCGGGTCGAGGCGGAGGTTGACGAAGTCGAGCAGGCCCGTTGCGTCGGCGTGGTACGGCTGCATCTGCGGATTGGCGAGGATTGCTTTGAGTGCGTCGCGAGCTTCGGCGAGGCGCTGCGGCTCCTTCTGCTTGACGAGTTCGGCATAGGCGCTCTGCGCCTTGGCGCGATCTTCGCTGTAGGGGGCGTCGGGTATTGCGATGGCGGCGGCGGGAATGTCGGTGATTTGGCCGATGGTGGCGCGGCGGATCATGGCGCGGGCTTCGACGAGGCGTGCGATGTCGTGCCAGGGCGAGGATGAGTCCGCGGCGATGGTCTTGAGGCGATCGATGTCGCCGTCGTAGTCGGTCTGGTAGAACTTCGCGGCGGCCTGCTGGTAGGCGCGGTCCTGCGTGAGCCATTCCGGAGCAGTTGCGGGAGCATCGGCGGGCATCTTGTCGCTGCTGCCGTTGCAATTGGCGAAGACTGCATCCTGTCCGTGCACCCAGTCGGTGAAGCTGGCGGGATCGTTGGTGTGGG
>Ga0193743_1000329_pt1 | contig 37126 bp, 36 predicted proteins | sample L2c2metaG_FD_143038 | JGI IMG/M metagenome (GOLD analysis project Ga0193743, IMG submission 143038) | Soil microbial communities from a riparian zone of the East river system, Colorado, United States - L2c2 | ecosystem: Environmental > Terrestrial > Soil > Riparian zone | place: USA: East River... | reverse complement strand
GTCACGTGATCATCGGACTCCAGTATCGGAGCCGCGAGTGCACTCCGTCTTGGACTAGCGACGATGAGGAGGAATATACAGAGGCGACGGAGAAATATCGGAGGAGACATCGGACGATGCGGAGCGTCCCCTAACAGTAGCATTCCTATCACTGTTTCACCATTCTCCATCTTTTTCATCATTTCATTATTTTTCATCATTGTATTATTTCAACTCCGATTTTTGGTATATAGACATGCATCCCACCTTAGCAGGGCTTTATCCTTTTCTTTTAGGATCCCCTGCTAGGTGCGCTTTCCTGTCATATTTTATGTTTATATATATGTTTAGGATCCCCTACTAGATCTCGACTAAGTCGTTCCGCAGTTGCCCTAACATTAACCATGCGTTACACGCATGTTTTACTATATATATACCTTAGCTAAATACCATGTAACTTTAGCTAGTCTTTGTTTGAATACGAAGACATTCTTGATACGCGAAAACATTGGCTCGACTTAAGACAATACTTTGGTTATACCAAAGCATTCTTATAGTCTGATTAAACGAACAAACTTGAAACTAGTCCAACGACTGTTACTGATCATGTCTGTAAAGACTGAATTGGTCAAAGTCATAACAGAATGTACTTGTTACTGGTGGTACTTTTGTAAGTCTTTCTTGTCAGTTGTATGGATGATTTATGCATATCTTAGCTGCCAGATTCTCTCAGCCAATACTGGTGAAAGGCAGATGAAAATTCCTGTACCTCAAAAACCAAACTTCAGTTCATTCTTCACTAATGGGAAGACACACTTGACAAACTTAGGAAGATTTTTGTCCATCATACTAAAAGTAAACTGATGTCAAGGCACCCTTGTATTCTCTGGGGAATGGGAGGGATTGGAAAGAAACAGATCTGTATCAAGTTTACAGAAGAAATGCCTGACTGGTAAATGTCTTTGCATTGCCATTCAGAACACTGTGGGTTCATTTCTTGCTCTAGTTTTTCACATATGTTCTGGGTTGATGCCCCCTCTCAGGGGAGCATCACAATGTCTCTCAAGGGCATATCCAGCATTCCTGCTGCACAAACTTCTGGTGTGGATGGCTCAGTTCAGTCTGTCCTCCAGTGGATATCTTGTATTCAAGAGAAATGGTTGGGCCCATACTGTACTACTGAGGGTTTAGGATGAGAAGACCCATCCTGTTTTGTAGACCAGAGCAGCATTACAGGCCATAGAACAGACAGCCATACCTGTAATATGGGTGATACACTTTCATTTGATGGGAGAACCTGTGAAAGCTAAGACTGGACATGAGTGCACTCATGAGTATGTCACAAGTATTACATATTCAGATGTAGCCTTGAATGTTCTGGAAATATTGCAACCTTTTTCATGCAAATCTGTTGAGGTCTGACTGAGTTATGCCTTTTACCAATTTTGAGGCCAAAGCATCAAGAAATCACACTATGCTTTGAAAATTTACCCTTTCTGAGATTTGTGACTGATTTTTTTTGACTTGGTCCCTTTATAACTCGGTGAAAGCATGACACAGTCAAATCTAGATGGATTTTCATGAAAAAATTCAAGACTACATCCCAATATGTAATACTCATGAGTGCACTGTCCTTGTAAACTGGTGGGAAACTTGGTCATTTATAAAAAGAGTAGCCTATTTGAATGGATACAACATGGGAAGTACAAGTAGGTGGCCCTGTACATGTGGGTATGATATGGTTTGTTGAAAGTCACCATAATGACACAAAAACTTGTGAAAGGTAAATTTTAGGTTACAATTTATAAAAACATACAAGGTTCAGGCCATATTATCCCTATCCATTCGTCTCCGTTTCCGTTCCTGCTCTTCGATGATCAATCTCTCTGCTGCACTCATTGGGACGGAACGCTTCTTCTCATTCACCGTCTTGTCACCATTGTCTGGGGTAGTAGACACCGAAGATTTGAATACGTTCGGTCGCTTTAAAGGATTTGCCTTCAAAGGGTTAACCACAGCTTTGAGAGGGTTTATCTTCAACGCGGTGGATACAGCAGGGCCTGATTCAGAACCTGCGGTAGGCTTCGCAGAGAACGACAACACGACTTTCTCCGAGGTCTCATCACGCTTCAAACCTTCCTCAGCGGGAGGCGTGGATGAACTCGTCTCACTGTCGTTTTCCACCGCCGCGCGGGCGATCTGTTCAAAAATGAGCTGTCGCTCTCTCTGCTCATCGGAAACTGTTGCGCGATCCTTCTTCTGAGATGCTTCCTGAAAGGTTGTATGAGATAGTAAACAATGAAAGAGAAACAAGTTTAGACGTACAGCTTTAGCGAGAGCCTTCGGGCTACTATCGATCCAGGCAATGAACCAGCCCTTCTCCGTTTCATCTACTCTGGCGATACCTGACCTCCCTAAATGTTTCACAAACTCCGTTAACGTAACCCAGCGAGTAGCGTTCATGTGGAGATGGCTCTTGTCAGCGATATACTCTTGATACACCTGGTTGGCGCGCACACGCTTCGTTCCAAACCTATGACATCAAACGACAATGAATAATCCACAAGAAACCACTAAAAAAAAAAACCTCACCTTCTCGAAAGTAAAGAAACAAACTCAGACTGAAACTGATTCGAAAAGCCTGCAATATGACTACCTGCGTGTTCTCCAACTACGAGCATCTGACGAAGATGAGATTCTGAGGCAGCATGACATTTAAAGCCATTTTCATCCCGACATTGCTTCTCGCAAACTTGGCAATACCATCGCAGGCGCTGCAAGCCTTTAGATTTCATCTTGTTCGCAACATACTTTGGGGTTCCAACTGCAATAAAGGAGTGTCAATGGGTGGTTTTATAAATCATGAAATTCCAAGGTCTACCTTCAGCACGAGGCATTGTCGATGTGATAAATAATGTATGGGCTGCTTATACAACGATGACAAAAGGCAAAGTGAGTGTTGTATTCACTGACTAACATATTTGGCTTGGCCAAACAGACCCCGGGAGAGGCCGGGCCACCGGTAAGAGCCGACGATAATCGCCATTCGGAGACCAAAACGGAAGCATCTTGAACAAAGCATCTCATTTGAAATTTCAAAAAAGGCAAGCGAAACAAATCAAATTACCAATCGACGAATGTCATTTTCCCGACTAGTTCCAATGAATTGATGCCCAGCTTTGAAATCAAACTTGTAGTAATAATCAGCGAACCCCATACAGCCTTGAACATACGCCATTCTTTCAAGATAGCTTCTCAATAACATGGCTCCACCATAATGGAGACCTAGAAGAGAAGAAAATAAATTCGGAAATCTCGATTTTCTTCAATGTAGTAGGAGGCTTTCGCTTAGGAAGCCAAGAGAGACCCAAGAGTCGGATTCTACAACTACGTTTATACATTCCATGACCCCTGATGGTCCGGCGAATATTACCGAGCTCAACAACAATTATCCAATGTAGGCATCCCCCTGAATCCCCTCGGAACTTGGAATCCTATTTATGATCAGTGAAAGATCTCCAGTAGTACATAGCTAAAAATTCGGAGATGCACCTCCGAGTCTCCGTCTCCATCGTATAAATGTCAGTATGTACTAGGATTGGGAGACCGCTATCAAACTTGATGGCCGTCACTTATGTTGATATGTTGACTTCGCTTGAGAGATCAACCAAATAAACCAACCGACCCTTTCAAGCTGCATGCGGGACGCGATGCTCGAATTCATGTCCGCCGTCAACCTGGCCAAGGCTAGTCTCTATCCATAATCGTCGAGACCATCGTCATCAAGGAGTGAGTGAGCAGTATCTTGACTCTTGACGCTGAGATAAGCTTTTCATTCATACCCAGTTCACCGATTACGCCCCTGTATGCCCTAACCACAGCAGCCCTAGCCTGTCTGCTGACAAACAACAAACCAAAAATACGCCCGCTCATTCCAGCGTTAGTTACAGACCTAGGCCTTACATATCTTGCGTTAATGTGGAACATGGAAAAGACCAAGTATGGTATGGATCTTTCTTCGATGTCTAATTTGTGAGAATGAAGTGTGCCTGGCATATAGCATATGCAAATTTGCTCTCCGACAACAAAGGAATGAAGGATAATGCGTAACGGACGGCACAAACGTTATGGTCAACAGAAACAACAAACTCGGCGTAGACCCTGTCATTACTTTCCAGGATTGGCCACGATCGATCACTAGATAGGTGGTACGATACTATACAGCCTAGTGACGCATAGTTGAATGGGGATGTAAGTAAGTAATGAGTAAAAGATATTATAACACGTATAGTACGATAAGAAAGCTTCAACTCACAGTGTGTCATGGTACAGCAAATTAAGAGTAAATTAGTAGCATAGACCAAAAGCCTTCCGATTAAGATCCTTTAGACTTTACTTTCCTCTGATGTTTCCGAATATATTTTCTCGCGCTCGGGATCCCAAACTGTACAACATCAATCAGCTGTCATGCAGGGACACAAACGACTAGGAAAGTGGCATAAATAAAGTGAGATGAAATCTAGTAACTTACCTGAACGGTTGGATAGAGCACGAGAAGTGTAGCTCCAGTCGCCCAGCCCCACTTGACAGCGGTCGGGAGTGGATTCGGAAATTGCCCTTGGCTCCACTTTGTAATCACTAGTAGCTCGGTGATGATCGTGGCAAGCAGGAGCCAAACATGTTGACCCATCCTCACCGCGCGTCTAGAAAATCACAACAGAAACCAGCGGAGTATCAGGATGCTACGATTGATTATAAAACTAGGACATTAAACTTACCGCGGATCGTTAATATACTGGAACAACTCGCGAACAGCGGGGAGCGCCCAGAGAAATACGAACGCCAGCCTCAAAATGATGATAGGATGATCCGGCTCCATCCATAACAAGCTCTGAGGAAAGAACGTAGCCGTAAATTCAATGCTTTTGCTTTATCAGTTATCTAGCTTGCTCTTACCTTGAGGTAGAAAGGATTAAGCTCCGCAGCTAAAAACACCGCAAGCAGCAAGACGACCGTCGAAAAGTGGAGAAAGTCAGTCGCCGTTCCCCATTTAAATGCCGTGAAATCATGGGGAGAAAATTGGGTTAGCACCCGCTTTGCCTTGGAGCGTATACCTCGCGTTTGGCGGAATCCGCGCCACTCGTAAGGCTGCGCGACGTATATTGATTAACTTGCGACCACCTATATGGAAGATGTCGTACCTTGACTTCGAAGTATTGACAGACTTTCATCCCTAAGAACAACGATTGTAAGGAGCGACGATTCAAAAGGTTGGTATGGACATACCGAGGTATGTGCCTAACCAATTGCATATCAGGACGTCAAGAAGCCACTGTTCACCGTCAAAAATCAGACGATTAATGATTCAACAGGCTTAATAAATAGATATACATACATGGTCCCACCAACACTGAAAACGCCGTTGAGTTAAAGCATGATCTATTTTTACGACATGCACCTACCTCTGCGAAGTTCGGTAATTGATGCTGTAGACTATACTCGGCCAACTCAAACGCAATACTGAGAATCTATATTGCTGATAAGCTGAATACAAAAAGAGAAAGGATAATGAAATGACGCACCCAACAGAACCAGTAATCACGCAATATCATGGCCTTCCCAAACCAACCTAAAGCATGCGCTAAGCAGAAGATATCAAAAGCGTTCTAAGAATTCATTAATTTTGATTCATTTCACAATGACAGACAGCATGGATCATACCCAAAGCGTCTTTGGTGTCAGCGCACAGTCTTCTGCATAGTTCTTTTCCGGTAATGGTACACCGAGATTAGAATCGATGTAAGTCATCATATGACGAGCTGTCTTCAGATCCTGAAATAGCAAGAAAACAAGGGCCAACTCATAAAGAAGATTAACCCCTAAAATCATACGCCAGAACGCAGGATGGGGTCTAATGAATGGTCCATCACGAAACTGGATCATGGAGAACATTAAAAAAGCAGTAATAGCTGCATAGACCCCACTAAGATGGCATTTAATTGAGTTGATCTCGAGACAGAAAGACGAGAATATACATACACCCGTCGTTTGTCTCGACCTTCCTCTAGCACATCCTGAGTGGTCGCCACGTATGCAAGGACGATTAAACCGAAGGAGAGCGCCGAGAGGGTAATTGGTTTGTAAAAAAATCTAAGGAAACGATAAAAAGTAAGCAGCTGCAAAAGTTCTCTCAACGAAAACCATTCACTCTATACTCGTATCATGTTTTTCTTGAAAAGGTGTTATGCGTGTGTAAGGTTCCATTCGATCTGCCTGAGAAACAAAAGGTCGTACAGAAGTCATCATTGTCAATAATCGGATAGAAAGGCTTGAAATTTTTGAGAGCGCCACATACATCGTACCCTGTTGGAAAAAACACGCTCGAGGTTAAATACAGAACACATTGTGTTGTGTAATAAGCAACCGCGTGCTATTGTACATGTCACGTACATCGTACAGGCACTCCGTTGAGTCCTGGCACTGGCTCAGTCTCCATGGTGGGTGATAAAATGGCATCTGAATCATCCCCCGGAGATGTGGGTGACAAATCAGGGTTGTCGTCTTTCGTAGAGGTCATAATTTGACTGCGAAAAAAACGATTTACAGCGTGCTTCTGTCACAGAGTCAAATCGGGTCCGGGGATTTGTTTCAGTCACGCACTTGGAAATTCCGACGGGATGCACGTAGGAAGCACCAGAAATTTTGAACTGCTTCGTTTGTTCGTTAAAACTTTCGTTTTTCGTAAAAGCTGGGAGAGAGGTAGTGGTGGATCTAGTTGAAATGAATTCGTCGCAGGATCCGTGTGTTTGAATGTTTTTGTTTGGTCCTGCTTGGATGAAAATCAAGGTGGCGCTTCTTGCACGTTCATGATGTTCCTATAGTCTCATCTCAGAGGCAACAAACGTTCTAAGTCCAAATGGCCAAGACACACATATTCAACGGTATCTGCTACCGACATGTATTTGCTTCCCTTCAAAAAGTTGCATTTTTCACTGTCAACACTTCTGCCTATCCTATCTGCACCTGTTAGTTCAAGCTTCACACATGCGTTCAATACTCTTTTTCTATGTTTTGAAGAAAATCGCTTGCTTCACACACACACGCTTGGCCAAGGTTTTTCGCTGAGGTCAAATCTCGCAGACTATGATAATGACCCTTCTTTGACGGCTGCGATATGTCTAGACTTCTAGCTTGGTGGCTTTTTCGTGAACTTCTTTTTTTTTTCCGGGGTTTCGTCTCATGTCGAATTCATCCGGCGTTCAATCGGTTGCGAATTATTTGATCTTTCCCCCCATGTTACGACTTAAATGCCCATCAATCGACGCATGAAGCACACATAGGGACCGACGGCGACACAGCTACGATTTATCTCTTTTTCTTTTCTAACCCCCGGAAAAAAAAAACTGTGTTCTTTTTACGTTACATTAGGCTTTACCAAGCCCCCCAACCGAAACAGTTATCCAGCTAGACTTGATGGCATCAATTTCAGCACGGAAGGATGCGCATCATGTCAAATCGGTTTCACAGGCGGCTTCGAGGGTTCCAAAAACTCTCCCAACTCTCAAGGAAACATCCGAAAGTTTTATTGACCGATTCGAAGAAGGTCTACTTGGTGTTGGTTCTGTTCTGGTTATCGGCTTCTACAAAACCTACGACTCGGAACCTGGCATTCGATGATCTCTCTCCACTGGATTTGAACAAGTCAATTCAGGGAAGCAAGCCCAATCGAAAAAGCCGTGTGGAAACTTGCGTGGCATCCCAACCCCAATTCCACATTTCGATATTTTGTTCTTTTTCTTCCGCTTCTTAAAATATGTCTGCTTCTCGGAAACAACCCGCAATCTCGATATTACGAGTGGAATGGGACATGTCGCGTGATTCGAAATACCACATACAATATTCGAAACAGCTTCATTTGTCCTCGGGAAGAACGGGCCAAAATCTAACACCTGGAGTTTGCCACCTGTAAGGGGGGGAAAAACCGTAAACATCCCAGGCCAATGCGATCCTTCATACCAAATGAGGTGAGTTACCACTTTTGAAAGGTTTCACATGTACTCTTGTTGACACCTCATATGGCACCTTTCCAGAGAGCTTGCGGTTAGTAGGTACGACAAATTCTCCTTTCTCAGCCTTTGCTATTGCGGGAAAGGCGATGGAGAGTTCCCACCGTTCGGACGTTCTCTGATGCGGATGCCTGATCTGCCTTCTGAGACTGATGTCTTCCACGGTTGACGCCGGTTGTCACAAGGCCTGATCAGGGGTTCTACCTCACCTTAAGCACCGGGGGTTAGTTAGCCAAGCACTTCTGAGTTCTTTCTATCCATCATAGATGCTGATCTTTGTTAGGCAGGTCATCACGCATTGATCCTTGTCCTTCCCAACTTGACTGATTGTGGCATATCTTTGCCCTATTCTTAATGTAGGATAAGCATCGCCATGGTCATTGCGTGAGTGAAGATGTTTTTTTTTAGCGATAGTAGTAGGGGCAAGTGACCTGCCATTTATCATCTGAAAGTGTTCTGGTTGTCACCATCGATGACTCGATGATCTTGTGATCTATCGGGTATCGGGGATTCCCTGGGTGTAACTTGGTATATACTTATACTCTTGGAAGCGGTGGATCAAGATAAGCTTGCCGATTTGCCCGAAATAAAGGAAGGTTTGGGAAGACCGAGTTTAGTCCTTTTTTTCCCGTCTTCCACGGATGATTGCACAATTCTAGACGCAGCTATTCGACACGTTCATTGTAAAATGATATCTTTCATCTCATATACGCGCCTTCCTGTTACTTATTTATTGAGACCTAGTCTACGGACATCGCATGGATTGGAGTTATTAGCTTTACGTGTGACGCCACATATCCGGATTCCTCTTAGGATTCAAGCTGGAATTGACGCGCCACGATACATGGATCCTTTCCTTCTTTAGGTGTCCCCCCGTATAATCCCGAACATAACCTATGATAGTAGATTTGGGGATATGCATAGTTTTTTGTTTTGTTTTATTTTATTTTTTCCATGTATACTTGTGATGTCCGATGTCGGTTACTTTCACGCGCTCGCCAAAGCGTCGTTGGTATCCAGTTGCCCTGAATGCTGGCATCGCGAACAAAGACCAAAAAACATAAAAATGTGACTGGCTACTAATCGGGAGATCCTTTGCATCTGTCACCACTAGAGAGATCTGGCCAACAGGGATCTCTTGCTATTTGTTACTTAATGACCCCAGGAAGCTCTTAAGGGCACGCACATCCTCGACTCCAGCCTCTTCCTTTTCCGCTCCTAACCATGATGTCCACAGATTCCTTCCAGCCTCTACAACTCAAGGGCGAGATTATGGACTTGGAGTTCACCATCGATACTGACCACAGGTTAGTAACTAACTCTGTTTTAAAACCTGCTCCTTTACTAGCCGACTAATTAACCGTGTTGGTCCCCTCTACCCCCGTTAATCACCCAAAAATAGGAAAAGGAGGAGGAACCGAACCACACAGAGTTGCCTGAATTGCCATACATCCAAAAGAAAGGTGCGCACACCTATACTCTCCTGCACTCTTTTTTTTTGCTCAATTTCTTCGACGACAGTGCGATAGAAAAAGGCCTTGCCAACGATGTATACAGCTGGGTTTGGTGAGATTGTTTCGGGCTTCTTTTTCTCGTGTGATTTACTCGTCATAATGATCAGACGGGTCTCTGTGTCTATGAAATCGACGATCCTGCTCTGAGGTTAGCCACTCGACGCGCCACCCCATGAAAATAACAAGTTGACTTGTTTTTTCTTTTTCTTTTTTCTTTCCAGAGACGATCCATCGCTGGATGAAAGTACGCGTCTACGAAATAGGATCGCTGAATTGGAGTCTTTGGTTCGTGAGCTCCGAGGTACGATTGCCCAACCATTATGAGTGCTGTTGATATCCACAGTTCAATTTTTTTTTTTTTTTTTGTTTTTTTTTTTTTTGTTTTTTGTTTTTTTGTCATGCATAGGCAAACCACATCCGAGATGGGCAGAGAGTAGTTTCCGAGATGGGGACCCGAACGAAAAATGGCATTCGCGCGCAACCAAATGTGTGCCACTTCCAAAAAGAAATGGCCAACAAGTACAACAGCAGCAGACCTCCCAATCCCAACAACAGTTGCCAGACGATATGCTCCGTAACGGTCGTGCAGTTCCTTCTATCCTAAGCCCCATAAAGACGGAACCAACGCCGGAGGCGAATGCCCAGCTCTACCGATTTTCTCCGTCTCCTGCACCTTCGATGCGATATCACACTTTCCAAGCCGACGTTCGCAGTGACTCGTCATCATCATTCGACAACGATCCGCGACCCGGGTATAATCCGACCAACGGTTCAGGTATGTACCCTACAAACGCTACCCACTACACCACGAGTGGTACAGGATCAACAGCTCCTTCAACCTATTCCGACGGTGGCGGTGGCGTGACCTACCCGTTATCGAACAGTGACGATGGGAGTACCAGTTATGGAGACCACTTCAGCGTTAACAGCTCCTCGCCACAAAGTCACTTCCTCTGCCCATGCCGTTCCAATCCTGCACTGGGTATCACCTATCTCCAACTCTCACAAACACTCCAACAATCTTTGAACTCGATGCGTCAATATAATCATACCACCAACTCGCATTGTGCGCTGTTTCGACGCATAGTTGAGCTGAGTAATGCATTGCAGTATGTCTTCTCCCATTACGGTTCTTTTGGTTAAGCGATTAACGTTCCGAATCTAGTGGTAGTGACAGTCCCGGACTCGTAGGACCTGCGTATGACAGTGGGCCACCTTCTGACAATGAAATAATAACACCATTGTCTGCGTCAAGTGGGCATAACTCATTCCACACCGGTACCGGCTCGCCAGGAGTTTCACCTCATGACTGGGGTCAGATGGCAGCTGCCGGGTTCAATCCATATTTCCCCTCAACAGATCATGGCGTTTATAACGTCAGTCATGTCATGACTTGATCGCTTTCTTTCTCGCTGTTTTTGTGAAAAACTTGCCTCTATTCCTCTTCCATAAAAAAAAAGGACATGCCACTCAACCCCTTCACTCAACTCACTCATCGATATCTTGATTTTTTAATACTCGTCACAATGCTGTTTTACTTTTGTCTTTTCCACCATATACCTTACGCTATGCCAAAAATGTCTTCGCATGCATCTTATCAACTCCCTCGGGACATCCCTTATCACAAGCCTATGTGCTTAGGATACAGTAACTTATTGTACAATGATAACTAATGATTTTCTGTACTGGGCTTGACGTCCAGCTTGAAATTATATATACGCTCAGCGGGAGGGTCCGACTTGACAGGTTCGCCCGCATCTCCTAATTTCCAGATATCCCGTTCGATAAATAGAACTTGGCCATTTTTCCGAACTAGTAATACTGTGGACAATCGCGTGCCATAATGCCCTGGAAGCGGCAAGTCACCCGACACGGCTGATATCGGTACAGGAGTGACTTGCACCGTCTTCCGAAGGTCTGACCGTTGCGATATGATACAATCTTGGGGCTGCCACCTTCTCGGAGAAACCTCGGTACGTCAGCAAAACAACTCGAGACAGTTGACGGGAAGATGGGGAATGTAAAAAAGATTAGGTACCCACGCAAGGAGTTGGAAAAGATCTTGTATGAGCTCGGCGCCTGTCGGGTCCGTCGATCGGGATTCAACGACAGCGGGAAATCGTCCCGTGGCATGTTGTACCTTGGGCCAAAGGTTGGCACCTGCACCGTCGATACCATTGGAAAGCGCTCCACACGTTCGTTCGGAAGAAGAAAGAGTACGAGGGGTTAAAGACCCGCCTCCGCCGTGATTAGTGACGAGGAGCGATTCATATCGTATTATGGATCCGCCCGAATCAAGTGTAGGAATCAAGAGTAGGAGATTGAAACCAGCAAATTTAGCATCAACAGGAACTAATTCCTCGACTTGGTCTTCTAATGGATGTTCTGAATTTGATAAAAGGAAAGAGGAGACCAAGTCACCCCGGGATGTGTTGTAATGCTTTGAGGGTTCAGTTATGTTTGTCCTGGAGCAAAAGGGAAAAACACGAGGTCGAGTTATAGTCTATGTTTTGTTTTTTTTTACCTCGGGTGTATTTTAGGCTTACAGCAGGGCGACTCTTCCGGTCCGATTGATTCCAAACCATGATCCACCCGCTAATTCATCGCGACCCGATAGGATTTGGTATGGATCAGCCTCAACCCCGAACGAGTGGAATTGAGCGTTCTGGGTAGGCCTATCCAGGAATTCGTCACGGTTGGTACAAAGTATACTGTACAGTGAGTTATATTAGATAAAAGGATAGTGAGCGCGTGTTGTGATAATCATTCCAAACGCCAAGCGTGGAATGGCGTGCGGTGTTTCAAAAAAAAGTATTGAAAGCTAGAGGGTGATCAAAATATTTTTAAAAAAAGAAAACTCACAGAGCATAGTCTGGATGCTCAAGCGTCCATATCCCTATACACATTGTTTCCCACTGCTCAGGAGGTAGAGATACTAAATTGAGAGTTGGCAAATAGTCCGAGGGCAGGGTCAGGGTCGTAAACTAGAAAGTTTTTTTGAGATCAAAATCCGTGGCTTTAGATTCATTACTAGTAAAAAAGGCTGGTGGTGCCTACGGATAGTAAATCCAGCAAATTTGAAGGAACAAATCGATTTTTGTCCACTAGTTTTGGGCAATGGTAGCACGCAGTTCTTTGCAAAGGAAGCTGCGTCGACGTTGATCAACAAAATTCCCACGGCCTCAGGCACCAGTCGCCTTCATACCCGACACCCATGGTCACCATCATCCTTGATAATGGTGCATCCACCATCAAGGTGGGCATTGCCAATGAAGACGAACAACCACGGTGAGAACCGGAACTCACCCTTTGGACACCTCTTTTGAACTCACATTTCGGTTGACAGAATCATTCCTAATGCTGTTGTTAGATCAAAGGGAGACAAATCAACATACTTTGGCCATGAACTGGCACAATGCAAAGATTATTCATCTTTACACTATCGCCTACCCTTTGAGAAGGTTTGCAATTTCATACACTATTTTCATGCAAATCGCCATATTCCTCTAGTATCGTTAGGGTTACCTCGTGGACTGGGATGCCGAAAAGGCTGTTTGGGACGGTATATTTTCAGACCAGGTTCTTGGGGTTAGATTTCACGTCTACCCCTCTTTAAATTTATCCATTGACATAAATTCTTTTGTGTAATAGGTGGACACAACCCAGGCCTGTCTATTGATCACCGAGCCTTATTTCAACCTGCCTAATATACAAGAAGTCTATGATCAGCTGGTCTTCGAAGAGTACGAATTTAGTTCTTATCATCGGTGTACTCGTAAGTGATCATCAGATATCAAAAATCTTTTTTTACTTTCGTCTCGCTGGGCATTAGTACTGATTCATTTTATTTCAGCGGCATCTTTGATACCATATGGACATCTATTCTCTCAACCAAACCTTCCGCCTGCGGAATGTACGATCGTGGTTGATTCCGGTTTTAGCTTCACCCATGTCGTCCCAATGATCGACGGTGAAATCGTCTGGAAAGCTGTTAAGAGGTAAACGACTTCTTACTTCGTAAAGACCCTGTTCTGGTTCAAATCACTTATCAACTTGTCTCACTTAATAAAAGACTCGATGTAGGCGGAAAGCTACTAACGAATCAACTCAAAGAACTCGTTTCGTTTCGTCAATGGAACATGATGGATGAAACCTACATAATGAATCAGGTCAAGGAGTCATGCTGCTTCGTATCGACTAATTACAAACGGGATATTGAAACCTGTCGGTAAGCAATTGTCGCCGAGCGATCCTCCTCCCTCCTTTGTGCAAGGTATTATACTGATGTATCCAAGATAGAATAGATCCGAAGCACAACCCTATAGTTCAAGAATACATACTTCCTGACTTGTCAACGAATCGAAGTGGCCGCGCACGCCAGCCGGATGACATTGTCGTTGAGACCGATCAAATTTTGGCCATGAACAACGAACGGTTCACAGTGCCAGAAATTTTATTTCGGCCGGACGATATCGGTGTGTAGGTTCACCTTCTGCGCATGTTTTTGACGAGTGCATAGCTCTGGCATTGTATTATTTTTATTGTTCTTACTGTTTTTTTTGCAGGGTTGGATCAAGTGGGTTTAGCTGCAACTATTGCCTTTTCTATATCACTCCTACCCAGTGATCTGCAAGGGATGTTCTGGGCCAATATTGGTTTGATAGGAGGCACAACTAAGTTTAGCGGCTTTCGAGAAAGACTGTAAGTTGTACTCGTGATAGCAATCTATTTGCCTCCGGATCTCAAACTTGCGCATGATAGACTGTTTGAATTACAGACCCTCGCGCCAGTCGACTGCGAAGTTGTCATCTATGGCTGTTCAAAGTACGTGGGCCTCGATGCTATCTACAAGCCATCCACTCCCACTCAAACAAGGCTACACTCTATCCCTTCTTTTCTTCGCTCCTTCTCCCTCTTCCTATTCCTCTTCTCTTCCTCTTCCTCTTCTTCCTCCTATTCCTATTCCTATTCCCCTCTTCCTTTTCTCTTTCTCTTCTCTCCCCATTTTCTTACCCTCTTTTTCTTTTTTGAAATTTTATTAGCCCCATCACAGAAGCCTATCATTCTGCATACCAATTTGTCAACCAGGCTGGATTCATTCAACATGTCGTCACAAGGGCAGAGTATGCAGAAAATGGAAGTAATGCTTCTCGTAAGAAATTCCGGGATTGGAAACCCCAGGAATCTGAGAAGGAGAAGCCAAAAGAAGCCTCGAAGGTCAAGGGGAAACAACGTGAGGACGATCGCACCCAAGCGTCGACCAGAATGGCTAAAACGCGAAGCAAACTCGGCGCTGGAACTGCTACTAGCATCCGCAAACGTTGATACTTGCGATTTTGCGCATATGCAATGCGTCCCCTGCCCGTTCACCCTCCCAAACAACTGTAGTCAGGTGCCTTGGTGACGCTAAATTCTTGCACAGAAGTTTGCTAAAACATGCTGTAATGTGCGCCCTCCTCGTAGACCCTTCTTTAGCTTCTCTTTAACGTGACTCGTGTATTTATGTATATACCTCTCGTAAACGGACAAGCCCAAAAAAGCAGGGTTATTTTTTTTTTATGAATAAAATTCAAGGTTAGGTTTATGATTTTATTCTGGAATGTAAGCTAACGAGTACAAGGTCCCACCAGGTAGGTTTACCAAGCGAGTGCGACGAAAACGCCTCCTTCGGGAGTCCAAGATGTCTTCCGCCTTCCGCCTTCATGGATATCAATGAAACGGATGTAATTTTCCCTATTCACGAACCATCACCCGAACTGGGATGTCGTTGGTCAGAGCGGCAGCCCGAGGGCTTCCGAAGTCGGGTTCTCCTAGGGCACCGAAATCAGTTATTAGCAAAGCCAAGGCTAGTAATCAACTTTACTATTCGAGAAGGGGGTGGGAGTGGTTAAAACCTGATGACGAAAAAGAGTGAGTAATAACAACATATCGATAATTGACACACACACACACGTCTTATAACATACCAAGCTCCAAGCTCTACTTACATGGACCAAAAAAGAAGTTTTGAATATGACTTCCATCGCGACTTCTTCATGATACTAATAGACACATTTGGACTGAGGAGAAACGGTTACCAATCATCGCCATGACCCCATTTAAACCCCAAGACAAAGTCAAGAGAGAGTTTGACATAAACCAACATTCCATTCCAAAGAGTTCTATGGAATAAGCCGATGTCCAAGGCTATTTTAAATTTGCAATTGGGGACCGAAGTTAATAAAGCACGAGGCTATCTCCAAGAGCAAAAGAAAAAAAAAAGGGGGGGGGAACCTTCCAAGAATGCAAGCTGTAAAAAAAATGACAGCCAAATCTCTGGTCCCATTTTGTAAAAACCGGCCCTTTATTGACCTTACGTCGTGAACGTGAATAATATTTCTTATGTAGTGTTAGATACATCACCAAATGCGACCCGAGTGGTTCGGAATGACAAAAGAGCGTAAAAAAAGACCTGGGCACCCCGAACTTTTTCCCATGTCAGTTGTTAAGTTTCCTGGGCTGAGAGGACATATTAGTTGCGTCCAAGCTAAGGTAGACTTATACACATTAGTCATGGGTGCGATGTAAAGGCCTCTGCAGGTTTTGTTATAAGAGCTGAAACCTGAGAAAAATGAAATAATCAGTTGTCATAAGATCGTGAGCACGGGTGTTATCGATTGCCTGACTTTTTTGTAAAGCATGGGTATATATATATAATATAGTGAACCTGAAAAGCGCATTCAGGTTCGACGGTTCAAAGCAGCGTCGAATAACGTAAAAAAATAAAATATACTAAATAGGTTAAAATAAAATAAAATGTGTATGAAATCAATTTTTTTTTTTTTTGTTTGATCTCCTTTTGTCAAAAAACTTGTTTTTTTTTTTGCAGGGTCATCGATGCCTCTTGCCAAAATGTAAAATATATCCAAGGCAAGCAATATTTACTATTCACCTGCGATGCCACGGACAGCAAATGTGACGTGGATAGGGCCAAGCGCCCGTCGCGGCAGCAGACGGCAGCCCGAGTGATCTGGACGTTACTCCGGATAGCCTTGGTCGATATTTACCCTTAATCGTAGACGATAAACGGGTCTCGGGCCATTGGAATTTTTTGAAGTGTGAACAGTGTCGCGTGCTGTCGCCTGGATCAAAAAATACAGCAAAAGCATCTATCCCCAACCCCCCAAAAAAACCTCTGACTGAAGCAACTCGGATTCAGTGTGCGTAAATACTAATATGTCGCGTCTTTTTTGTCCCTCTCGAGACCAACATTAGATGCACGACTAGATGATGTTTCCCCCGAGTGAAGTATCGCCCTTCGACGCTTCGGAGAAAAAAATAATGCTACGTCCCGTGGTGCAGAACAGAAAAAGGCTCACACCATCCACGTGAAAGTCCACGCGTTGGTATGTAACGAGATTTTATTTATCAGAAGACTAGTAATCTGGCCGCCTATTCAAGTATTAATAGGACCAACTGGCTCCATTGTTGAATTAAATTTTAAACGACGTGTATGTTGCAGTGTGTGTTGAATTAAAATGAAGAAACGGATACCACACCAGTTAACGTTAAACGGTAAAAATGGTAACATGAGAAAAAAAAGAAAAAAAAAATAGTAACATAGTAAAAAAAGAAACAAAAAAAAACATTGAGTTTCCAGAATGCGGTCTAAAACATTCCTTCCCCCTGTGCTTAAGATAGAGACCCAGATTCTTGCTCGGCTATCCGCATGACTTCCATGAGAAGTGTCTGCTGTTCAATATCGAGAATTGTTGTAGACGCTTGATAGCCCAAGCTGTTTTGCATCTGGAAAGCTATAGGAAGAAAGAGAAACACCAGTCGTCAGCCGCGGAGAGAGAAAATATAAGATAAAACAACATAACTTGTTAGGGCTTGCTTAAACGAGGTATAGGGATTAACGGTGTCTAGAGGACTAATGAAACCCAGCTCTTCTTCGATCTCATCTTCCGACTCAGAGTCAGACTCATATCCGTTAGCCACTCTGTTTTCAGCTCTTTCTCGAAGACGCGCACTCTGCAACCAGTAAATGGAAGAAGAAAGCAGAAACATTCGTGAGCACAAGGGCCATGAGAAGAATCTGCCGGTAGTAATAGAGATAATTTACCTGTTCTGCGAGCAATTCCATGTAAGCCGAATCATCATCCCACACATCGTCTATAGTTGAAAATGTCAACCTGAAACCCAATACCCAAAGTTTAATCAAAACCTACCATCATTTTCCACGAGATTCAAAGAACTTTCTTCCTCTTCCTCTTCAACTTCCTGAAGTGCGATTTCTAAAGTCTTACGATCTAGAAGTAAATTTGTTTCATGTTTCAGTAAACCATAAATTGAAAAAGACAACCAAACAGAAGGAGACACTGACCCTCGATAGCTTTTGGTAAACCTTTGAAGGTCTTCAGAATACCACCGACAATACCGTGCCATCCGTCTCGTAACGATTCGGGAACAACATCAGGCGGCATTTCCAACAGAGCGCATAGCGCCACGATACTCAATCTTTTGTCATGCACGCGAGGAAGCCCATCACCGTTGATGGCAACGAACCAGCGTTCGAAAAAGCTGCGCGCCATGCCAGGTTTATAAGCTTCCATAAGGTGCAGTGCTGCAGAGGGATTGTAAAGAACAGAATTGATGAGCACTTCTAGATTGGCCAAACGCAGAGAGGGTGTCTGATCTTCGTCAAAGATGCTGAGCGCAGTGTGGATGATCAATTGCAATTTCTAACATTTTGAACGATAAGCAATTGAATTGACGTTGGCGAGGAAATAATAATAAACTCACATCATCAATTCCACCACGCAAATGGAGGAGAAGACATTCTGCCAACTTGGAACCGTTAACCTGATCGTTCTGTCCAAGTTGTTCGTTGGTGATGGACTCGGTGTAGATATCAACCAACATGCTCCTGTACTCCGGACGAGACTTGATCATATCCACGCCAAATGAAACGAAATTGTCCAACGAAGGAAGCATTTCTAATGTTCAAAACATAAACTACATCAATAATCGCTTTATCACCAACAAACACTCAACGTACCGTCAAGGAAATCGACAGCCTCACTTTTGAACAATGTATACGTCAACTCGAACACAGGCCACATTGAAGGAGAAATTGCCCGAAGTTTATATGTCAGGTTATCAACCAGCTCATACATATTATTGAAAAGGTCTAAACATTGCGTATATAGTCAATTATTTTACTATAATTCACGAATAGAAGATGGGAGGCAATAGAAAGAACGCACCTAGCAGTTTGTTCTCAAAGGAGAAAATGATGATAGGGATGACAATTTCTTGGACTTGAGCTAAAATTTCAGGGGCGCTGTCGATGGAGGAAACAATCTATAACGTAGAATCGAACACATATAAGAGGCACACTCATCAAGAACAAAATTTGGTGACAATGTACCGTGCTAATGGTCTTCGCAACACTCATAGCCGCAAAACACTTATCATCATCTGCCTCAGCGACTAGTGCCTCCAAGTCTGCACTTTCCTCGATCTGGTCGTGAATGACGCTTTCTCTTGCCAGACGTAGGAAAGAATCACACTATAAAGAAAAGCAATATAAGAATAAGGGATGGACCGATGGTTGATATCATACCAAACGAGCCGTAAGCACAGCAGCGACAGGTAATAGCTCAGTCTGGAATTGCTCCGCCATAACTTCCATACTATTATTCAAGATATCCAAATCTGTCTCATCTGACAACGTCAACAGGTCTTGGATGACCTTGCCTACTTGAGGTGCTACAGCTGTCCTGACTATTATCACATCATCAATAATGTTATCAGGATTATAATATATAAAAAGGAAAAGGGGAGGGACCATTTTCCTGAAAGGGAAAGGACAAGACTTACCCGACTCATACGCAGTCACCATCTCTGTCAATGTCAGCGCAGCTTGAACTTTCACTGGGATCTCGGGGTCGTCCAAAGCGCTGGCTACGGCTTGGATATGTTGACTCAATAACGCTTCGGAAGACCATACGAGTTCGTGTTTGGTTACTGTTCCAAGGATCTCGAGGGCCTATTGATAAAGTCAAGCCTCAGCAACAAAATTCAAAAAATCAACTTACGATAGCCCTCAAGTATGGCTCTGGGCTCGACAGCTCCGGAGACACAAATTGCAGCATAAAATGCTCCATATTATTCTTAACCTCGGGGTGACGCATGATGTAAGGTCCAAGTGCAGCCGTCATATTCAGAGCTCCAAATCTCTGCTCTGGTGGGCCGTGCCTATTTGATCGTTAGAAGAATAGTTAGTTTTTGTTATTGGGATGTATGATGAAAGACTCAAACGACGCACGCGCGCAAAACTGAATTAATGAAACCCAATATGGGAAGAAATGTAGATTTGGTCCTATTGGACGCAAGTGAGAAAAGGAAAGTGGTGGCAGCCGACACGGGAGTGGAATAGCTCTCGTATTCGTCTAAGAAAGGTGAGCAAAGGAAAGAGTTAGCCTTACTTGCTTCAAGAGAGTAAGAATTTGACGAATGAGGAGAGGCAAGGAAGGAAGGGGGAAACTCACCGACCGAAACCCTCACGTAATCCACGGGATCGCTCTCCCACAGCGCCTTCTTTGTATCATTAAAGGATAATTGTGGGAAGACGAAGGTAGAGACCAAAGACTCGAAATGGGGTTTGAGGAGAATCCACGTGGATTTCGGTTTAACACTGCAACACGACACAGAAAAGCGTTAGTACTGAGGAAGCTTGGGACGAATAATAAAAGTAGAAGAACCAAAACGCACCACTCTGTAAAGAATTGGAATATCTGGTATTGAGATTTACTAGAGAGCCATTCCTGGGATGAAATATACAGCTCTACTTGATGTAAATAAGCATTGAAGATTTCAGGAGCGAATGCAGAAACAAAGTATTTAGCAAAATTGCTATATTCAGATTTTAAGGTACTTGGAAGCTGAGAAGGGTTGCCGAACCTTTGAATGGAAGAAATTAGCAAAATAAAAGGGTAGAATACGAAAAGCAAGCCCTACCGATGGAATAGTCTGCCCAGATCCGCATAAGCCCATTTCTTAGCTTTCCACCATTCACACTTCTGTCTCTCATCCTCATCGTCAGGTACACAATCCTTTGGCAACCTGAGATTTACAACGCCGAAGAATAATTGACACCATGGAACCAAGTTTTCGCTGTTCTGCTGCTGCGCACTAAGATTGATGATGATACTTGTACGGTAAGTTTTGAGGATGAGATGCAGCATAGTTGGAATTTCTTGGGACGAAGATGGAGGCGTCTGTATCATTTGAGTGGCAATTGAGACGAGCGTCGGGAAGAGTTCGGCGACTATTCCCGGAAGAATATCACTTCTCTGACGGAACCTTTGAAAGACAAAGGAAATGAATAGGCCATGTTAAACACGGTTTTAATTTACCACGATGAAGTCCGTACCTGAAAGCGCGAACAGCCTCCAGAGCAGCGAGACATCCAGCATGTACTTCTCTCACATTGCTGCTCGTCAATAATGTTTTGATTTCACTGACCAAGCTACGCCACTTGGCAGGAAAATCATGGGCAACGATAGATTTGAGAGTGTTTGCTAACTGAAGCGAGATGCTTCTCGAAGGAGAGGCTGCGAGGAGCGGTAGTATATTTATGCGTAAAGCTTCGCGTTCTGACTCGGCGATGACACTTTGGTCGGCTCTGCGAGAAACTTCAAGAGCGTAGCTTTTATGGACCCTGTTTTTGAGCCAAACCGAACATGCTTGACGGGTGGCACTGTGTTGTCATCGGTAAGTGAATATGAAAGACTCGTTAGAAGAAGCGTACGGATCGATGGTATCGGCAGCAATTATACGAAGAATGGCAGCAATCATGCCCTCCTCGTTGCCTATCTGTGGTCACAAAAGAGTGAAAACGAGGGTCAGTTCGTCTTTCACGCGATCGATGATGGTAAAAAGGGAAATTTGGCGATTTTGACTTTGTGACGATCGCCACCAGTTTACCACCCACATTCCCCAAGCAGATATTCACCTTTCGAATCTCAAGTTCAGCTGCTTTTCGAATATTAGGGTCGGCATTGTAAGTAGTAGCGAATAGTTGCGATAAAGTTTGGAGGTCCATCCCTAGTTAATATCAAGATCGCAACGTGTGTTCTGGGGTGAACAATACACAACGAGGCGGGGAGTATATATCGATGGCAAAGAAAACAGCAACTTTTTTTTTATTCGATTGCCATCAAGTCACGTGCAGTGCCTGAGACGCGACAGCCCATTCAAAATTTCAACTCTTTTCTTTTGTTTACATGTCAAAATCAAAATCCTCGAAATATTCACTGGGCTCGACGCCGGGTCCAACCGTCTAATGTATAATTGGAACCACCCTGTGACTAGCACGCCCGCGCCCTGCACGGAAATTACCATGTGGCATAAACAGACCACTCATCTTCGAAGATTCTAGCCAATAAATGTCGTAAATAATACGCCATGTTCTGATAATGAGAGGTATAGTTCAAGAACATGCTAGTTGCATCCCGAGACCAAGTCTCCAGGGATTGTTCCTCGAAATGTTTAGGATCTCCCAACCTCCTGGCGCGTAACCTTTTCATCTGATACGGAGGGACGACGAGGAAACATGTCAAGTCACTGATGCTTCTGGATATACTTTTCTTACAGGCATATTTTTAAGCTAGAAGAATTGCCTGTTGCTATGTACGTATGATGGTTGCTTTTCAGAAGTATCATAACGATATGGAGACACAGAAGATATGTGCTGACAAGGATAAGACTTCGTTTTGACATGAGCGTTACCAAAAACAAAGTAAAGTTTCATTTAAGTGAAACGCTCAAGATGTTGATACAGGAATCATGAATTCCAAAGGATCCATCGAGGCGCAGTTACAATCCGAGTCCTGGTTTTCTGGTTAAAATCTCAAGGGTCTTTTCTCAAAAGGGTTGATCTGATCTTTTAATATTTGAATCGTCATCTCTAATACCAAAATTCATCGTTAGGATTTAACTCAACCTTAATCTATCGATCAGAATGGCGCGAAGATCACTTATGTCGCTGAGAACCCTATGTATTCTGAAAACAAAACGAAAAAGGTGATCGATGGAAACCTGGCTATAAACCCTCGGGAACTGGGTAAAAGCTGTCTAGAATTGCAGACTGATTAAGAAACATGACAGATTCCAACGAGTTTGCGACTTCAACACCGTTTCGGAAATCAGAATCGGATCTTCCCTGTCCTTTCAGATTTTGTGAAAGGCCATTGGCTTGGCATTAGTAACTTGTGTCAGAAATGCCCTTGAAGGACAAGAATGTTATCAACAATACGTTGAACCTATTCCACATGTGACAGGGGTTATTTGTTGTCAACGATAATCATGAATTGAAATTCTGGCGCCAGCGTACTTGCAGCGTACGACGGATAAAAAATGGGCTAGAGTAGGAAAATACTGGTAGTCACGGTATAGCGATCGCGTTAAGTTAAGTACCGTTGTAGGAATATTAATATTGCGATTCAGTGAAAAAAAATTGAAGAGTAAGATAAATTAACTTATACCGTAGAGTGGATTGAAAGTGTGAGGAGCATGAACAAAATCGCGGATACTTGCGACTGGGGGCCATCCTATGACCTGTTGTCCATGGTTAGTAGGCCACTATTCAGCCAAAAGAATAAAGAATATCATAACTAATTACATTGGCAGCAAACCTTGGAGCTTCCATAGCATGTGTCCCTATCCCCGTAGCGCTCCATAGTACTATGGAGCATTATGGGCTTTCAATAAGATCCATAGTGCTACATAGCACTTTGGAGCAGCACTGTGGAAATTCCCAAGGTTTGCCCAGGCCCTACAAAATGACTCAGAATTATTCATCCATCAATGAGATATGGGCGGCATGCCAATCCTCATCATCAGTATCAATGAAGATATTCACCCCTTCAGGTCCGTACATCGCACCCTGGACTATATATCCCTTTGCATTGATTGACTTGAACGCATTGATGAACGACTGCAAAAGCGATAACCCTCCATACAATGGACCATCATTGATGTGCTTTGTGCGTGCCTGACCAACATTGAAGATGAAAATGCCAAGTGGATTGGTTGATCCAGATGGCTGAGGTTGAGCCTTATCACCACAATTAAGCACTTACTTTGAAGTTACCACAGGCCCACTATTTCTTCTACCCATCCTCCGTGTAAGAAATATAAACTTACACTGATCTTCAGAACCAACTCGTGGGCAGATACGAAACTTTTGCCATCCATAATGTGAGGAAGCAGAAACTTCCTCCTGTGGATATTCGACCGGCACGGTCAAGGATACTCTTGCCTACCTCATATTTTTCAGTGGAACGAGTGGTCTTCCAAAAGGTAATTCACGTCTTTCACCTCTGGCTTGCTATGCAAAAATACACTCCAGCGGTTGATGGAAACATACCCTATAGCTTCGCTCAAGCGATAGTATTTTCTGGGGTCACTTCAGAAGTGTACATGGTATACTATATTAGTCCCAACTTGTATATCAAAAATCTTGACTAATCTTTGGCCTTTTGACAATCCCCCCGTTCCCGCAATCGCTTTGAAGGCTATTCCAAAGCATGCATATTTGCTATACTCGGACTAACCAACGGCCTCGACATCAGATACAAAGTCTCCTTCCTGACCCTCATTCCTTCCATCATGCATCAGCTTGTCAGCCATCCCGATATTGAAAAGGTCGATTTTAGCTCATTCAGTAACGTTGGAAGCGGTGCTGCTTACCTCCCATCTGAGCTACTAGGCGCAAAATTGGCTTTGCTCGTTCCACGAGAGGCCACTTTCAATGACGATTCATTTCTTTTTTATACGTCCAGGTCAAGTCGCACATCCTAACGTTCTATTCTGGCAGGGTATAGCATGTCAGAAGGGGATGCGTACTTTTCGGATGCAATCATTGTGGTCTGTCAGGCTTATATATATATAACAATGAGCGCTATCATCCTACCTCATCCGGAGACGCTAGGCGGCAAGCTTCAGCGTATCCCTGGATATGTTAGTGTCCTTCTGCCTGGTATGGAGGCACGCATTATTCGCGACGATGGTACAGAAGCGGACGTCAACGAGCCTGGAGAGCTATGGTTGCGTCGTAATAGCATTGCTTTGGGGTATTGGAATGACCCGAAAGCAAGCCTAGAGACATTCGTTGATGGTTGGTTGCATATAGGAGACCGGTTCAGACTTGATGAGGAGGAATATTTTCTGGTGCGTATTAACGTACAAGATATTGAGAAGCACTTTTTCCGAATTATAGGTTTGCTGATCGTACCAAGGTTGGTCCAGTCTTTCAGTAACCCTGGTTTCCATAATGATTGTTAATTTTCTCCGCACTAGGACCAGTAGAAATAGAGAATTGCCCCTTAGACCGTCCCGAGAAGCTCATCAACGACGTCACCGTCGCTGGAGTTTCTGGTGGACGAACCTCGGACGAAAGGGTTCCAAGAGCGTGGATTGCGCTAAGCTTTTGAAAACGTGGTGCGTCTGGTGATAAAGGAATTAGAGACATGGCACCAGAAGAACCTGATTAAATATAAATGGTTAAGAGGAAGTATCGAGGTCGTGGAAGCGGTCTGTGTCACCCTACCTTACCCCCCTTTTTCCTTTCGTTCTATCGCCGTGCTCAGCTGAAGCTAACCCTCCTAGATCCCGAGGTCTCCCACCGACAAGGTACTGCGGAGAGTTCTTCATGACACAGATGAGTTGAATGCGATGAGAAAGTTGAAAAGCTATAAGAGCTACATTATACCAGTAAACAATTTAACTTGGGCACCTACGTACACCACCACTAGTGATCTACTAAATTATTCCATCCAATACTGAGCATGGTGCAGGCCTGTGATAAGCCATTCAAAATCCTCCAACTTCGGTCTCTAATACGATGACATTATAATACTAATGGATTCAAGAGTTCTCTCAAGAAAGATACATAAAGTGTGGAGCATGCAGGGCCAATAATAATATTTTATTCATGTCATACGCATTTGGACTCCTGATATCCGCGGCTGAGCGAAGGAAAGGGTGCGAAACCGAGTCCGCGCCAAAAGTGCAATCTATATATATGTCCGATCCACTAGACTTTTATTCATAACCTCAAGGACCGCTGTTCGTGCAAAACAATGAGTGCGAAAGGAAAATAAGCAGAATTGAAGATCAGGCTCACCGCGCGTGATTTCTTGGAGAAGAACAGCATCATCCTTTTGCCGATGGGAATCTTGAGGCCCTTCATGTCATTGAACGTTTTGTCGAAATCCTTTTGAATACGTTTGAGTTCCGCTTCCAATTGTTGAGCGAGCTTCGGGTTGCTCTCGAGTCGAGCTTGATCAGCAAGAGAGCTGACAGTGACCTGCTGTTCGGCTAGGAGCTTTTGCAGATCTGAGTATAAGGCCTTTCCTGCTTGTGTCTCATTGAGGGTTCTCTTGAGGACTACAAGCTCTTCTTGCAGGAGAAGCACTTCGGCTTCTTGCTGTCTGATAACAGTATCAACAATTTCCCAAGCCAACGGCGGAGAGTTATTGAAACGAGCAGTCGATGCGCCGTGATCCACCATCATCTTCCAGTAGCGTTCGACGAGGTTTTTCTCCCGTTGAACATGCCTCTCCTGCTCCTCGAGACATTTGTCCCACATAGTTGTTACGAGTACTACTTTCTTCACAGCTTGATCTCCACATAACTCACCAAACATACGAAGATTGCGGTGAGGGCTTCCAGCCATGCGGTTGTCCGTGATTCGGTGCAAGTAAACGATCCCAGCCAGTTTGATTTCTTTTTCGTATCTTAACCAAAAGTCATTTTCAAAAGACGAACCAGATGCAGAAAGAAGGTACAACTTACACCTCCCGAAGCCACTTGCTAACCATTTCAAGTATCTCTAGGTCGGATTTATTGGTATCGTCGAACCCAGGAGTATCCACGAGGACGAGACGGTTGCCGTATGTTACATGATTAAACACTCTGACGGCGCGAACCTCGGTCGTACATGACTCCAAGAGAGAACCTGAACGCTTGCCAGGTTGGCCAGTAAGGGTGTCTATAAGCTTTAAACCATGGTGAAAAGAGGGAAAAGAAGCTATGACATATCGCGCACATTGCTCTTTCCAGATCCGGTGGGACCCATGAACCTGCAACTGTCGTCAGCAACATGAGGTAGGTCGACATGAGAAAGGCCATACGCAATGATGAGATCAGTACCCAAAAGTTTTGCAGTGTCTCTGATATCTTTTGTTACTAGAGTCATAGCGGCGACACAAATTCACTCAGTAGGTTGGTTTAGAAAGGTTGGAAACGACGTATAGTAGGCGTGGTTGAAGCCTCAAGGGAGTTATAGGACAGCCTAAGAGAAGCTGCTGAAAACATGTGGAGGCCAGGAGGCCTCCAAAGTGCACATTCCGACAACATGAGGGTACGATTATCGTAGATGATCGATACCATCTCCGACAAGGAACTTTGCCTTTCTGCTGCTGGTTATGTGTCAGCTGGTACGCCACAAGGTAGGCTTTTAACACCCAGGTGCACCCAAGATATACTATAAAGTGGGAGCAACCGGTGAGCTGATGTGGCAGTGTACTAGGTTCGATCCTGGCTCGCGCGCCTCTCTGCGAACTGTGTTGCAGTTCCGCTTACTTTGAATTGAGAAACATGCGATAGACACGATGCCTTGCGATTTATCACTGAGATAATGGCTTAATGAAGCTTCAATCATACCAGGGACATCCCCAGACCCCCCACCTTCGCATCTATAACCGTTATCCTTCCTCCCCGCAATGCCCCAGCAGTCGGTATGTCATAGTGCTCTCAACTGCATCTGACAGTAACCTTACTTTTGTTTCAGAGTGTCGGCAAAGCCTTGGTTCTCCTTTCAAAGCACTCATCTGCCTCCGATCCTAACTTGCCCAGCCATCATCTATCCCATGCTCTAAGCACTACTTCCCTGGCTCATTCGGAGGGAGATACCCCACTCTTTGCCTCCAATATTGTACAAGAACCCAGTGCCATTGACCTCCCCGACCGATCAGACATCATTATTGCGTATGTTGATCTGCCAGTAACCCTTCAAATTTTGTTACCCAAAACTCAAAACATTGCAGTGTCATAGGCCCGACTGGAGCAGGCAAAAGCACAGTCAGTTTCTTGTATATTAATATCTCTTGACGTTGTTCATCCATCTCCGTAGTTTATTAATAAAGCTGCTGGAATTGAAGGGACTGAAGTCGGCCATGACTTGCAATCTTGTACTGATAAAGTTCAGATCGTCCGTTTCCTCGATACTCAGCAAAATCGTCGGGTGGTCTTCGTCGATACTCCTGGCTTCAACGACACCAATGTTTCGGATCTCGATGTTCTTCGGGGGGTTGCGAATTGGTTAAAGGTCACGTAAGTGTAGAGATTATTCTATAAGAAATCAAAATATGTTCGTTTATCTCTCAAGGCAGGTACCAGAAAGATATTCGTCTTTCGGGCCTTCTTTTCTTCCGTCCCATCTCAGACAATCGGATGACCGGGTCATCGATAAAGTACCTCAAGATGTTCCAAAACTTATGTGGCCACGAGGCCCTCAAAAACGTCGTATTGGTTACTACAATGTGGGACAAGGTAGAGGAAGAGGAAGGACGCAGCCGTGAGACTGAGCTTTGCACCAAGTATTGGAACTCGATGCTCGAAAGGGGATGTCATACCTCACGTTTCTACAATAACGCTGAATCCGCTTTGAACATAGTCTCACGGTTCCAAGACGCTCGATGTACAGTTCTTTTGCAAAAGGAGATGGTGGATCTTGGTCTCGATTTGCCAGAGACGTCTGCTGGCAGGACGCTCTTTTCTATGCTGATCGAGTTTATCAAGAGGATACAAGAATTTCTAGCTCATATCGAGGCTAAGTTGAGGCAGAATCAATCCTCAGCGAATCGACGTGTTGTTGAAGAGGAAAGAACAGCAACGGAGGCAATTTTGCGAGAAGCCGATGCGCAACGGAGGCGATATTCTGTCTCTTCAAGTGTTTTTAGGCGCCTCAGTCATTCTCGTTAGTCATATATCTCCATTGATGTGGCTGAAGATCCTAATATTCCTTGCAAATTTGCAACAGGTCGACGTTCATCTACACAAGTTAATGATAGACAAACATCCGTTTCACCCGCTTCACCCACATTCTCTTATCCTCCAGCTCCAGATAACGCCTCAAATACTGCTTCACGTTCTAGGACAGCACCTACGGAGGCAACTTCGCCACGTGCGAATGCTTCAGGCCGCCTCACATCCTTGCCCTCAACTGCGCCACCTCCATCCCCGGCCGATACTAGTAGTACTGTGGAGGCTTATAGTGGAACGGCACTCAAAGGAACGATTACAGCTCTAAAACTCGTTCATCAGATAGCCGGCATCGCTCCGGTACCCGGCCTTCAAGGTCTAATCGGATTGGTGCTGAATATATCAGAAATTGTCAATGTGAGCTTTGACATCGCGCGTCTCGCGTACATGTCTAATTGCTGCTGACATTATCGATCCGAAGAATATGTACACCGCCGAAGAGGCTCTCATCGAGCTAGCTCAGAAGGCGGGTTCCTTCATGGTGACTCTTGTAGAGCAAGAGTCGATTAGCAGCCTCTCTGACTCTGACGCAATGAAATCAGTTATTGAAGGATTGACGAAGTGTGTGCTTATCTCCTCGATTATCTACTACTTTTCTCTCTAGTCCTGACAAAGACCTTTTTACAGAGAAATGAAACGGGTTCTTAGAGTCGTCAAGAAGATATCTGCCCAAAGGACAGCGAAGCGCCTTATCCTCAGCGCCTTCGACAAAATGGCTGTCGATGAGTGTAACCGCCAGATGGCGTTGGCTTGTGGAATATTTGGGGTAAGAAAAACCTTTCGATCCGCTCCTGACAGACGCTTATTGGCTCGGATGGTTACCGACATTAGATTCATATTGCGTTCATCTCACAACAAGCCATCGCTCGCATTGAGGCAAAGCTGAATGCGGCTCTCAATCTTAATATCCAGATGGATTCCATCCCTACACAATCCAACCAACATGATACTGCAACTGCTTCGCGACGAGCTACGACTTTTTGAATGGGTAGTGGCTCGTTGTTCCCTGCATCTCGACTCAAACGCCATACATAGCTAGTGCTCAATGAGTGGCATACGCTCCGATGGGAGCAATAGTACTTCGATAAATATGTTCTCTAGTTGCCTTAGGATAGTTATATATAATACCTTCCTCCGTTTGAGTATATTCAACTTAATGATTTCGATGGGATACCGCTGTTTCATTTTGAGCCTATATGGCTACTTATAGCCGTTATCTGCAGTCCAATCTGACTGACACGTTCAACACGACGTCGTCACTGGTCGGTTGCTGCTTCGGCCATACTTGGCACTGACAAACCCACCATGTTGACTTGGAAGGAACTGATTCTTGAACCTGATAGGCTATCACAGTGTGGCTTGTCGAATGGTAATGCAAACCAGTTGTGAACAGAGTTGTGAACAAACTCTCATTTTTTTCAAAACAACATTCTTTATTCCTGGGATGCATTCTTTAGCATCATGAGAGCACGTCCATGTAATTATTTTGAAGAACGATGAGGTTCTAAAAGGAATTCGCAGAGTGAATCAAGACCGTGAGGACCGGGTCAACTTGCTGTGAGATAGTGGTGACCACGCCAGTGCTGCTCCGATACTGTCTCTACTTGCAAATTACACATAGATTACATATTGGACTATACATCGCCAGGATATCTAATATAAGAACTGATAGAATGTCGGAAGGATTCCAGTGATAAGTACTAGTAGGCTCAAATTGATTCGTGCTGTAAAGTCAGAGGGGTAAACTGGATAAATGCAGACGCGCATTGGAATCAGTTGGTGGAAACTGATAGATGGGGTTAATTCTTGCTCAGTCCTGGATATCACGGACTTCAAAAACATAAATGTGGGCTTGATACCGAGGAATTTACCTGTCATTTTCGCAAAACATCGCCCAAGCGGCAGCTTCAGCCTCTGCTTCCCATCGACCTTTGACTCCAAATTGACCTTCAGCTCCTCATGTTCCTCCAGCGCCACCTTGTCACCGTCTGCGCGCTTCATTTGATTTCGGATCCGGTTGGGTAGTTCTTCACGTTGCCTCACGGGAAGCTCCATCTTCGAAAGAACATGTCCAGCAGAGGTCGCAGGGTGTTTCTTGTGCCTATCCACCATTTCTTGTTGGAGTAAAACCGAACTTCTTTTTTTTGTTGCGCTGATCAGGGGATCGATGAGCGTAAAAGCGGATTCACGAGTCCGCAGGAATCGGCTGGTCGTAGAGCCACCGACCAGCATGGTTTTCCAGTATTTTAATTTGAACTCTTGCTCTCGTGCCTCTCCCGCCGCCTCGTGAACCATATCCCACATCGTCGTCGCCAATATGACCTTGTGACAAGGGTCTTCACCGCAGAGTTCTTTAAACATGCGTAGATTATTTGAAGGCATGCCGCCCTCAGGCTTCCAGTTCTTGGCAGCAATCCGTTTGTCAGATATCTTGTAGAAATAAAGCAAACCGCTCAGTAAGATATCTTTCCTACATCTGCAGAAATAACGCTTAAGCCATGTTATAGGTTATCTATGTCGACAAATATATACTTTGATTTGAGCCAATTAGCAACCATGTTGAGGATGTCTGCATCAGACCTGCCCGGAATACTGTCGAATCCTGGGGTATCCACGAATACTAGATCACCACAAGCCAGCTCTGGCATAGAACGCCTGAACGCGCTGACTTCGCTCGTGAACGGTTCCAAACTATGGCCCACACCAGTCTCCAAGCCGGTGATAATATTTATGAACTGTTGTTGCAGATGTTAAGCGAAAGCAACCTTTGGAACATGCGAAGGACATACAGTGCTTTTCCCTGAACCAGTTGGACCCACGACGCTACGTAAATATATTGAGCACGAATAAAAACACCAGCGAGGAACGACGCACGCAATGATTATATCGTCTGGGGATAGGTCATCCGTCTTCAAGTCCACCTTTCTCCCTGTAGCCCTTTTCCAAAATGAGACCATGCCAGGAGCACTTCCACTCGTTTTTCTTAGGGTTCTGTCCTTTTGATGAGGAATGTTACAAGTCCACCCTTGAAACTAACCTTTGCTTTTGCAGAAGCCTCTACAGTTTTCCTGCACAATTAGATTCGATGGAGTTGTATTAGACTGCGACCTGAGAAGCTAAACTTTGGCTGAGCGAATGGATATTGACTAAATGGCCATCATATCCGCGATGAAGGATACCTACCTAGTATTGTGACGCTTGGTTGGTTCGAAATCGGAGGAGGGGTTGTAGTTGAAGGTTGAAGGTAAGGAATTGCGCTTCTTGTCAGACTGGCTCTCGTCGCCACCACGAATTGATGAATTTCAAGAGTCAGTAGAAAAGAGATGGCTCTGAAGTTATAACAAAATTCAATAGAGGCGCCAGATGATGAAGAAACAGATTTGGCTTTCCACTAACACGAGACTAATGTTAGCGTATTGCAGCCGCAAGGCGCAGGGATAATAAGGGGGACCAATGGATACCGATAGTTAGATATGACAGTGCATGCAGACCGCGAGGAATCAATGAGGTATGAGATCCATGATTTGACATGAGTCACCGTATGTGAGGCAGGCAGCAAGCTAAATCAGATGGACCAGATATTTCGTATCGCCTCCAGGCATATTGGTTTGTTCTAGGTTCTATTTTCAACAACTGCCGATGAACCAGTATGATTGAAGGAGGGCATGACACGATGTTGGAACTTGTAGGATGACATTGTCGCGAGACAGATCGTGACCCTCAACTTGATGCTTCAATAGCTAACGTACACTGCGCCAAACGGACGTCTCATTGGCGGGATTTGCACATACCTTACACTTTACCAGTTCCAATATTAATATTGAAAATGTATAGATGGCAATAGAATTATTGACTTGAATACTACACTCGGTCTAAGCCAAAAGGCCAGATTTCTTGAATACGTGCCAAAAAAAATTGAAAATTTTATTACATAAGAAAGTATGTTGCAGCAAGCATTGTATACTTGCAAATATCAGCGATATGACAGACGCACAGCCGGCGAGGATCTGGTCTATTGGCAATGTTCCGAGCCAGGCGGGGAGACTATCCGCGACAAGTTGACTCGTGGTTTTACCAATAGACTCATCCTCAGGTTGATTGGGTGTTCAATCTTTTCAACATTATCCTATTCTCAAGTTTTTTGTTTAGCAACCCAAGGAGACTGGTTCGAGTCTACGGCCTGGAATAATGGACTTGAAATACGTCAATGTGGACTTGATGCCGGAGAATTTCTCTGTCATTTTCGCAAGACGTCGCCCAAGCGGCAGCTTCAGCCTCCGCATCTCATTGACCGTCGACTCCAAATTGACCTTCAGCTTCTCATGTTCATCCTGCAAAAGTTCCAACGCCACCTTGTCACCGTCTGCGCGCTTCATTTCATCTCGAATCCGGTTGAGTAGCTTTTCACGTTGCCTCACGAGAAGCTCCATCTTTGAGAAAAGTGCCTGTCCAGCGGAGGTCTCAGGGAGTTTCTTGCGCATATCCACCATTTCTTGTTGTAGCAGAACCGACATTCTTTTGTTTCCTCCTTCGATCAGGGGATCGATGAGCGTAAAAGCGGATTCACGAGTCCGCAGGAATCGACTGGTCGTAGAGCCACGGTCCAGCATAGTTTTCCAGTACTTTAGTTTGAGCTCTTGCTCTCGTGCCACTCCCGGGATTTCGTCAATCTCGTCCCACATAGTCGTCGCAAATATGACATTATGAAAAGCGTTTTTACCGCAGAGTTCCTCAAACATGCGTAGATTCTTTAAAGGCGTGCCGGCCATCCGATTGTCAGATATCCGGTGGAAATAGAGTAAGCCGCTCAGTAAGATATCGTTCGCATATCTGTAGAAATAATGCCTAAGCCAGGTTAAAGACGGAGACAAATACATACGTTGACTTGAGCCAATCGGCAACCATTTTGAGGATCTCTACATCAGACTTGTGCGTATCATCGAATCCTGGGGTATCCACGAACACTAGATCGCCATAAGCCAGCTCTGGTATAGACAGCCTGACATTGCTGACTTCGTTTGTGTATGATTCTAGATTATGGCCCACACCGGTCTCAAAGCCGGTGATGATATTTATGAACTGTTGTTGCAAAAAAATTTACGCTAAAGTAACCCTTTGGAACATGCGAAGGACGTACAGTGCTTTTCCCTGAACCAGTTGGGCCCATGACGCTACATATATATATTTAACATAAATAAAGGGGGCTAATGGTATCGGCTAGAATGACGCACGCAATGATTATATCGTCTGAGGATAAGTCATCCATCTTCACCTGTCTCGCCGCAGCTCCTTTCCAAAATGCAAGCCTATGAGAACTTCCACTCATCCTCTTCTCAGGGTTTCTGTCCTTTGAATAGAATTATGAGGCATGTTACAAGTTCATCCACGAAACTAACCTTTGCTTTTCCAGAAGCCTCTACAGCGTTCCTGTATGATTAGATTTCAATGGAGTCGTATTGGATTGTGACCCGACAACTTACATGCTTTGGCTGGGTAAATGGTAATTGACTAAATGGCCAACCTATCCGCAATGAAGGACACCTACCTAGTATTGTGACGCTTGGTTGGCTCAGAATCAGAGGGGTTGTTGAAAGTAAGGAATTGCACTTCTAGTCAGAATGGTTTCCCCGTTGCCAAACACCAATGTGTCTAGAATTTCGACGTTGATGAGTTTCAAAAGACAGTAGAATGGATGGCTCTGGCGTTGCGACAAAATTCATTAAAGGCGCCAGATGATGGAGAAAACGATTTACTTTTCACTAACACGAGGCTAGGTCATAGCGTCTTGCAGCCTCGTGGCGCAGGGAAACCAATATGGACCAAATATGGGTACTGATCGTCAGAGATGGCAGTGCATGCAGACCGCGAGGAATCGATGAGGTATGAGATCCAGAATTGAACATGAGTTCGTCACAACACCATATGTGAGGCAGCAACAAATGGGCCGGCGGAGATTTCGTATCACCTCCAGGTATATTGGTTTATTCTAGGTTCTATTTTCAACAACTGCCGATGAACCAGTATGATTAACATGACATGAGGTTGGAACTTGGTGGATGACATTGTCGCGAGACATATCCTCAACTTGATGCTTCAATAACTGAAAAGAACTAAAACGTACACTGCGCCAAAACGATGTCTACTACTGATAAGTATTCACCACCACAATAGGGGAATTCAAAGTAAACGAAGCAGCGACTTCGAAGTCGTTGCTTCACTTTCAGTTTTTTCTCCGACGCTTCACTTTTCCTTATGAAACTCTGAAGCGAGGACTTCAAAAATTGCGCAACTTTCATTTTTTGCCTCAGGTCCGAGTTTCCGGTTACAGCGGCGCCTGAATTGCCTCGGAGATGACCGTCGACACGTCCAAGACGCGTCTCATCGAGTAGAAACCCTCATTTTCACTCGTTCCCTTTCTTGTCTGCCTAATATATCTATAATTTACTATATATATGTCTGATTCCCCACCTCCATATTTGGCATCTATCCTCAAAGCACAGCTCATTGTTGAAAAGGCCAAGCTTGTCAATTCAAAAATGAAAAAAGCAAAGAAGAACTCAGCAACCCCAGCTGCAACAAAGGCCTCAACCAAGAAGGCAGTAGCAAAGTCCAAGAAGGCAGTCAACAAGGAGATAATTGAGGATGGCCAAGAGGAAGGTCAGGAATTGGATAAGGAAAATGCAGATTCCTCTGACGGTGTCAAGTATGTTCTCCTGTCTATTTTTTCATGAAATAGCCTAAAGGTCTTGCAGTTGGCTCAGAAATCCCGATGACACATCCTGACTCCTTGTCATAATATCTGGTATCGCAAGGCTTTTGGCTTCAAAGGTGGTGATGTTCCTGGAGTCACCAGTGGCGGCTACACAACTGTGCAGACCAGCCGCGACATTGGGGAAAAACTCTTCCCTAATTCCTCGTTGCCCCCAGATAAGATTGGCAAAGCCATTTCCAACCATATTAGAATGTGCATATCATTTTAATTGTGTTTTCGGGTGTAACTGACTTTTGAATGGTAGATTAAAGACCCGTTATTCAGCTTATCACAAGAGCCTCAGTCAAACTGGGCATGGGCTTGTTGTCGAAGACTGCACAGCCGAAATCACTAGCAGTACACCAATTAGTAATGTGTGGGGTATGTTATTGTATTTTTACGATCTTCTTTTTCTGACTCTGTAACAGACAAGATGCATGTCAAATTTCCGTGGTACAAGAGGATGTACGCCCTTCTCAGTGGTAGTCCTGTCTATGATACTTCTGCTCCTGCCAACTCAGCCACCCCCCTCGACATCAGTGTTCTTACCACACAGAAAAAATCCTAATTGCCAACATTCTCCCAATTGGGATGATGCCGCCATTGATGCATCATTTGCAGAACACCAAGAGCAGGACGAGACAGTATCCTTTCTTCCAGAAATCCAGTCCACAGCTCCTCCATCCCCTCATTTAGAGTTGCCCAAACTTGATGGCATCCTCAATACCTCATTCACTGCACCACCTCACATGGCTGCTCCCATATGTTCTCTTCAGGCAGATGTTTCAGTGACTCCCACTGCTATCATGGTGTCCTCAGTTTCCAAGACTTCCTTTTCATCATCTTTGGAAACCCCTGTGTCATGGTCCGTGCTTGGTCACATTCTTTCTGAAGAACAATCAAAGGACGGCTCCGACGGAGTCTCCAATGATGGCCGCCTCACCATTGTTCAGTGCCACCATTACCACCGGCCACCTTCGTCGGACTTATATCGGAGCTCCCTCGGAATACTCCCTTCACTCCGCTACCACCAGAACAACCTGCATTCTTATCATTGTCATTACCAACCAACACCATGTGCTTTCTACCACAGCACAACCACAGCCCCACCATGCTCCACACACGTTCCATGTTCCAGGCCAATCACATTGCGCAGGCACCAGTCTCAAGGTCATGAGTCTCGGTCACCACAAGGACCTGCAAGGATTTACGTTGGCATCCTTCGGCACCATCCGGAATATGAGTCTCCTTGTTATATGTTCATTCCACTACCATATGCTCTTCACGATAACTCCTTATATGTTTACAGTAGCTTACAAAACTGTCCCAATGTTTGGCATGTTGAGACTAATTGGCTTTGTTATGAACGATAACAGATGAACGCGAACATGAATCATTTTACTTAACTCAAGTCACCCCCGATCAATTCCTCTCCTGGATCCGCCGGTCAAGTGACAACGTATTACCCGATTCCATTCCACACTTTGCTTAGTAATCCCTTTTGACTCATTTCCGTTCCCGAACACTGCCTCCTTTCGTGACTCATACTATTCCATGACTCCTATCCTGACTCATACTACTAAACCCTTGACCCTGGACACTGCCTTGTAGTTACCTATATAAAGAGCCTGTACTTAGCTGTAGTTCTCTAGTTTTGACCTTAGTACCTATACGGTTCAATCCACTATGCTTTGCTCACAACCTTTGGAAGTGCCCTTCGC
>Ga0193743_1000328_pt1 | contig 37269 bp, 28 predicted proteins | sample L2c2metaG_FD_143038 | JGI IMG/M metagenome (GOLD analysis project Ga0193743, IMG submission 143038) | Soil microbial communities from a riparian zone of the East river system, Colorado, United States - L2c2 | ecosystem: Environmental > Terrestrial > Soil > Riparian zone | place: USA: East River... | reverse complement strand
AATCCTAAGCCTGTTCCGCCGTATTGACGGGTGGTGGACGCATCCATTTGCGTGAAAGGCGCGAAAATAAGCGCCAGCCTTTGAGCGGGAATTCCAATACCGGTATCGGTCACCCGGAAGCGCAGCTGGACATGATCGTCTACACCTGAAACGCGATCGACTACCAGTGATACTTTCCCCTTTTCGGTGAACTTCAAGGCGTTCGCCAGGAGGTTAAATAGAACCTGCCCGACGCGGTTAGGGTCGCCAAGGAGCTTACCGGGTACATCCGGTTTAATCTCGGCAGTGAGTTCGATCCCGTGCCGCTGCGCGCTGTTCCGCATTACATCTACCCTCTGCCGGACCATCGATGCGAGATCGAATTCAATCGCTTCCAGTTCCAAATGGCCGGCCTCGATCTTGGAAAGATCTAACACTTGATCGACCAGAGTCAGAAGACTCCCGCCGGTTCTTTGGAATACGCCCACATATTCCTTCTGTTGAGCATTGAGCGGCGTATCGAAAAGAAGATCCGCCATGGCCAAGATCGCATTCATAGGCGTGCGGATCTCGTGGCTCATGGTGGAAAGGAACTCGCTTTTTGCCCGATTGGCATGCTCGGCCGTCTTCGTGGCAAGGCGTAGCCCTTCCTCTACCTCTTTGCGCGAAGTGATCTCGCGGCAGACCACCACGCCTCCTCGTAAGTTGCCGTTCTCTTCGCGAAGCGGCCGAGCCGTGATGCTCAGCCAAATGGGCCTTCCGCCCGGGGCATCCTCAAACAGGAGCTCCGTTCCATCGGCAGAACCACCCAGCGGCGCGTTTGCGAGAGGAGCGACCTTGCGCAGCCGGTCCAGGCCACTTTCCGGCTGGCAGGTCGGCGCCTCTTTCTCACCCAAGGATAGCTCCGTGCTTCGCAAACCGAATAGCCGCTGCGCGGCCGGGTTGCTTAACATCACACGGCCGTTTGTGTCGCTGACCACCACCGCGTCACCCATGCTGTCCAGAATCGATTTCAGGACTCCATTTTGGTGTTGCAGCGCTCTCTCGGAATGAGCTAACGCAGTCGCCTTCTCCGCCAGCAGCAATTGAGTGTTTTGCAGGTTTTCATTCTTTTGGACCAGTTCCTGCTCGGTTCTCTTCAGATTCGTGACATCACGGGTGATGCCGACCAACCCGGTGATCACGCCCAGGCGGTCGACAACGGGCGCCGTGGTGGTCGATTGCCACCTCGCGCCCTGTTCCCCGCGCACCTCTTCTATGCGGTCAGCCACGATTACGCCGAGTTGTATGACCCGGCGTTCATCTTCTGGCGCATGCGATGCGTAACCAGCCGATGGAAAATCCTTGTCAATTTTGCCACGGCACTCGTCCGGTCCACCGGCCCCCAGCAGGCGAGCTTTCGCGCGGTTTATCTTGCTGAAGCGGAAGAAAACGTCCTTGAAATAAATGGGATCGGGAATGGTTTCCATCAAGGCGTGGAGCAGCGCCCGCTCCTCGTCGATGGTTGCTTCTAACCGGTAGCGGTCGGCCGCTCGCAGGAGCGTGGATCTCAACTCCTGGGGGTCCCATGGCTTTGTGAGATACGCATAGATCTCCGCTTTGTTCAAGGCTTGAGTGATCGCTTCGATGTCGGCGTATCCGGTGAGCAGCACGCGTGTGGCCTTGGAAACCTGCTTTACCTTTCCAAGGAACTCGTGCCCTGTCATATTCGGCATTCTTTCGTCGGAAAGAACAACCGCCACTTCATTTTGTTCGATGTACTTGAGAGCGGAGCTAGCGTCGACGCTCGTGAGTATTTCGAACTCGTCCTCAAACAAATCCGCAATTGACGTCAGAATACGCGTCTCATCGTCCACGATAAACAGTCTTGTGGTTGGTGTCATCTGATAGTCATGCCGCTAGGGTTGAGAGGAATCTTGATCTTGAATTCCGTACCGCCGCCTTCTTCGCTTACGAATTCCAGACTTCCTTTGTGGGCTTGCATGATCCCGTAGGAAACCGCAAGTCCGAGGCCGGTGCCTTGGCCTACAGGCTTAGTGGTAAAGAAGGGATCGAAAATGCGGTGGCGAATCGCTTTCGGAATGCCCGTACCGCTATCGTGAACCGTAATGCAGGCGTGATCTCCGCATTCGCCGGTAGCGATGACGATCTTACCGGACCCTTGAATGGCGTCCACGGCATTCGCGATCAGGTTCATAAAAACCTGGTTCAGCTGTCCCGCGAAGCAGTGCAAGTGCCGCTTCAGCCTGTACTGCTTTTCAATCTCGATGCGGCCTTTCATCTTGTATTGCAAAAACAGCAGCACGGAATCGAGGCTTTCGTGAATATCGACGGTCTTGAGTTCACCTTCGTCGAGCCGCGAGAATGTACGTAATCCCAGGACCAACTCTTTGACGCGGTCCAGGCCTTCCTTCGTATGGCCGAGCCGCGATTGCACCTTGAAAAGCATTTGTTGCGAGGCTTCCGGGAGATGAGCCGTCACTTGGGAGGCTATTTTGGACAGATTGGATTCCGCAGTGAACAGGCTGTTCAATGCGAAAGCAAGCGGATTGTTGATCTCGTGGGCGATGCCCGCGACTAACTGTCCGAGCGAGGCCATCTTCTCCTGCTGGATCAAATGCGCCTGTGTCGCTTTTAGCTTACGGTTGGTCTCTACCAGTTCCAGATTGACCTCCGTCAGTTTTTCGGCGATCGCGGCGCGCGCTTCCGCAGCCTGCTTCTCCGCCCGCGCGCGTAATGCCGCAAGCTCGGTCGCGCGCAGTTCCTCGCGCATGCGGCGATTCTCTTCCTGAAAAAATTTTCGGCGCAGCGCGGCATGAATGCGGGCGCGCAACACCGCTGAATCACTGGACTTACCCACGAAGTCGTCGGCTCCGGCTTCGAGTCCGCGAGTCATGTCGTCGCTGGTTTCATGCGAGGTGAGCATGATCACCGAGCAGGGGCTTTCTTTCGATTTACGGATCTTGCTAATCTCCCGGCATACGGCAATGCCGTCCATGTCCGGCATGACCAGATCGACCAGCACACAATCGAAATCCTGACACGCCAGCAGGGCCAATGCTTCCTCGCCGGTGCGCGCCTTTTCCACCTGATAGCCTTCCTGGACCAATTGCTGGCTGAGATATTCGAGATGGGTCGGACTGTCGTCGATGGCCAGAAGCCGTGCTGCCCGAAAATCAGCCCCATGATCGGGCGAGCGGTTGGCCGAGGTTTTGCCGAGGAGTACTAGAAAACGCGATAAGAGAAACGCCGGATCGCTACGCTGCCATCTGTAAACGCCAGCGGCGTTGTCGAAGCCATATCCCTCAAGCCCGTCCTCGGGGTGACCGGTCCAGATGACCATGGGAATGCGCGGCGTTCCGGGATCTGCCTGAAGCCGCTTGCATAAATCACTCCCCTGGCTTCCCGGGAGGTGCTCGTCGGTTAGGACCAGATCGGGGGGCGCCTGGCGGAAGGCCAGCAGGGCATTTTCCTCGGTTGTCGCGCAAGCCACCGTCCAGCCCTGTTCCTCGAAGAAGAGCTGAAGCCTCATCGCTTGTACGGAAGAGGAGTCGACAACCAGGACATGCGTGGACCGCTCAGACGGCATGCACGATTCCTCTCTTAAGGCTTGTAGTCGGGCCGCCCCTCACGACTGCGGGAATCAGCCTCAATAAAATGTGCTCGATCGCTTCGATCAACTCGCGTTGATCAAACTCGCGTTTAACTAGGTACGCGTCGGCTCCGAGCGCACGTCCCCTGGCTTGCTGGTCGGCCTTGTCAAGCGAACTGACAATGATGACGGGAAGCTCCCGGGTCTGGTTGTTTGTCCGGATCGCTGCAAGCAGTTGCCAGCCATCCATATGAGGCATCTCAATGTCGGAAACGACCACGTCTGGCCTATCAGACTGAATCTTTTCGAGCGCCTCCACGCCATCTGCAGCGACCTGGACGTTGTATCCCGAAGCCTCTAAAGCATTTTTTTCGAGCGACCGCGTGGTAATCGAGTCGTCGACCACTAATATCCGCACCGGGGGTCTGGGTCGCGGCGTTTCCTTTCTTAGGACAGGCGCTTCGAAACGCTCGCACGCAGCCACCAGGCCGGCCGGATTCAAAACGAGCGAGACCGTTCCGTCTCGCTGCAGCATCGCGCCTGCGAAGTTGCGGGAAATTCCTGAGGTGATCCCGATGTCGTGAATCAGTTCAGCCCTTTCAGCCAAAAAAGTGTCTACCAGCACGGCTGCGCGTTTATCCTCCGATCGCAGCAGCATTACCATCCAAATAGATCTTTCCGAGAACGGTTTGTCTGCCACTTTCAAGAGGTGCGAAAGCGAGAAAAGTGGGAGTTTCTCTCCATTTAGAGTGACTATTGGCCTACCTTGAGACATCTCAATCTGGGGAGCCTTGAGCCGGAACAGACCGCCGATTCCTTGCATGGGTACCCCAAAGACTTGGCCTTCGCAAGAAACCAGCAGAAGCCGCTGTGTGTCGATTGACAGCGGCACCGAAAGAACGAAGCGTGTTCCCCCTGAAGATGCTCCGGGAGCGGAGCAGTTTCCTAGTGTTACCTCTCCGCGTAGCCGGAATACTGCTTCGTGGACAACGGAGAGGCCCATGCCGCGTCCGCTGAGATCGGTCACTACGGGCGCGGTGGAGAAGCCCGGCTCGAAAATGAAACGCGCAATTTCAGCAGGTGATCGATCCGCCAATTTCTCCGCCACAATCAGCCCTCGCTTCACGGCAATCTCTCCGACTTTCTGGAGGTCGATACCGCGCCCGTCATCCTCCACCTCAATCAGCAAACGCTGGCACTCCGACTTGACTCGAAGGGTTAGCGATCCCGCGGGCGGCTTACCGTGAGCCAGGCGTTCCTTGCGAGTTTCGAGGCCGTGACTGATCGCGTTTCGGAGCAGGTGCATGACCGGATCCCGCAATGCCTGCATTACCAGGCGGTCCGCGAGCATGTCGGCGCCCGTCATCCGGAATTTTATTTCCTTATGTTCATCCCGCGCGAAGTCGCGGACCAATTTGTAGAAACTCTCAAAAAGACTCTCGACGGGGACCGTGCGCACGGCTAACAGGCGCCGCTGAAGCAGTTCACAAGAGACGCGAAGAGCCCAGGCGCTGCGCTGTTGCAGCCTGCGTGTTTTCATGGACTGAAGCGAAAGATGCTGGAGAGCCCGCTCCATGTTGGCCAGGTAGCGGGGAAAGGCGCCTGAGGAAAGCGGTAATCCCTTTGCGCCAAACCCTCGGAAGTGGTCGGATTCACCTTTCAGGTTGTGGATCTGCCGGTCCATCTCGTTTAGGACTTCGGTCAATTGTTTCTGCCCCTGTATTTCAGTAAAGAGCTGACCTACGCTGCGGCCGAGATCATCGAGTGTGTCACTGTTTATCCGTATCGTCGCTTCCGGCCGGCCGGCCGTGGCCCGCAGGAAAAGAGAGGCCGGAGCAAGATCCGGCCGCGACGTCTCCGAAGGGGCGCGTGCTCGCGGACTCGAAAGGCCCGCGGACTTGCGACCGGTAGCGGGCCCAATCTCAAGTAAGCGTCCAATTGCTTGAAACGCCGCGTCCGTGTCGGCGGTTCGACCTTCGGCCAAGGCGGCCATGTAGTCTTCGCTTGAATCCAAGGCTTGGCGAATAACGCCGGCCAGAGCCGGTTCGAGCGCTCTGCTCCCCTCGCGCACCTGTGAAAAGAGGGTTTCCAGCCGGTGCGCGAGTTGCTCCACGGGCTTCAGATCGACTACGCGCGCGGCGCCTTTCAATGTGTGGGCGCGGCGATAGATCTCATCCAGCTCACGCCGGTCTTCGCCCGCTCCCGTATTCTCTATTTGCGCCAAAAGCGAGCGGATCTGCTGCAGATGCTCGGCGTGTTCGGTCTGAAATAAACCGAACAATTTTTGGCGTGAGGCGTTCAAACCTGATACCGATCTATCGCTTGCGCCATTTCCTGGCCGAGCGTCATGAGATGAGTCACCGAGCTTGCCAACTGGCGAGTGCCGATGGCTGTCTGTTCGCCGGCATGGCCCATGCCAGCAAAAGCCTGCGCGGCTTGTTGAAATGCGGCCTGCTGTTCCTCCGTGCTAGCCGCGATTTGCTGAACCGCGTGCATGCTTTGCTGAATGCCGTCATGGATTTCGCGAACGGTTCCGGCCGCTACCTCGGCATGCTGTTTGCCAAATTCCGCCCGCTTTACCGCCTCTTCCGCCAATGTCACAGATTTGTTGACCGATTTCCGGATATCGCCCAGAATGGAACGTACCTGCACGGTGACTTCGCGGGATTGATCCGCCAAGCTTTTGATCTCGCTTGCCACTACCGCAAAGGCATGGCCGTGCTCCCCGGCCGCAGCGGCCTGGATGGCGGCATTCAGCGCGAGCAGATGAGACTGGTGCGCGATTTCGTTGACCGTGGCGGCGATCTCGCCCACGGTCTCTGTCTTGGAGCTCAGTGAGACCGCATTCTCAGCCACCGCTTCTGCGTGCTCGCGGATCGCCGCCATCGCCAAATCGGTGTTCTGGACTGCGCCTAGACCCGCCTTACCGGCCTCGGAGACACGCTCCGCCATCGAGGATGCTTCTTTCGCGCGAGATGCAATCTGAAGTCCCGACCGGCTGATCTCCTGCATCGTCGCGTTCGCTTGCACGGCGGCCGCGGCTTGCTCCCCGGTGCTTGCGGCCTGCTGCCGCGTCGACGTCACAATCTGCTCCACCGCCGCGGTCAAAGTTCGCGCGGTCACGCGTGCCTGACCCGTAGCCTCTCTTAGCCCTCTCCTGATCACAATGCTCACTAAGGCGATACTGCCCAAGGCGAGAAACCCGCCATAGAGAATGAGGTCGCGGGCTCGTCTGGTGGTGGAATTTGCTCCTTTATCCCTATCGGCCACCAGGGCGAGTTCTTCAGCCCGTATGACGCCGATTCCGGCCACAATCGAGTCCATCTGCGCGCTGCCTTTGGAGATCAACTTGACTTGCGCTGTCCGATCTATCCTTCTTGCGATCAAGGATTGCAAAAGCAAGAATTCGTCCTCGGTCAGCGCGTTTAAATCGTCAAGTCTCTTCTGTTGCACTGCGTTATCGCTGGTTAGCTCTCTGAGCCGCCGGATTTCTTCGCGCGTCGAGTCTTTGGCGGCTTGAATGGAAGGCAAATACCGCCGCTCGTCCGTGAGAAGAAAGGCGCGCGCCGCCATTTCTGCGTTCATCGCGCCCAGCAGCAGTTTTTCGCAGCTCTGCAGGGCCGCTTGAGTCTTGAAACGTTGGCCGGCCGCGTCGGTCAGACCTGTCAGGCTGCTGTATGAGGTTAGACCCGCCCCGCAAGTGAAAACCAAGACAATCGCGAAACCGGCGAATAAATTGTTTGCGACGGTTGTTTTCATGGCTCAGATCTTTCGTTCCAAAACTCGGAGAAAAGGGCGCTTGTATCAAGAACGGTCAGCGTCCCGGACGTAAAATCCGAAATGCCGCGCGTCACCGGGTCCTTGCGGGGAATGTGTAGATTTGGAAGCGACATGCGATGTTCAAACTCGACCTCGTCTACTCTCAGGCAGAGTTCCCGTTGCTTTTGGCGCAGCAGGAGGAAATAGGCGGAGGTGTCCTTACCCGAAACGGGGAGGTGGAGAAAAAATCTCAAATTCAAAATTGGACGGATGGTTCCGTTCACATTGATCAGTCCTTCCAGCTTGGCTTCCGAATCTGGCACTTGCGTGTAACGAGTCGCCCCAAGAATTGCGCTCACGTCTGCCAGTTCGATGCCATACCGCCCCTCATCCAAGCGAAACACCAGCATGGGCGCGCCGGCGGATCCGGCATCGCTAGGAACAGCTGGGCGCACCAATCGTTTTGCACGTTCCCGATACACGCTCGCTATGCGCTCTGGAGTGTCTTCCACCGGTTGCTCGAGCGCTGCCTCGGTTGCGCGCAATCGCGGCCGGACCTGCTCCCAGTCAATGTTTCCCATATTCTTGACAACCGCTGTTACGGGCAGTGTGCGTGACCGCTATTAACTAAATCGTCCGTTTCTCGCAAGACCTTCAAGGGAAATTGACAGGGGATCTCTCTAGGTGAGTTTGCTGGTAGTACTACTCAAGGTGTCTTATGCCCGGATTACTCTTGTCTCTTTGAGAGCATCGGGAGGCCTTGCCGAGAACTTTACTCTAACGATGCCTTGACAAGTCCAAAAGGTATCTTTAGGCTGATGTATGCCTTTCGAGTCCAAGGGCTGATAATCTTATGCCAAATGAAAAGCTCGCCCTGTCCCGCCGCGAGTTCTCCGCACTGCTCGCCGGCGCGCCTGCGCTCCTTGCCGGTAAACAGACCTCCTCTCAGGCCGCTCGCATCAAAATTGATACAGACCGCAAAATCGGGCCAATCGATCCTAAGCTCTACGGCAACTTTCTGGAGCATCTGGGCCGTTGTATCCAGGGCGGAATTTTCGACGAAGGTTCGCCTCTATCGGACGTCCAGGGCTTCCGCAAAGACGTGCTGACCGCCGTCGAGGGTTTGCATGTGCCTATTCTCCGCTGGCCCGGAGGCAATTTTTCCTCGAACTACCACTGGCTCGACGGCGTTGGCCCGCGCGACGGCCGTCCGCGCCGGCTGGAGATGGCTTGGGGCACGGTGGAAGACAATCGCTTCGGTACGCACGACTTTTTGGACTATACCGAGAAAATCGGCGCCGAGCCCTATATATGCGCCAACCTGGGCACCGGGACCTGGGACGAAGCCCAGCAGTGGGTGGAGTATGTCAATTCCGCCGCCGATACAGCGACCACGCGGCTGCGCCAGAAAAACGGGCGCGATAAGCCCTGGAAGGTGACGTATTGGGGGCTCGGCAACGAGATGGACGGCCCCTGGCAGATGGGACACAGAACGGCGGAAGATTACGGCAAATTTGCTTTGGAGGCGGCCAAGCTGATGCTTTGGACGGACCCTGATATCAAGCTGATTGCGGCCGGCTCGTCGAATTTCAACGCGGATTGGGTAGGTTGGAACCGCACCGTGCTGAGCTATCTGAAACCGCATGTCGATTACTTGTCCTTGCACACCTACGCCAGCAATCGCGATAACGACTATTACCAATTTCAAGCCACCACGGTCGAACTGGCCGAGCGCATCAAGATCACCGAGGGCACTATCGCCGAAGCCCTCAAGACCGGGCCTCTGCGCAAGCCGATATATATAGCCTGGGACGAATGGAATGTTTGGTACCGGGCGCGCGGAGACACGGAGCGGGGAAGGCGCATTCTCGAAGAACACTACAACCTGGAAGACGCCCTGGTGGTTTCAAGCTTCCTGAATACGTTCGTGAATCACGCCCATATCGTGAAGATCGCGAATATGGCTCAGTTGGTCAACGTAATTGCGCCGATCTTCACGAGCGAAAAGGGACTCTTTTTGCAAACCATTTATTATCCGCTGCAGTTGTTCGCCACACATTGTCACGGTGACGCGTTGGAGTTGTTGGTGGAGAGCCCATCATATAAGACCAAGGCGCACGATGCGGTTCCCTACCTGGATGTTTCCTCGGCGTACGCCGCCGGTGGAACCATCGTTCTGAACGTGACGAACCGGCATCGCGATCAATCCCTCGATGCCGTTTTCGAATCGAATAAGAAATTCGAGGGTGAATTTCAAGTGTACGAAGTGAACGGACCGGACATTAAAGCGGAGAATACCTTCGAGGCGACCACGGTGAAAACTACCCGGCCGAAGTCCCTGGCCGGCGGCGGCAACACTCTGAAATACACTTTCCCGGCTCACTCGTTCACCATGCTCAAAGGCCGGCTGGCCTAAGGTATCGTTCCGCGCCCGCCCTCGTTCGAAATTACACAAGTCTTACAAGCCAAAGGACGTTTTCTTGTTAGCTTGGAATCACGTCCTTCGCAAAGGTGAACTGTGAGCACTGAGATCCATCCAATTTCTTCCAGCCAACGGCTAAACTGGCTAACCACGATCGTCATGACGTTCCTGCACATTGGAGCGGTTGCTGCCCTATTCTTTTTTACTTGGAAAGCGCTTGCGGTGGCTTTTGTTTTTTATTGGATCACCACTGGCTGGGGCATAAGCTTGGGATATCACCGGCTGCATACGCACCGTTCCTACAAGTGTCCGAAGATTCTGGATTATTTCTTTGCTGTCTGCGGAGCCTTAACCCTGGAGGGCGGGCCGATTTCCTGGGTGGCGACGCATCGCATCCACCATCAGAAATCCGATCAGCATGGCGACCCGCACTCGCCGCGTGACGGTGCCTGGTGGTCGCACGTCGGCTGGATTATTATTGGCCCCAGCAACCATAACAATACCGTCGCGATGGCCAAGTATGCTCCCGATCTCGCGAAAGAGCGTTTTTATATTTGGCTCAACGACTATCACTGGGTACCCTCGGTTGTGCTGGCTGCGGTAGTCTTTTTGATCGGCGGGCTGCCGGTGCTTCTGTGGGCTATGTTCTTCCGCCTGGTGTTCGGTCTGCATGCCACTTGGCTAGTGAACTCCGCCACTCACATGTGGGGCGGCCGCCGTTTTGCAACCCGCGACGACTCACGCAATAACTGGTGGGTTGCTCTCCTCACTTTTGGTGAGGGCTGGCACAATAATCATCACGCGCACCCCACGTCCGCACGGCATGGCTTGACTTGGTATGAGTACGATCCGTCCTGGGTCACGCTCAGAATTCTGCGGAAACTTGGCATTGTGGAAGCCGTTCAAGTGGCGACCGTGAACGGGATGGAACCCGTGCGAAAAGCAGCCTAACTTGTGGCGCCAGCCCGGCTCCGTCGTGCTGGCTTAGCTCTCTTGCGGCCTTCTTGAAAAGCGCTGGGCATAAGCTGGTTGCATGGTGGTAGCGGGACGGCAGAAGTCAATCGCGTTCTTTATTTCGCTCGGAGTAGGACTGATTTCGGTCATCCTGCTTCTGTATATCGGTTGGGTACTGCTCAACTGGCATACAGGCATTTTGCTCTTCTTCGGCATCCTGCTGACGCTGACCATCATTGCCGGAGTTGTTCTGAACACCATCTTCCTAGTGCGAGAAATCCGCCGTAACGCCCAGCACGACGCATTCATCAATGCCGTCACGCATGAGCTGAAGACGCCGGTTGCCTCTATCCGCCTTTACCTGGAGACTTTGCTCTCACGCAATGTGGAGGAGCAGAAACGCCAGGAGTTCTACAACATTATGCTGGCCGATAGCGACCGGCTGTTATTGACTATCGAGCAAGTTTTGCGGACTGGCCGCATGGGCGCGTCCACACGCGTCTTGAACTTCGCCGACTTTGACCTGAGCGCCCTGCTGGAGCAGTGTGTAGCGCGAGCGCGTATTTTCCACGGCCTGCAACCCGAGTCGCTGTATTACGCTGGTCCATCACTCCACATAGAAGGGGATGTCGAAGAAGTGCGGGCTGCGGTTTCAAATCTGATCGACAATGCGATCAAGTATTCCGGCAGCGAGGTGAAGGTGATGGTCCAGGCCGAACGAGTCAGCGGCAAGCACGTTGTGGTGCGCGTGAGAGACGAAGGCGCCGGCATCCCACAAACCGAATTGAAACGCATTTTCCGGCGTTTCTACCGTATCCCCGGCCCTCTAGCCACGCGCTTCAAAGGAACCGGGCTGGGCTTGTACATTGTACGTTCCGTGGCCAAGCGGCACGGCGGCCGGGCCTGGGCGGAGAGCGCTGGACCGGGCCTAGGCAGCACCTTCGTGATCCAACTTCCCGTTTCGAGATGAGCCGCGTACTGGTAGTGGAAGATGAGCAGCATTTGGCGCACGGGCTGCGTTTCAACCTGGAAGCGGAAGGCTACCAGGTCGAGATCGTCGAAACAGGCGAGGAGGCGCTGGCGCTTGTCCCGCTCTCGCCGTCTTTCGACGTCGTGATTCTGGATGTCATGTTGCCGGGCAAAGACGGTTTCAGCGTGATCTCGGAAATGCGTCAAGCCGGGGTATTTATTCCTACTCTGATGTTGACCGCGCGCGACCATCCCCAGGACGTGCTGCGTGGTTTTGAAGCCGGCGCGGACGATTATCTCACGAAGCCTTTCGAACTCGCGATCCTCATTGCTAGAATTCGCGGCTTGCTGCGCCGGCGGGACTGGCTACAGACGTTCTCCGGCAGTCAGACGCCGGCCAAACCCAAAGATGTGTTTACGTTTGGCAGCGAAGGCGAGAAGGCGGTCGACTTCGACGCGCTGGAATTGAACGTACGAGGACAAATCTTCCGTCTGACGCTAATGGAGGCGAACCTGCTTCGCTACCTGATTGAACATGAGGGCAAGCCCGTTTCCCGCAAGAGTATGTTGCAGGAAGTTTGGGGCGTGCAGGAAAACACCGACACACGCCCAATCGACAACTTTATTGTTCGGCTGCGGCGCTATATGGAAGACGATCCCACCAACCCCCGGCATTTACAAACTGTTCGGGGAATCGGATACCGTTTCCTTACGGCGCCGCCGAAAATTTAGCCTTATTGGACGGGCCGCTTAGGTAGCGGCGGCGGGTTCGCGGCAGGCGGTTGAGCATTCACCGGTTGCGCACTGGAACCCGGCCCGGCGTTCTGCTGCCACGGGCCTGGTCTGGCCAATATGTCTTTCCGCTGCGGCAATGTTGCCGGATCCCAACCTCCGCCCAGGGCCAGAATCAGAGCTACGCTGGAACTCATCTGGCGTAATTGTATGGAAAGTTCGGTCACACGGTTGGTCAACACGGTATTTTGCGCGGTGATGACGTTCAAATAGCTGTCTACGCCGGATTTGTATCGTGTTTGGGCCAAGTTTAAATAAAGAGTCGCGGAAGCAACCGCCGTGCGTTGTTGCACCACTTCCTGCGAAAGGATACGGAGGGTTGATAACTGATCCTCTACCGCCTGAAACGAGGTCAACACCGTTTGCCGGTAATTCGCCACGGCAGCATCATACTGCGCATTGGCTTGTTCATTTTGTGCCCGGCGGGCGCCACCATCGTACAAGGTCTGGGCGAGCGTTGGTCCCACGGACCAAGTCCTGCTCGGAAAGGTAAACCATTGCGTGATATGCGAAGTATTGAATCCGCCGCTTGCACTCAAACTCAAGTCCGGAAAATAGGCTGCGCGTGCAATTCCTATGTTGGAATTGGCCGCCGCCACCTGTCTTTCCAGCGAAGCAATATCAGGACGCCGTTCGAGCAGGGCGGATGGGACGGCCACTGGGACTTGGGGTGGAAAGGGGTTAAACTTATCCACTGGCAACTCAAAGTTAGACGCCGGCTTGCCCATCAATGCGGCGATAGCGTGTTCGAACTGCGCCCGGGCCACGCCCACGTCGGTGGTTTGCGCGATGGTCACGTCCAACTGATTCTGCGCTTGCGTGACATCCTGCTCCGAATCAATACCGGTCTTAAAGAGAATGGATGTAAGTTGCAGCGCCTGACGGTAATTCTCAATCGTGTCGGTAAGAATCTGCCGTTGCGCGTCCGCGGCCCTCAGTTCGAAATAGTTCATGGCGAGCTCGGATTGAATGCTGAGCAATGCCGTTGCGATATCGGCGGCGCCAGCCTGCGCGGTATACGCCTGAGCATCAATCGAATTGCGGATGCGATGCCAAAAATCTGGTACGTAGGATGCACTGAACGGTATGTTGAAACCGTTGGTGACGCTGGCTAAGGTGCCTTGACCGGGGCCGGTTTGTACGTTAGTTGCGCGCGTAGTAGCGGACTGCCGTGAGTTTGTGTACTGTGGTGACGCGCCAATGAAGGGATAAAGATTAGACCTGGCCGAAACCACCAGCGCTTGCGCGGCCCGGTAATTCGCTTCCGCCGCGGCGATGGTTTGATTGCCGACCGCCACCTGCTCTTCCAAAGCGTTCAGTTGCGGATCGTTGTAAATCTCCCACCACTTGGCGCGAATTTTATCGTCGCCAGGTTGCGCCAACTTCCAGCCGGCCCCTTCTTTGAATTGGTCCGGCGTTTCTTTGAACGCTGTTGGCGTAGTTGCGGGAGGTTTCGCGTACTTAGGGGTCGGATTACAGCTGCAGAGTAATAAGAAGCCAGCCGCCAGCGCCACGCCAGATTTTATGATTTTAGTTTTCAAATTCATCACTTACTTGAGTAATCCAGCGCCGAAGATAAATAGGACAGTTCACGAGCTTGACGTCATCGCCCGCTTGTTCCGAGAAGTATTGGACCGCTTTACGATCAACCAGCGTGACCTCACTGAGGTCCAAATAGATCTGCCGGCGAGCGCCGCGAGCTTCCGAGATGGAGACTTCGAGATCCGCTATCGCGTCTTCGTCGAACTTGCCGTTCAGCAAAAGCGTAACCGCGCGTTCGGAGGGTTGTGCCGTCGTTATCTTGTATTGCATCTGCATGCGGTCCTTCTAGACGGCCGGACTGTGGGCGCCGGGGTGGGCGTCCGGCGCGGAGCCGTAGCGGATCCTTGCAAGCCAAGTGGAAAAGCGGTCCATGTAAAGGTAAATAACCGGCGTCGTGTAAAGCGTCAGAGCCTGGCTGACAATTAATCCGCCCACGATGGTAATACCCAACGGGCGTCTGAGCTCAGAGCCCGTTCCGGTACCCAGCGCCAGCGGAAGGCCGCCCAGCAGTGCGGCCATGGTGGTCATCATAATGGGCCGAAAGCGCAGAAGGCACGCCTGGAATACGGCTTCCTTCGGTGATTTCCGGTCGCGCCGCTCCACCGCCAATGCGAAGTCGATCATCATAATCGCGTTCTTCTTGACGATGCCGATCAGCAGGATGATGCCGATCAATGCGATAACGCTCAATTCCGTCTTCGTGATGAGCAGCGCGAGAATCGCTCCCACGCCGGCTGATGGCAGCGTCGACAGAATCGTAATGGGATGGATCAAGCTCTCGTACAAGATGCCGAGAACAATGTAAACGGCCGTCAGTGCCGCGGCGATCAACATCGGTTCGCTGGCAAGCGAGGTTTGAAAGGCTTGCGCCGTGCCGGTGAACGTAGTGCTGATGGTCGTAGGCACCCCGAGTTTTTGAGAAACATCGCTGATGGCGTCAACGGCGTCTCCCAAGGCGACTCCGGCGTTCAGATTAAAGGAAATCGTAATGGAGGGGAATACGCCGGAATGATTGACCGCCAAGGCTGTGGTGGAGGTGCGGAAGCGTGTGAAAGCCGCCAGTGGAATGGGCCCCCCAATGGCTGAAGTAGCGTAGACCTGCTTGAGCGCCTCCGGATTTTGCCAGAACGTCGGGTTCACTTCCATGATCACGTAATACTGATTCATGGGCTGGTACATCGTAGCTATTTCGCGTTCGCCAAAGGCGTCGTAAAGAATGTCGTCCAGGCCTCGGGGTGTAATGCCGAGCCGTGATGCGGTGGGCCGGTCGATATCCAAGCGGGCTTGCAGGCCGGAGTTTTGCTGATCGCTGTTGACTTCAGTCAACTGCGGCATCTTGCGCATCCCGTCGAGCAGGATCGGCGCCCAATGCGTGAGTGCATCCAAGCTATCACTCTGCATCGTGTACTGATACTGCGCCGCGCTTCCGCGGCCACCGACTCTTAGATCTTGCGACGCCTGCATGTAAAGCGTCACACCCGGGATGAAATTCAGTTTGGGCCGCAAGCGTGCAATAACCTGGTCGGCGGATATTTTTCTTTCATTCAATGGCTTGAGGGCAATAAAACCGCGCCCCTGATTGTTGCTGGTTCCGCCACCCCCGCCGCTAAAAACCTGAACGGTTGCCACAGCCGGGTCTTGCTGAACAACATTCATCAGCCGGAGGACTTTGCCTTGCATGGCTTGAAACGAGATGGCCTGATCACCGAGAAAGCTCGCTTGTATGCGTCCGGTATCCTGCTGCGGAAAAAATCCTTTGGGGACCACTGTGTAGAGATAGATGTTCAGACAGAGCGTGCCAATGGCGATAAGCAGGACGCTAAACGAATGGCGCAGCACCCATCCAAGACTCTTTTCATAGCCTTTCAGAATGAAGGCGAAGATTTTCTCGGTGGCCATGTAAAGCCTGCCGTGCTGCTGGTTTTCCTTTAAGAAACGCGCGCACATGGTGGGTGTAGTGGTTAAGGACACCAGCAGGGAAACCATGATCGTGAGCGACAGCGTCACCGCAAATTCGCGGAACAGGCGCCCGACAATACCGGCCATCATAAGAATGGGAATGAAGACCGCCACCAGCGAAATGCTGATTGACAGCACGGTGGGGCCTATTTCGGCCGCTCCCTTGAAGGCCGCGGCCATAGTGCTCAAACCTTCTTCGCGGTGCCGCGTGATATTTTCCAGGACAACGATGGCGTCATCCACTACGAAGCCAGTAGAAATGGTAAGCGCCATCAGCGACAGATTGTCGATGCTGTAGCCGAGCAAGTACATCAATCCGCAGGTGCCAATAATAGAGATGGGAACGGCGACGCTGGGGATCAGTGTGGCGCGCCAGTCGCGCAGAAACACGAAAACCACCAAAATAACCAGCACCATGGAGACTACGAGCGTACGCTCCACGTCGCGGACCGACGCGCGGATAGTGGTGGTCTGATCCAACGTGACGGTCATGTCTATGTTGGGGTTAATGGTGGCCTTCAACTGCGGCATGGCGGCTTTAATGTTGTCCACCGTGTCGATAATATTCGCGCCCGGCTGACGGAAAATCATCAGTAGGGCTGCCCGTTTGCCGTTTGCCAAACCCATGGAACGAACCGTCTGCATGGAATCGGTCACGGTGGCAACGTCAGTCAGCTTCAGGGTCGCTCCGCCCTGATAACGAATGATGAGCGGCTGGTAATCCTTTGCGCGGAGCAATTGGTCGTTCGCGGTAATGAGCCATCTCCGGTCTTTATCCGAAAAGCTGCCTTTTGCTAGATTGGCGGTCTGTCCCGCGATGGCGGTCCGTACATTGTCGAGGGTGAGGCCATAGTGATTCAACTGCGTCGGGTTCACGTCCACGCGCACGGCCGGCGCGGAACTCCCGCCCGCCGAGACCTGCCCCACTCCGCGGATTTGCGAGACGCGCTGCATCAGAACGGTGGAGGCTGCATCGTAGAGCGCGGGCGGCGGAAGCTTGTTGGACGTGAGCGCGATGATCATGATCGGCGAATCCGCCGGGTTCACCTTCCGGTAGCTCGGATTGAGGGGAAGATTTGCCGGAAGATAGCCTTTGGCGGCGGCAATAGCCGCTTCCACGTCGCGCGCGGCCGCATCAATATTCCGGCTCAGATCAAATTGCAGTGTGATGCCAGTCTGCCCGAGCGAACTCGAAGAGGTCATCTCCGTCACACCGGCAATGCGCCCAAATTGGCGTTCTAACGGCGTGGCGACCGAGGAGGCCATGATTTCGGGGCTTGCTCCGGGTAGCCCGCAGCTTACCGAAATCGTCGGAAAGTCCACCTGGGGCAGGGGAGACACCGGCAGCAGGCGGAAGGCCACCGCTCCCGCCAGGCCCACGGCTATGGTGAGCAATGCCGTGGCCGTGGGCCGGTTGATAAATGGCGACGAAAGGCTCATGTGTTAAGCTCCCGCGGCCGGCGCGTGTTGCAGGCCGGTGACCGGCTCGTTTTTCTTGCCGGACAATCTGCGGGCAATGCCGTCGAAGAAAAGGTAGATCACCGGAGTGGTGTAAAGCGTTAGCAATTGGCTGAGTAACAATCCGCCGATGATGGTGATGCCCAGCGGCCGCCGCAGCTCAGATCCGGTACCGGTTCCGAAGGCGAGCGGCACCGCGCCCAGCAGCGCGGCCATCGTCGTCATCATGATCGGCCGGAAACGCAGCAAGCAGGCTTGGAATATTGCCTCATAAGGAGGCTTCCCTTCGTGGCGCTCTGCCTCCAGCGCGAAATCGATCATCATGATGGCGTTCTTCTTCACGATGCCGATTAACAGCACAATGCCGATGATAGCCACGACCGTTAGCTCCTGATGGCAGACCATCAACGCCAGCAGCGCGCCTACGCCCGCCGATGGCAGCGTGGACAAGATAGTGACGGGGTGAATGTAGCTCTCATAGAGCACTCCCAATACGATGTACACGGTGACCAGCGCAGCCAGAATCAACAACGGTTCGTTGGTGAGCGACGCCACGAATGCCTGCGCAGTGCCCTGGAAAGACGCCTGCATTGCTGGCGGAGGCGGCATTTCTTTTTCCACTCCCTGGATGGCCTCCACCGCCTCGCCCAGCGAAGCGCCCTCGGCCAGATTGAAGGAAACGGTTGTGGCTGGAAACTGGCCGATATGGCTGATTAAGATCGGCATCGAAGAGTCCACTGTCTTTGTGAAAGTACTCAGCGGAACAGGCGTGCCGGTTGTGGATTGGACGTAGATATCTTTTAGGTTTCTGGGGTGAACCTGAAATTCCGGCTGCACTTCCAGAATCACGTGGTATTGGTTGATGGGTGTAAACAGCGTCGAAACCTGGCGCTGCCCGAATGCATTATAGAGCGCCGCGTCCAGAGCGGCAGCCGTGATGCCCATCCGGCTCGCGGTTTGGCGGTCGATATTCAGAAACGCTTCCAGTCCATGCGTTTGCAGGTCGCTGGCTACATCCACCAGTTGCGGCAATTCCTTCAGTCTGTCTACAAACTTATTCGCATATTGGGATAGTTCGTCGGCGCTCGGGTCTTCGATACTGTATTGGTATTGAGTACGGCTGACGATGTCCTCTACCGTCAAATCCTGAACCGGCTGCATGTAGAGCGTGATGCCGTCAATTTGGGCGAGCTCCGGCTGCAGCCTGCGGATGATGTCGGTCGCGTTCACGGTCCGCTGTTCTCTCGGTTTTAGATTGATTTGTATTCTACCGGCATTTAAGGTGGTGTTGGTGTTGTCCACGCCAATGAAGGAAGAGAGGCTTTCCACCGCCGGATCCTGCAAAATAACGGTCGCCAGTTGCTGTTGCAACTGAGACATCTTAGTGAATGAAATGCTTTGGTCGGCCTCGGACACTGCCTGAATCAAGCCGGTATCCTGCACGGGAAAGAAGCCCTTGGGAATCAGTATGTAAAGGTATACCGTGAGCGCCAAAGTCGCAACAGCAACGAGTAGGGTAAGCGCGCGGAAGCGCAGGACCACTTCCAGCGTCTTGCCGTAGAACTCGATTGTCTTTTCAAAAACCGCCTCGGAGTGCCGGTAAAACCAGCCTTCGTGTGCATCTTTCTTGTGGCGCAAAAGTTTCGCGCACAACATGGGAGTCAGCGTAAGCGAGACCACCGCGGACACAATAATGGTGACGGCCAGCGTCACGGCGAACTCGCGGAATAAGCGTCCGGTGATGTCACCCATGAAGAGCAAAGGAATCAGCACGGCAATGAGCGAGACCGTGAGCGAAATAATAGTGAACCCGATTTGCTCCGCGCCCTGCAGCGCTGCGTCGAGCGGCGCCATGCCTTCTTCCACGTAGCGGATGATGTTCTCAATCATCACAATGGCGTCGTCCACGACGAAGCCGGTGGAAATCGTCAACGCCATCAACGTTAGATTGTTAAGACTGTAGCCAAGCGCATACATCGCGGCGAACGTACCGACGATGGAGAGCGGCACGGCAACGCTCGGGATGAAGGTCGCGGCCAGATTGCGCAGAAAGACAAAGATCACCATCACGACCAGCGCGATGCAGACCATGAGTTCGAACTCCACGTCCTCAACCGACGCGCGCACCGTGAGCGTGCGGTCAGTCAACGTGGAGATATTGATGGAAGTCGGGATGGTGGCACGCAGCTTGGGCAACAGTGCGCTGATGCGGTCTACCACCTGAATGATGTTGGCTCCCGGCTGCCGCTGAATGTTGACGATCACTGCGGGAGTTTCATTCATCCACGCTGCCAGCTTGTTGTTTTCGATGCCGTCCATCACCTTGGCGACATCTTTCAACATGATCGGCGCACCGTTTTTATAGGCGACAACGACCTGGTGGTAGTCTTTTGCGGTAAGCAGCTGATCGTTGGCATCGATCTGATAGCCCTGATGCGGACCATCAAAGCTGCCCTTTGCCGAATCGAGGCTGGTATTGGTGATAGCCGTATGCAGGTCTTCGAGGTTCAGGCCGTACGAGGCGAGCTGCGTCGGATTGGCTTGAATGCGCACGGCCGGCTTTTGGCCGCCGCTGATGGTGACCGCTCCAACGCCGGAAAGCTGGGAGATCTTCTGCGCCAGGCGCGTGTCGGCAAAGTCCTCAACCTGCTGGAGCGGCATGGTTTTCGAAGTCAGAGCGAGCGTCAGGATAGGAGCATCGGCAGGATTGGTCTTGCTATAAATCGGAGGCAAGGGTAAATCTACCGGCAGCAGGGTCTGCGCCGCGTTGATGGCTGCTTGCACCTCTTGCTCCGCCACATCGATATTCAGACTCAGGACGAATTGCAGGGTGATGACCGACGCACCCTCCGAACTGGTGGAGAGCATTTGATTCAGTCCCGGAACCTCGCCGAGTTGACGTTCGAGCGGCGCCGTGATGGCTGAAGCGGTCACTTCCGGGCTTGCCCCTGGATAGAACGTGACCACCTGCATCGTCGGATAATCCACTTGCGGCAGCGCTGACACAGGCAGTTGCTTATAGGCGACGATACCGACGAGCAGAATGGCGGCCATCAGCAACGACGTTGCTACTGGCCGGAGGATAAACGGACGCGAGGGACTCATTGGTCACCCCCTCCTACCCCGCCGCCTGAACTGTCCGCACCTGGCCTGGTTGAACGCGGAGCCCGGATTGCTATCTTGACGCCGTCCTGCAGCTTATCGAAGCCATCTGTCACCAGCGTCTCGCCGTTGGTCACCCCCGTGACGGCAGCTGCCGCTCCGTCGGTAGCCGCGATGGTGACGTTGCGTGACTTGACGGTGCTGTTCGATTCGTTGATTACATAGACGAACGATATGTCGTTATTGCGTTGGATGGCGGCGATGGGGATGATGTTCACTCCACTCAACGTTTTCACCAGAAGCTTGGCATTGACAAATTCGTTCGGAAACAAGCGGAAATCACTGTTTGCGAAGTTGGCCTTCACTTTCACTGTGCCCGTCGTTGTGTCTATCATGTTGTCCAAAGTCAATAGGGTTCCTTGCGCCAGGTGGGTTGAGTTGTCCCGGTCCAGCGCGTCCACGCGCAAAGTATGCCCGGCTCGCAGTTGCGTGGCTACGTCATGGATGTAATCCTCCGCCATGGTGAACACCACGGTGATGGGCTGGAGTTGCGTGATCGTCAGAAGGGGGATCGTGCCGTTGGCTGCCACGATATTGCCAGGGTCGACCGGTCTCAAACCGACTCGCCCGGTGATGGGAGCGGTGATGCGCGCATAGTCCACATTGACCTTGGCCGCGTCCACATTGCCTTGATCCAGCTTGACTATGCCTTCGTCCTGATTGATCAACGACTCTTGCGTCGCCATCGTCTGCTGGGGAATCGCGTGCTGCTCATATGCCGAGCGATAACGCTCGAGGTCAATTCGCGCATTAGCTAGCAAGGCTTGATCGCGCTGTAACTGTCCCATTGCCTGTTCATAAGCAGCCTGATACGGGCGCGCGTCGATCGTTGCCAGCAAGTCGCCTTTTTGAACAATCTGGCCTTCGCGGTAGTGCACTTCCATGAGCTGTCCGCCGACACGGCTCGTAATGCTGACCGTGTAGACCGGTGTGACGGTGCCCAGCGCGTTGATATAAACGCCCATGTTGCCCTTTTTCACTTTTTCGGCGGCCACCGGAATAGGGCCGCCACCGCCTCTGCCGCCTTTCCTGCCGCCTTTGCCGCCTCCCTGCGTCGTTGGCCCGGCGCCCGTTGTTTGCCCATTCGACAACTGGGATAGGAAATAGCTTCCCCCTGCCAGAATGAAAATTGCCACTACCCATACGGGCCAGCGTCTCTTTGGTTTTGTGCTGGCAGCGGTTGGGGCACTCTTAGGTTCTGGGAGTGCGCTGGGGGCGTGTAGGTCCGGATTCATAGCGTCCTCCATACTATGGCTGTTTTCCCGCGAAAGCGCGACTGCCGAAAGAGAGATCACTCGCTATGCCATTCGGCATAGTACAGAAATGTCAGTTTTTCCTCACGTGCCGGAAAGCCGTCGGAATACCATGGAAATAATGAGCTTGCCGGCGAGATTCCACTCCAAACCCATACTCCTTGCCGCGCTATGTATCTTCTTTTTTTCCGTTCGCGGCGCCGCCCTCGACCCCAACAAAACACTGACTCAGTATGCGCATCGCACCTGGGGTCAAGAGGAAGGGTTGATTCAGCCGACTATTTTCTCGATCGCCCAAACCCCGGACGGTTTTCTTTGGCTAGGCACCCAGGACAGCCTGATTCGCTTCGATGGCGTTCATTTCCGTGAATATGACAATGCCGCGGCCGCCGGACTCAAACGGAATCTGATTCGCGCTTTGCTGGCTGACCCCCAGGGCAGCTTATGGGTGGCGACCATTGGAAGCGGCGTTGTTCGAATCAAGCCGGATGGCGGGTTTTCGCGTCTCACCACGAGCCGTGGCCTGCCCAGTAACAATGCATTCTGTCTCGCTTCCGGTAGCCAGGGAACCGTATGGATCTGCACCGAACAGGGGCTTGTGCGCGTGGACGAAAAAGGCCATATACGCGTTTTCACTACGGTCGATGGCTTGCCCACAAATGAGATTCGGGATAGTTGCACGGCGGCCGACGGGAGCCGTTGGGTGGTCGGTCTCGACTTTGGCGTGGCCCGCTGGACCGGTTCGCGGTTTGAAACGTATTCCGATGCGAAAATTTCGCCACGCCAGAACACCACCGCGCTGGCCTGCGCAAAAGACGGCAACGTTTGGGTGGGAACCGACGATGGCTTGGTCCGCATCGGACGTGAGCCTTCGCGCATTTTTACCGCCGATGACGGCTTGCCCGATAACGAAGTATCGTCTCTCGAAGAAGGCCCCGACGGCAGTCTCTGGGTCGGCACAAACGATGGCATCAGCCGCCTGAGGAATGGCGAAATCAGCGTCTACCGGACGCACGACGGCCTCTCGCACAGTCTGGTCTTGTCGCTATTTATTGATCGTGAGGGGAGCCTGTGGGGCGGCACCAAAGATGGACTCGATCAGTTTACGGACGGCAAAGTAACTCCCTATTCGACTAATGAAGGCATGTTGAGTCATGACGCTGGGCCCGTGGTGGAGGACAAGAGCGGCAGGTTATGGATTGGAACTCTGGACCACGGCCTGAATGTATTCGACGGCCACCATTTTCGGTCTCTCACCACGCGGGATGGCTTACTCGACGACTCCATACAGAGTCTGGTCACGGATGCTAACGGTGACCTTTGGGTTGGCTCCAGCCGGGGTTTGAACCGGCTGCGGGATGGCAAGGTAGTGGCTGTCTATACCGAAAAAGATGGCCTTTCTTCCTCCTCTGTGCGCGCGCTGGCCGTGGATGAGCAGGGCGTCTTGTGGGCCGGTACGAGCCGGGGCCTGGATTATATGGCGGGGAACCGCTTCGTCCCGCTCGATTCTGTGCCGCGTGAGGGTGTCGTGGCGCTCAGTGGCGGCCACAGCCTGCGCCTATTTGTCAGCACGGATACGCCCGGATTTTCGTACGTGAAAGACCTAAAGGCCGTCAGTTACCCCCTCGAAATCGGCCACCCCGTGGATTGTTATCTCTTGCCGGCAGGCCGGCACGAGGCATGGTTGGGGACGCTCGGCTCCGGGTTGCTGCGCTGGAAGAACGGAACCGTCACGCACATCCGCGTGAAAGATGGACTCTACGACAATCGCATTTACAGCATTCTGAGCGACGATAAATCTAATTTTTGGATGGCGTCCAGCAAAGGGATTTTCCGTGTAAGCGAAGCCGATCTGGAGGATTTTGCGGACGGCAAGATCAACTACGTCAACAGCATTCCGTTCAGCACCGGCCAACTTCGTTTTGAATGCCGCGCCGGTGTGCAGCCGGCGGCCTGCCGGACGCGCGACGGGCGCTTGTGGTTTTCCACCACCAACGGGCTAGTGGTCGTCGATCCCAATAACCTCCTGCATAACCGGATCCCTCCGCCGGTGAGCATTACGTCGATGGTAGTGAACGGTGAGCGGAAGGAGCCGCGCGCCGGAATTCACTTGTCGCCCTCCCAGCGAAACCTCGAAGTGCGTTATGCGGGTTTGAGTCTGGTCAATCCCGAGAAAGTCACTTTCCGGTATCTGCTAGATGGCTATGAAAAGAACTGGACCGATGCCGGAAGCCGCCGGGAAGCCTTCTATACCAATTTGCCGCCTGGACACTTCCGCTTCCGTGTCATGGCCCGCAATGCCGACGGCGTTTGGAGCCAGCAGGACGCATCGCTCAATTTCATAGTTGACCCCAGGTTCTATCAGCGCTGGTGGTTTTTTCCCGTTCTGGCGCTCTTGGCTGCCGCTCTCATTCTGGTTTGGGTCCGTATGCGAATCCGTCGCCTGAAGCAGCGGTTCGACTTAGTGCTTGCCGAAAGAAGCCGCATTGCCCGGGAGCTGCACGATACCTTGCTGCAGGGGCTTTCCGGAATCACCATGCAACTGCAAGCGCTTTGGACCAAGTGGCCGCCGTCGAAAGAGCGAGTATTGCTGGGCGAAATTATCCAGGACGCCGCCAGGTGCTCCACGGAAGCGCGCCAGTCGTTGTGGGGGCTGAGAACGGTTGGTCCGGGATCGCCGGATTTCCCCGGAAAACTGACCAAGTTGGCGCGGCAGGCGACGGCTCAAAGTTCCGTTCACCTCTCCTTGAAACTCAATCCGGTCTCGCTCCGGGGTTGGCCGGAAGTGGAGTATCAGTTGCTTCGGATGGCGCAGGAAGCAATTTCCAACACTTTGCAGCACGCCTTCGCCACGAAATTGGAAGTTCGTCTGGAGGGCCGTCCGCGCGACGTGGAGTTGACGATCGAGGACGATGGCGTCGGTTTCGAAGCCGGCTCCGCGCCCTTTGGGCACTTTGGTTTGTTAGGAATGCGGGAGCGCGCCGGCGAGATCGGCGCGGAATTAACAGTCACCAGCTCTCCAGGCAATGGAACCACAGTGCGTATCCGTCTGCCGCTCGTTCGTGGCGGCGCGCAGAAAAGTAGAGCGGAGGAGTTTTCCCAGGCTTCAAAAGAGTTAGACTGACACTGTTGGAACCTCTCTCCATTCGCATCTTGTCGGTTGACGATCACGACCTGGTCCGTAAGGGCATTGCGGCCATTTTGTCTACAGAATCCGACCTGCAGCTGGTCGCCGATGCGAGCAACAGCCAGGATGCCGTTCGCCTGTTCCGCCAGCACCGTCCCGATGTGACTTTGATGGACTTGCGGCTTCCCGACAGGAGTGGCATTGAGACCACGCGCCTGATTCGGAACGAGTTTCCGGAAGCCAAGATCATCGCGCTCACTTCCTACGACGGCGACCAGGATATCTACCGGGCGCTCGAAGCCGGCGTGCGCGGATACCTGCTCAAAGAAATGGTGCATACCGAAGTGGTTCGCGCCATTCGGATCGTGCACTCGGGCAAACGCTTCATTCCCTTTGAGGTCTCTCAGCAACTGAGTGGTTTTTTCCCGGAAGTCGCCCTGACTCCGCGAGAGATTGAAGTGCTGAGTCTGGTTGCGCGTGGTTTTGGGAACAAAGAGGTGGGCGATATGCTGGGAACCGCTCCCGGTACCGTTAAAGCCCATGTGCAGAGTATCCTGAGCAAACTAGGCGCGAAAGACCGCACGAACGCCGTTACAATCGCTCTGCGGCGAGGCATCCTTCATCTGCATTCGCCTGATCTCGCGTCGTCCATTCTAAATGGCTAGATCGTTGGCCGGCTTGCGGCGAGCGCTTCTAGCCGCAGTTATATTGCTGGCCGTTGTCTACGCGGCCGACTACGCGCTGCTGCGGTATAAAGCGTCCGCCAATAAAGCTGCTTTCGATACGGTTACCGTGAAACCGTACTACGCTGTGCCGCGCAAGGACCACAAGCTCAAATACATGTTCGACGATCCCCGCGATGAAACCTGTGTCAATTCATTGTTTCCCCACCTTGGAGATAAACCTTGCTGGTACTTGCAGACCCATGCCCGGCAGCGCATCAATCTGTAAGACTAGAAGAATGGCGTTAATCACTCCCGAGGATTATCTGGAGCTTGAACGCGCGGCTGAAACCAAGGTGAATATTACCGCGGCGAAATGTTAGCGATGGGTCGTGTCAGTCTGGTCCACACAATCATCGTTGTGAATATAGGCTCCGAACTCCACAACCAGCTCAGAACGCGCGATTGCACGGTTCATGCATCGCTGATGGAATATCTGACCCTTGCTCAAGATCGGTCGCACGCGGACCACTACACCAGGCAACCGGACAATAGCTGGTTGTTAAGGGAGATCGAAGCCGCCGGCTCAATCTCCCTTAAGTGCATCGCCGCAGAACTGCCTCTCGACCGTATTTACGAAAAAATGCAGTGCGCCACCAGCTGATTTGGGCTTACGCGCTCACCGTTGCTTCCTCCGGGATGCCAACTTCTTTGCGCTTCTTCAGGAACGGCATCATCGCGCGTAATTTCGCTCCCACTTTTTCAATCGGCTGATCCTTGGCTTCTTCACGCATGGCAAGGAATTTCTTCCGTCCATCGCGGTTTTCCTGCAGCCAAGTCCTGGCAAATTCGCCAGATTGAATTTCGCTGAGAATCTTTTTCATCTCGGCCCGGGTCTGTTCCGTGACAATTCGTTTGCCGCGCGTATAATCGCCATACTCGGCCGTGTCGGAGATCGAGTAACGCATATAGCCAAGGCCGCCCTCATAGATGAGGTCGACAATCAATTTCATCTCATGTAGGCATTCGAAATAAGCGATTTCGGGTGCATACCCGGCTTCCGTGAGAGTTTCGAACCCTGCCCGGATCAACTCGCCGACACCACCGCACAAAACGGCTTGCTCTCCGAATAGATCGCTCTCGGTTTCTTCTTTGAAGGTGGTTTCAATCACGCCCGCCTTCAAACATCCCAGTCCGAGGGCATAGCCCAGCGCATTCTGGAGCGCTTGGCCAGATGCATCCTGCGCGATTGCAACCAACGCCGGAACGCCAACTCCTTCGGTGAACAACTCGCGTACGCGATGTCCCGGAGCTTTCGGCGCGATCATGGAGACATCGATGTCCGCGGGAGGCTTAATCTCATTGAAATGAATATTGAAGCCGTGGGCAAACATCAGCGTTTTGCCTTTGGTCAGATGCGGCGCAATGTCATTGCGGTAAGTGTCGCCTTGTACGTGATCGGGCACCAGGATCATGATCACGTCGGCCGCTTTGACTGCCTCGGAGACGCTCAGTACTTGTAAGCCGGCGGCTTTCGCCTTTGCCACGCTTTTGCTGGTGGCAGGCAGTCCGACCACCACATTTAATCCCGAATCCCGAAGATTCAGTGCGTGGGCATGTCCCTGGCTGCCGTACCCGACGATGGCAATCGTTTTCTTTTGGAGCGGAGCAAGGCTTCCGTCCTTCTCATAAAAGCTTCTTGGCATTTAATTGTCCTTTTTGCTAATTGTTTTTGAAGCCCAACTGTCTACTCGGCTTCCTGCAGTTCCAGCGTTTCTTCCGCTGCCGCGCCGCGTGGTACTGGCGGCGACAACCGCAGTTTCTTATTGTCGAGCGGCATGGAAACCACGCCTGAACGTGTGATCTCCATCTCGCCGTAACTCCGCATCACATCGATAAACTCGTCTAATTTTTCCGGATCGCCCGATGCCTCCAGGCATAATCCGTCCGCGGTCGAATCCACCACGCGGGCCTGGAACATCTCCGCTTCTTTTAGAACCGCCGTACGGCTTTGTTGCGTCGTGCGGACGCGCACCAGCACCAGTTCGCGGTTCACGGCTGGACCGTCGGTAACATCGGTTGCCTGCAGCACATTGATCAGCTTGTTCATTTGCTTGATCACCTGCGCGTGCGTGTGCGGTTCCACGTCCACTGTGATTGTCATGCGCGAAAGCGACGCGTCCGAGGTCCGCGCTACTGTCAGGCTTTCTATGTTGTAGCCGCGCTGGCTGAGCAAGCCGGTTACGCGCATCAGAGCACCCGGTTTGTTTTCCATCAAAAGTGAAATAATCTGCTGCATCGCAATATCCTAGGGGACCCTGCCTTACACGGCCACCGGTTGCGGTGGGCGCAAAACCATCTCGTTAATTGCTCCGCCGGACGGAACCATCGGGAATACATTCTCGAAAGGTGACACCTTCACGTTCAGTAGATAGGGCCCAGGTTCGTCGACGGCTTGTTTGAGCGCGCCGGGCATTTCGTCCACCGAACTCACCGTACGTCCTTTGAAGCCATACGCCCCGGCCAATTTCTCCACATCCGGGAACGAACTGAGTTTTACTTCGCTCAGCCGGTTATTGTAGAAAAGTTCCTGCCACTGCCGCACCATGCCCAAATAGCCGTTGTTCATCACGATGATCTTGATCGGCAGCGCATGGTTCACGATGGTCGCCAGTTCCGGAATGGACATCTGGAAGCCGCCATCGCCCACAATGGCGAACACCAGCTTGTCGGGCCGTGCAAACTGCGCCCCGATGGCGGCCGGTAAGCCGAACCCCATCGAACCCAAGCCGCCTGAATTGATCCAGAGCCGCGGCTCGTTGAAGCGAATCAATTGAGCCGCCCACATTTGATGCTGTCCGACATCGCTGGCCACAATCGCGCGCCCACCCGACAGACGATCGATTTCGCCCATCAGGTGTTGCGGCTTGATCTCGGTGGGCGAACTTTCGGAAACCAGTGGGTGCTCCTCTTTCCAGTCGCTAATCTGCTTCCACCAGGCCTGCCTTGCTGCGGCGTTCTTCTCCTTCATCGCGGGCGCCAGATCGTTCAATTCGCTCAATAGTTTCGGCAGGACGCGCTTCACATCGCCCACAATCGGCAAATCAGCGTGGCGGATCTTACTCACTTCCGCTGGGTCAATGTCCACGTGAATCACCTTTGCGTGGGGAGCAAACGCCGCCAACCGGCCCGTTACCCGGTCGTCGAAGCGAACACCCAGGGCGATGATCAGGTCCGTCCCCGACATGCCCATGTTCGCGGCGTAGCTGCCATGCATCCCAGGCATGCTGATGAAGTTGCGATGTTCCGCCGGCAGGGCGCCCAAACCCATCAACGTGCAAACGGCGGGTGCGTCCAACGCTTCTACCAGCGCGCGTAGTTCAGCGCTCGCGTTCGCGGCAATGACGCCGCCGCCCGCGTAAACAAACGGCCGTTCGGCCTCCCACATCATCTGCGCGGCGCGCCGTATCTGGCCGCTATGCCCGTCGCTGTACACTTTGTAGCCGGGCAGATGAATCTCGTTTACCGGTGTGTAGTGCGCCTGTCCAGTAAAAACGTCCTTGGTTACGTCCACCAGCACTGGTCCTGGGCGTCCTGAAGCGGCGATGTAGAACGCCTCATGGATCACCTGCGGCAGGTCGGCAATGTTCTTTACCAGAAAATTGTGCTTCGTGGCCGAGCGCGTGATGCCGAATGTGTCCGCTTCCTGAAAGGCGTCCGTGCCCATCAGTTTAGTCGAAACCTGTCCCGTCAACGCGACGATCGGAATAGAATCCATCATTGCGTCCACCAGACCGGTCACCAGATTGGTGGCGCCGGGTCCGGACGTCGCGCAGCAGACGCCGACTTTCCCGGTGGTGCGCGCGTACCCTTGCGCCGCAAAGGCCGCATTCTGCTCATGTCTGACCAGAACGTGCTTGACCGGATGGTCATACATGGCATCATAAAGCGGCAGCGTCACGCCGCCCGGATAGCCGAAAATGCATTCCACTCTTTCGGAGGAAAGGCAGTCCAATAAGATCTTTGCGCCGGATACGAGATTCGAAGACATAGCAGCTTTTGAAAGAAACTCCTGAAAATTGAAAAGGGCCACTTGGCAGGTTTTGTTTAACCGCCAGTGGCCCTCGATTCTTACTCGTGAGGCGCCCTAGGCAGTGCCGATAACGACAAGCCCTACGAGCGATACGACCGTGGAAAGCCGTTCCAAGTCACGGATATGAGAATTTGCGTTCATCCGGTAAGACTCTGCTGTTCCCATATGAGACTACGTTAGCCTAGAAGCAATTCTTATGCAAGAGAATAAAAGTATAAAAAATGCAAATGTCGCCGCGTCGTTTTTCAGCTGTCGCAGACTAAACAGCTGCCAAAGGAGGATTTTCACGAGCTTTGGTTTTAGGATGCCGAAAGCCTCCGCAAAATCGTCTGGAAATTCATCAAAATCCGTAGCGATCCAAATCTGTCCCGCCCCCGCCATGGCGCCAGGAACGTGTGGGCGGCTTGTGGCGTCGAAGGAAACGATCTTTGCGACCGGCTTGCCTGACTTGGCGAGAATCACCTCGGCGCCCGTCGATCTGGTCTGGTCTTACCGTCGGCTTGGTGGCGTTTCCACCACATCTTCCGCCACAAGCGGCATCCCCGGCTGCATACCGGCGCGGGAATTCACGTTATAACGGGCTCGCGCCGCAAATAACTTCTCTACTTCTTCTCTGGGAAGCGGCCTGGCTCCTCCCAGCATTTCCGCCACAAACGTGATGCGGGCGAAGTGCTCCACCATTTCCATCCGGAAAAAGGCCTGCCACACATCGCTTCCGTACGTCGTGCAGCCGTGATTTTCAAGCAGCAGCGCGTCGTAGTGCGGAATAAAGGGCAACATGCCCTCGCTCAATGCGGGTGTCCCTGGGAGTCCATAGGTTGCCAGCGGAACCGCTCCTAACTGAATAATGACTTCCGGCAGCAGTGCTTTATCAAGTGCCCGTCCGGCTGTCGCAAAACCCGTAGCGACTGGGGGATGCGCATGCACCACGCTCCGCACATCCGGGCGCAGCGAGTAGATGGTGGCGTGCATGGCAATTTCACTGGTACTTTCCCTGTTTCCGGCGACTTTCTTACCGGCCATGTCGCACACAATCAGATCCTCGGCATGCACCATGCCCTTGCTCACGGCTGTCGGCGTGCACAGAATGCGCTCGGCGTCAAGCCGGATGCTGACGTTTCCGTCGTTCATAGCCACCCAGCCCTTTTCATGCACCCGATGGCATACCTGCACGAGGTCTTCGCGGTGTTCCTGCTCGGTCTTACTCATGCGAATTCGATTTTAGCAGGATGTGATTTTTTGCGACGGCTACAATTAAGACCGTGGAAAATAGGCGGATGTGCCCGAACTGCCGGGCGTTCATCACAATCAGCGACCGTGTGTGCCCTTACTGTGGCGTCCAACTGGGACCGCGCGCCGTGGATCTGCGAGGCAGCGAGTTCGTCGCTTCCTTTCTTCCCCGCGCCAACCTGACTGCAGTGATTATTCTGGCCGTTAACATTGCTTTTTTCCTGGCGGAACTCGCTGTTAATTACCGTCTTTATAGGAGTTTCGATATCCAAGTCGCCGTCGGGATAGCTCTCGGCGCCGAGATTGCCCCGTATGTCCAACATGGCCAGTGGTGGCGTCTGATCACCGCCGGCTTTCTGCACGGTGGTTTTCTTCACATCGCACTGAATTCCTGGTCGATATTTGTTCTGGTAACGGAAGTAGAGCAGTTTTATGGGACCAGCCGCCTGCTGGTCGCCTACATCTTTTCAACGTTTACCGGCTTCCTGTGCGCTTACCTCTTCTCGTCGGGCGGCTGGGTGGTCGGCGCCTCAGCTCCGGCCTTCGGTCTGATTGGCATCATGCTTGCGATGGGCTTGCGCAAGCGCGCCGATCCGTTGACGCAAGCGGTTCGCGCGCATTATGGGCAATGGCTCATCTTTGGCTTAGTTATGAGCTTCGGCGGCGGCATAAGCATGGCTGGCCACGTCGGTGGCTGCATTGGAGGCTTTCTAGTGGGCCTTGTCGCGGGTCTGCCCGGACTGCCCGGCACTGCACGCGAATCGTTCTGGAAAGCAGCGGCAGGCGTCGCCGTTCTGATCACAATTTACGCCTGGCTCCAGGCTTTCCGCTTCTTCCTCGAAGCATTCCGCGCCATGACTAGCACCTAGACCCTGCCATGCACCCGCTAATTGAGTGCGTCCCTAATTTTTCGGAAGGCCGCGACCTGGCGCGAATCGACGCCTTGGAATCTGCTATCGCCGGCGTGCCGGGAACCGTTATTCTGGACCGCACCAGCGACAGGGATCATCATCGCAGCGTTATCACCTTTGCCGGAGATCCCCAACCGGTAGTCGAAGCAGCCCTTCGCGCCGTCTCGCTGGCCGCACAATTGATCGACTTGAACCACCATCGCGGCGTGCATCCGCGCTTGGGTGCGCTGGATGTGTTGCCCTTTGTTCCCCTCGCTGGCGCCACCCTGGAGGACTGCGTGGCCTTGGCCCATCGTGCCGGACACCGCATCTGGAATGAGCTCGGCATTCCGGTCTATTTTTATGAAGCCGCCGCCCTCCGGCCGGACCGCCTGCAGCTGGAGCATGTCCGGCGCGGTCAGTTTGAGGGCCTTCGGGAAGCCGTGTTGCTTGATGAGACAAAGCAGCCTGATCTGGGTGGACCGGTCCTTCATCCGACGGCTGGCGCCGTAATTGTTGGCGCGCGCAAGGTGCTCATCGCGTACAACATCGATCTGGCAACCCCGGATATCGAGGTGGCGAAACAGATTGCCAGGAAGATTCGGGCCAGTAATGGAGGTTTCCCGGCCGTAAAGGCGCTCGGCCTCGCCTTGCCGTCCCGCAACCAGGTTCAGGTCTCCATGAACTTGACGGATTTTGAGCAGACGCCCGTGCACGTTGTCTATGACGAGGTGAGCCGTCTTGCCCAGCGCTATGGTATTGAGATCGCGGGCAGCGAATTAATTGGCCTTTTGCCGAGAAAAGCTGTTGAATTGGCATTTGCTCACTATCTGAAACTGCCGCGCTTCCGGTCGGGCGATGTGATTGAGCAGCGCATGGAAATAGGGCGTTCGCGCACGGACGTATAGGTGCTTTATGGCGGCGTCCGTATGATATACGTATGGCGACCACTCTCAGCCCTGAGCCCGGCGTATCTTCATCCGCTGAAGACACCACCGCGCAAGTCATGTCCCTGGAGAGCCAGTATCTCCTGCAAAATTATGCCCGTTACCCGCTGGTGCTGGAGCGCGGCAAGGGCTGCTACATATATGACGTCAAAGGCAACCGCTATCTGGATCTCATCAGCGGTATTGGCGTAAATTCGCTCGGTTACGCCCATCCGAGGATTACCAAGGTCATTCGCCAGCAGGCTGGTCTACTGCTCCACACCTCCAACCTGTACTATCACGAGTACCAGGGCCGCCTGGCCGAGCGCCTCGCCAAGATTAGCGGCTTGAACCGCGCCTTCTTTTGCAATTCGGGCGCAGAGTCCATGGAGGGTGCGCTGAAGATGATTCGAGCGCACGGCAACTCCATTTCGCCTGACAAGACCGCCATCATCTCCCTGGACAACTCCTTCCACGGGAGAACTCTGGGCGCTCTTTCCATCACCGGGCAGCCCAAATACCGCAAAGATTTCGAGCCGTTGCTGCTAGGCCCGCGGTTTGTTCCCCGCAATGATATCGCCGCTCTGGAAGCCGCTTTCGATGACAATGTAGCCGGTATCGTCCTTGAATTTATTCAGGGCGAGGGCGGCATATATCCCATCTCGGAGAAGTTTGCGCGCAAGGCCAGCGAACTTGCCGCGAAGCACAATGCGCTGCTGGTTTTTGATGAAATCCAGTGTGGCGTAGGCCGCCCGGGCGCGTACTTCGCTTATCAGTTGCTAGACCCGGTGCTAGTGCCCGATATTGTTATCGCCGCCAAGCCCATGGCTTGCGGTATTCCGATCGGCGTGGTCATTGCAAATGAGAAGGCAGCTGCGGCGATTAAGCCCGGCATGCACGGCTCTACCTATGGCGGCGGACCGCTGGCTTGCCGCGTGGCGCTTGAGTTCTTCGATATTCTCGATGAACTCCTGCCCTCTATCAACTCCGTCGGTGGCTATTTCCGCATGAAGCTGACCGGACTTATGCGCGAATTCCAATTCATCAAGGACGTACGCGGCCAAGGCTTGATGATGGGGGTCGAACTCGATTTTCCCTGCAAGCAGCTTGTCTTGGACGGTATGAAAGAGGGAATTCTGTTTAACTGCACGCACGATACAGTGCTGCGTTTCCTCCCGCCGTACATCCTCACCGAGCAGGATGTGGATCGCGCCATAGCCGCGCTGGTGCGGGTGTTCAAAGCTGTCAAATAGCCAATTGACAGCTGTCCATCCATTCCTGTACACTTGTACGTATATGCCAAGCACCGGCACAAAAATGGCCTTGAAAGCCACGGATTTCCGCTCGAATCTATTTCAGCATCTGGAATCTGCCGCCAATGGTACGCCGGTCTCCATTCAATACAAAGGCAGAGAATATCAACTCATGGCCCTGACTGCTAAAGGAAAGCTCGATAGTTTTTACGCTTCCGGTGAACCGGAGGAGCTGTTCGCCGATCCAAACGACCAGTTGTTTTCCGACGATCCGTTGTTGAAGAAACACCGGGAAGACGAATGGGCGGCGAAGTGGGATAACCGGCTCGCGACGAAGTGAATCGCGTACATCTCGACACGCACGTTGCGGCACGTCTGGCCGGTCGCAATAAGATCACTCTATCCAATCACGCTCGGCATCTGATCAATTTTGCTCCGGTTGTCATTTCGCCGGTTGTGGTGCTGGAACTTGAACTACTTGTGGAGATCGGCCGGCTAAAATCATCGGTCGATCACATATTGGAACTCCTCCGGCAACTGGGAGTTTCCATTTTGGAGCAGGCATTCCCCCAGGCTTGCTGGGCATCCAGAGCCCTAACCTGGACGCGTGATCCGTTCGACCGGCTGATAGTCGGGCACGCCATGGCCGATGAGCAATCCGTTCTCATCAGCCTTGACGAAGACATACACCGCCATTACAAACACGCGGCCCGCTAGCTGCGGCTTTTACAGCAATTCTTCGCGCTTCTGCGCCTCCAACGTTTTCACAATTTTGCTGACATCCTGCGCTTTGCTGCGATGTCCCACCAATAATGCATCGGGCGTGTCCACAATAACCAGATTCTCCACACCCACCAAGGCTACGGTCTTTTTTGCGTCCACGTAGTTGCCGCGGCTGTCCTCCGCAATTAAATCGCCGCGAGAAGCGTTGCCGTTCGCGTCCTTATCTGCCAGGTCGTAAACCGCCTCCCAGCTGCCCACATCGTTCCACCCGATGTCATCCAGCGCCAGGCCTGCCACTTTTTGCGCTTTTTCGATGATGGCGTAATCGACCGAAACGTTCTCGCAAAGCGGGTAAGCTTCATCCAGCTTTTTAGCGAAGCTTTTGCTTTCGAAGGACGGCAGGCCGGCTAGCAGCGTCGCGGTCTTGGGCTGATGCTCTCGCATCAATTCGAGTACTGTGGACACGCGCCAGAAGAACATGCCCGCATTCCAAAAGAAATTTCCACGGTCCACAAACTTCTTAGCCGTTTTGGCGTCCGGTTTTTCCCGGAAGCTAGTTACCGGCGCGGCGCTGGTATTGCCCGGCTGCAGGTTCTTGGGAAACTCGATATAGCCATATCCTGTCTCCGCCCAACGGGGCTGAATACCAAGAACCACTACGCTTTCGTTCTCCGCCGCCTTGAACGCCGCCTTGACGAAACTACGGAAACGCGCCTCCTTCAAGATGAGATGGTCCGCTGGAAAAACACCCATCATGGCGTCCGGGTCGACGTTCGCCAGAATCTGAGCCGCCAAAGCAATGCAGGGCGCCGTATTGCGCTGCGCGGGCTCGGCAATAATCTGCCGCTTCGGCACCTCAGGCAGCTGTTTGCGAATCTCCGCCTGCAGATACTCGTTCGTGACGATCCAGATATGCTCCGGCGGAATAACCGCTTTCAAACGGTCAACCGTCTGTTGAATGAGGGTTCGCTCTCCGAAAAAACGCAAAACCTGTTTCGCGTTGCGCTTGCGGCTGCGCGGCCAAAACCGCGTACCGCGGCCGCCGGCCATGATCAGACCGTACCGATGATTTGCCATAAATTGAAAATGAGTGCTCTCTACGGATCGGGGTTACCCGGATTCAGCGGTATTGGCTTTTCTGGCAGCTGCGAATCGGGGAAGCCGCGCACGATATGCAATGTCCGGCTCCAGCGCGTCCTTGAGAAGAAATGCTCTCCCAAATCGAGCATATGGCTGAAGAGCGAGTGTATCGAAGAGCCCGCCAAGTCGTCCGTCGTAGCCTTGTAGGACCAATAGATGAGCAGTGGTTTACCGATGATGTTGTCGCGCGGTACAAATCCCCAATAGCGGCTGTCCAGCGAATTGTCACGGTTGTCGCCCATCGCAAAATAACTGTTCGGTGGTACGATGACTTCGCCATTCCGCACGTGATGATCCAGCATTTCGTGCTGAAGTTCCGCCTGTAATCCCTCGGCAAACGGTGATGCGGAGCCCGGGAAGTTATCCCGGCTCTCATCGTAGGGAAACTTATGGTACGTGTACGGCTCATTTACCGCTACGCCGTTCCGGTAGATCTGCCGATGGACCATCTTTAAGTGGTCGCCAGGAACGCCAATGACGCGCTTTACGAATGTCTGGCTGATATCCGCCGGATACCGGAATACGATGACATCGCCGTGTTTGGGCTGCTCATAAGGCAGCAAATATTTGCTGATTTCTCCCGCCGGCGCAAACGCCAGCTTGTCGACTAGAAGATGGTCTCCGATGAGCAGCGTATCTTCCATGGAGCCGGTAGGAATGACGAAGGCTTGCACCAGCGTGGTGGTCCCAAACAGCAGCAGTAGAATCGTCACCGCCCACTCTGCAATGCTGTTCCGGGCCGGATCCTGTTTGGCCTTAGTTGGCCGGTCGGCCTGGGCCGTTTCTACAGTAGCTGTGTTTTCTGCCATTGAATCTTTGCTTGAATCACTCTAAAGCGGCTTCCCGACAATATTCTAACGTCTGACAAATTCCCGGCGCGTCTTTATTGTATCGTCCGGGCAACATAACCCGGACGAATGGCAGTACCCTAAAAGTAGGGCATACACAGAGGAGAGCTATGTACAGGAATCAAATTTTACTTGCGACGGCGATTACATTGAGTTGTCTGACGCTTGCGTGCGGATCCAAAGGGCCGACCGATCAACAGCTCACTACCGATATTCAGGCTAAGCTTTACGCCAACGATGCGACTAAAGCGGCCAACGTAAATGTCGCGGTTAAGGATGGTGTGGTTACTCTAACCGGCGACGTTCCCAGTTCCGACGTGGAACTGCAGGCGATGAAGATCGCCAACAGCGCGGCGGGCGTGAAGACCGTGAGCGATCAGATGAAGCTGAACGACGCGCTCGCGGCCAATTCACCTCCACCGGCCCAAATCGCGCCCCCTCCGAGCGAACCGGCTCCCATGAACCCGACCCCGGCGCGGCCCCCCAAAAAGACGACTCCTCTACCGGCCGCTCCGGCACCCGTTGCAACATCACCT
>Ga0193743_1000327_pt1 | contig 37301 bp, 31 predicted proteins | sample L2c2metaG_FD_143038 | JGI IMG/M metagenome (GOLD analysis project Ga0193743, IMG submission 143038) | Soil microbial communities from a riparian zone of the East river system, Colorado, United States - L2c2 | ecosystem: Environmental > Terrestrial > Soil > Riparian zone | place: USA: East River... | reverse complement strand
TTTTTTAGGATGTAGGAGAGGAGTTTCAAAAAATGATCTTGAAGTCCGCTTGGAATCGTCGTTCCTTTTTATCCGCTCTTGGTGTTCTAGGTGGCAGCCTGTTTACGCCGGCTGAGATTCGTGCCGCCAGCAAAAGAGCAAAGTTAGGTTCGCCATCGGTGGATGGAAACCCCATCGTTCCCATCACCAGTGGCCTCGGTTCCACCGGCGACATCTATGCCGAGCTCGGCGTGAAGCCCTTGATCAACATCAACGGAACCATCACCGTGATCGGTGGCTCGGTCATGCGGCCCGAGGTCATGGAGCTGATGCGTCAGGGCAATCAGCACTTCGTCATGATCAATGAGCTCGAGGTCGCCGCCGGCCGCTACATCGAAAAGCTTTGTAAAACCCCTTCCGGCTATACCGGCCTCGTCACCGGAGGCGTTGCCGCGGGCATCGTGGTCGGCTATGCGGGTATGTTGACCGAGGACCTCGAGCCTCGCATGCACTCCATCCCCGATCTGACAGACTTCCCCAAGAGCGAGGTCATCATCCAAAAGGCCCATCGCAATCCCTTCGACCATCAGGTGCGGCAGACCGGTGTAAAGCTCATCGAGGTGGAGACGAAGGATCAGATGATCAACGCCATCAACCCAAAGACGCTGGCCATGCACTACATCAACATCCAGTCTGATCAGGGCAAAGTAAGTGGACCGGAGATGATCGAGATCGCCAAAAAGGCGAACATCTATACCTTCAACGATGCCTCCGCCGATGTCCCCCCGAAGGAGCGCCTCTGGGAATATCCGGCGCAGGGCTGGGACTTCGTTGCCTTCTCCGGTGGCAAGGACATCTGCGGCCCCCAGGCTTCAGGCGTCCTCATCGGCAAGGAGCAGCTCATCCGCTGGGCACAGATGAACATGAGCCCACAGGAAGATCGCATCGGTCGCCCCTGCAAGGTAGGCAAGGAGACGATCTTCGCGCTGCTCAAGGCGCTCGAGCTCTTCGTCAACCAGGACTATGACGCCACCGTTCGCATGTACGATGCTCGCGCTAAGGTTATTTCCGACGCCATTGCGAAGTTTGGTGTAACCGCTCAACCGCGTGTGTTCAATCCGCAGGCCCTCGGTAACGTCACCCCGTACTATAGCTGGCATATCGATCCCGCGAAGCTGAAGATCACTGGACCTGAAGTGATCCAGCAGCTTGCCGATACGAAGCCCGTGGGAATCGGCACCATGAACAACAACTCGATGGGCATGCGCGGACGCGATCCCAACGCTCCAGCCAACCCGCCAGAGCATCGCCGCCGCAATCGCCCCGAGCGCGATCCTCAGACCTTTGGCTTTGCTGTCTGGCAGATTAAAGACGGTGAGGATAAGATTATCGCCGACCGTCTTGTCGAGATCCTCAGCGCGGCTCCGAAGGCCTGAAAATTCTTGGAGTAGAGCGTTGCTAGCAAATTGTTAAGGTCGCTCTCTCCTGATCCACGGAGAGAGCGACCTTCTTAAACCGAAACCAGCACCTGGTCGAAGATCGAGGAGATTCATGACCTATCCGTTTTCCAGATTTACCCGATCCATTGCCTCTTGTTGCGCGGTGCTCTCCCTGGCCGCTGCCTCTGTCCACGCCTTTGCTCAAGCCCCCAACTTCGCCTATGACCTCCTCCTGCAGAACGGACACGTCATCGACGATAAGAACCACATCGACTCGGTCATGGACGTCGCCATCAAAGATGGCAAGGTCGCCAGGGTCGCACCTCACATCGCGACCTCCGAAGCTCTCAAGACCATCAATGTGCAGGGCCTTTATGTAACTCCCGGCCTCATCGATATTCACGTCCATGTCTATACCGGGACGGGAGAACGCGGATCCTACGCCGGCGACAACAGCCTCCCGCCCGACGGCTTTACCTTCCGCAACGGAGTGACGACCGTAGTCGATGCAGGCTGCTCTGGATATAAGAACTTCGAGGACTTCAAGCAACGCATCATCGATCGTTCCAAGACCCGCGTTCTCGCGATGCTCAACATCGTCGGCTCTGGAATGCGCGGTGACAAGTACGAACAGAACATGGCCGACATGGACGGCGAGGCCACCGCAGAGATGGCGCTCAAGTATCCCGACACCATCGTCGGAATCAAGACAGCTCACTTCGCCGGCCCTGAATGGAAGCCGGTCGAGCAGGCCGTCATCGCAGGCACCAAGGCCAACATCTTCGTCATGGTGGACTTCGGTGTCGATCATCCCGAGAGCCGTCCGCTGTACGATCTGCTCAATAAGAAGCTGCGCCCCGGCGACATCTATACTCACATGTACTCCGGTCTCCGCCACGAGCAGGATCCGGTCACCAAGGGACCGAGCAAGGCCTTCATCGATGGTCGTAAGCGCGGCATCTTCTTCGACGCAGGTACAGGCGGCGGAAGCTTCAGGTTCTCGCTCGCCATTCCCATGGTTAAGGATGGCTTCATCCCCGACTCGCTCTCAACCGATCTCCACATCGGCAGCATGAACAGCGCGACCAAGGACGAACTCAACGTCGCGAGCAAGATGATGGCTATTGGTCTCTCCGTTCAGCAGGTTGTCGCCGAGATGACCTCGCACCCAGCCCACGAGATCAAGCGCGAAGAACTGGGCAATCTTTCAGTAGGCTCCGTGGCGGACCTTGCCGTCCTCCGTCTGGAGCAAGGCCACTTTGGCTTCACCGACATGGACAATGTCCGTGTCGACGGAACCAAGAAGCTCGTCGATGAGCTTACCCTCAAGGGTGGCAAGATCGTCTATGACCTCAACGGCATCGAGGCCCGCAAGTACGGCGAGCCCAAGGGCAAGTACGAGCAGTACGATTCGACATGGACCACCTTCGCTCCGCGCGGGCCGGACATGCACGGCACCAGGCCCACACCTAGCGACAATAACCGCCACTAAGAATAGTCGTATTCCCAACAGAAAAGGCGCTCAGTCATGAGCGCCTTTTCTGTTGCTTATAAAAACATCACCCTACAAAAACAAGATGCACTGCGGACGCGAAAGAGGAAAGCTTTTGCCTTCATTAGAGAGTTTTCCAGTCTTGGCGTCTCGCGCGAAGACTGAGAGGTTATCCGTCGCCTGATTCGCGACCAGCAGCCACTTTTCTGTGGGATCGAGCGCAATGTGCCGCGGTGTCTTGCCCCCGCACGATGTCCTCTCCAGCAATGTCAGCTTGCCGTCACTCGGCGAGACTGAAAACGACACCATAAAGTCATCCAGCCGGTTGGCGGCATACACAAAACGTCCCGTCTTATCGATCACAATCTCCGAAGGAGCCGAAGGTCCCGTATGACCCTCCGGAATCGTTGAGATAAGCTGTGCCGTCGTGAATACACTTTTTTTTGCATCCCAGTCCAGCACATTCACCGAAGAGCCCACTTCATTCAGGCAGTAGGCCCACCGCCCATTCGGGTGAAATCGCAAAGCGCGTGGCCCCGATCCCGGCACTGCCTTCCATGCGGGAGGATCCTGCGCCGTAAGCTTTGCCGTCGATGCATCCAGATGGTAGACGTGAATCTCGTCCAGCCCAAGATCGTTGACGAACAGATACTTGTTATCCGGTGAGACCGTCACGCGATGACCTCGCGGACCAGTCTGCTGCGGTTTGGGACCATGTCCGCTGTACTGAAAGAACGAGACCGCCTCGCTCAGCTTACCTGTCCCATCCACGGCAAACGAAGCCGCACTTCCCCCACCATAATTCGCCACGAAGACGCATCGTCCCGTATGGTCCACACTCACATGGCAAGTCTCTGGCCCACCCGCTGAAACCTCGTTGACCTTCTTCAGCTTCGCGGTCCTGCGATCGATCGCAAAACTCGAGACCGCGCCGCTCTTCTTGCCTTCATACTCATCCAGCTCGTTGGCGGCAAACAGCGTCTTTTTATCTGGCGACAGAGCAAGAAACGTAGGCATCTCCGCCTCTACGGCAAGCCCCTTTTGCGTCAGTTCGCCCGTTGCGGAGTTGAAGCTGTATGCGTAGATTCCCTTACTCCCATTCGTCGTCTGTGTCCCGACAAACAGCATCCTCTCTCCCGTCGTCTGCGCCGGCGAAGCCCACGCGTGTGCTCCAAGAGCCGCTGCGGAAGAGCCTTGAAGAAACTTTCGCCTCGACATCCTCATCATGCTTGTCTTTGATCTCCCTGTTCTGAAAACGCCACGCGCTAACTGTAGATCATCGTAAGACTGCTTGGCGAATCCAGACGCGCCACGACGGCGGCAGGCATCAATCTCCCCGTAGCCGAGTCGATCTCCGCCTGCTGAATCAGTCCGCGGCGGCGGTTGATGCCCATCAGGCTCCTTCCATTTGGAGCCATCTCAATCGCATGCAGCTCACCCATCCCGGCAGCCTGAGTTCCAGACGTACGCGCAGCCAAATCGCCACTCGCGGTAAGACTCCACGTCGCCACACCGCCATCACTCTGGCACGCATACAAGAAACGCCCCGAAGGATGCACAGCCATGGCCCCCGCTCCTTCGACAGCGCCCGCGATAGGAAGATGCTGCACCGGCTCCAGCACCCGCCCTGCTGCTGCGTCATAGCCATAACAAGCAATCGCTTCGGCCTGCATCACATAAATCCTCTCGCCTGCAGGATGCATCGCCACCTGCGTCGGGCTGCTCCCATCTGCCAGCTCTGCCCGCATATGCGCGGCAATTCCGGCATCGCTCACGGACAGTACATTCAGCCGGTCCGTTCCCTCATCCACACTCACCACGCGGCCCGCTTTGTCGAAGGCGACCATCCGCGGCCGCGCTCGGCGGCTTGAGCCCGTGCGTTCAGCACCAACCTCCTTCAAAATGCCCGCAACTCTCCCCAGGCTTCCGTCCTCGACAATCGGCAACACGTTATAGGCTCCGCCTCCATGCACCGCGACCACAAGACTCCGCCCATCCGCCGATACCGCCGCATGTCTGGGCATAGTGGCGGAGAGCGCAAGCGCGCTCCTGTTCAAAAACGTCAGCCGTCCATCGCGCCCAATCGCATAGGCCTCGACAGTCCCCATGGGAAGGCCTTCATGCATGTCGACCTCGTTGACCGCATACAGAAATCGCCGGTCCGATCCAGTCGCCAGCGCAACCGGACGCCTGCTCCTCAGCGTCTGCAGTCTCTCCCAGCGATCTCCTCGCATCGCATACGTATGAATCCCCTCATCGGCGCCCTCCGAAGAGGCAACATAGGCAAACCCCGCCTCGCTGCCTCGCCCCTTCAGCGGAAGCAGGGAAGAGCACAACCCGCCAGAGCTCAGCGATGAGAAGCCAGCCCACTGTACAAACTCTCTGCGGCTCCAGCGTATCTTCATCTTCGTCTTCCTCCTCAATCAGCATCCGTCTGGTATCGCCCGTCGGCGGCAGCGGTCGTAATTGCTGCGACCAGCATATACCGCAAATCTCCAGCTCCATCTACGTCAAATGCACTATCCACGCCCGGAACCAGCTCCGCCCCCTTGAGCAAGGTAAAATCGAGTACGGCGGTTCGCAACCGGCCCAGATGCAATAATCTGCGCCGGTGACCTCCTCACCTCGCGAGCCCCGGAAAGGTTCCTTGTGAAGGCACTTGTAAAAAGCCGCAGCGAACGCGGCCTCTGGCTGGAAGACGTCCTCGAACCTGAAATCGGCATCAACGACGTAAAGATCCGCGTCCTCGCCACCGGAATCTGCGGTACCGACCTCCACATCTACGACTGGGACGCCTGGGCCAGCTCCACCATCCGCCAGGGCCTCGTCATCGGCCACGAGTTCGTCGGCGAGGTCGTCGCCTTCGGCTCTAACGTCACCGACGTCGCCATCGGCCAGCTTGTCTCTGGAGAAGGCCACGTAGTCTGCGGCCGCTGCCGCAACTGTCTCGCCGGTCGCCGCCATCTCTGTGCCCATACCCTGGGAGTCGGCGTCAACCGCGACGGAGCATTCGCCCAATACGTCGTCCTGCCCATGTCCAACATCTGGCAGCACGCCCCCGGCATCAAGCACGAGATCGCCGCCATCTTCGATCCCCTCGGCAACGCCGTCCACACCGCACTTGCCTTTCCCATCCTCGGCGAAGACGTCCTGGTCACTGGAGCCGGCCCCATCGGCATCATGGCCGCCGCCGTAGCCCGCCATGCCGGCGCACGCTACGTCGTCATCTCCGACCCCAACCAGTACCGCCGCGACCTTGCCACCAAGGTCGGCGTCACCCTGGCGGTAGACCCGCGCGCCACCCCTCTCAAGCAGATCCAGCAGCAGCTCCATATGCACGAAGGCTTCGATGTCGGCCTCGAGATGTCCGGCAACCCCTCGGCTTTCCGCGAGATGCTCAGCAATATGAGTCATGGAGCGAAGGTAGCCATGCTCGGTATCCCCTCCGAGCAGATCGCCATCGACTGGAATCAGGTCGTCTTCAACCAGCTCACCCTCCGCGGCATCTACGGTCGCGAGATGTACGAGACCTGGTACAAGATGACCGTCATGCTCCAGTCCGGCCTCGACATCTCCGGCGTCATCACCCACCGGCTCAACTGGCGCGACTACGAGCAGGGCTTCGACGCCATGCGCTCCGGAAACTCCGGCAAGGTCATCCTCGACTGGAGCGACGTCGCCTAGATCGTCCTCATCCAACACACAAAGAAAAGCCCCTGCATCCGTGGAGATGCAGGGGCTTCTTCTCTCAACCCGGCTACTTCAATTTCTTCATGTAATCGGCATCAGTCTTGAGGGAATCCTTCCACGGCATCGTGAAGGCTTCCTGTTCCACAAAGGCGTGCCGGATCTTCTGCGTCTTGGCTGCCTGCGCGAAGATTGGAGTGTAGTCGATAGTTCCTCGGCCTAGCTCGGTCACCTTCGCGTTCTCCGGTCCTCCGCCAGCTGTCATCGTGAAGTCTTTGACATGCAGCATCGAGATCCGGTTCGGATGGTTCTTCATAATCTCGATCGGATTCATCCCCGCGACGGTAGCCCATCCGCAATCTAGCTCAAGGGTCACCTTCTTCGGATCCGTAATCTTCAGCAGCTCCATATAAGGAACGCCACCGTCCAGCTTGTCGAACTCATGAACGTGGTTGTGATACCCGAAGGTGATTCCGGCGGCCTTCGTCTTCTCACCCAGCTGGTTGAACTCATCAGCCAGCCACTTCCAGTCATCCAGCGTCATCGTCTTCTGCGTCGGGTCCTTCGCCCCTGGGCTGGCGCAGATCATGTACTGCACGCCCAGCTCTTTGTCGAACGCAAGAATCTCGTCGAATTTCTTGCGCAGGTCCCCATAGGGATGATGCGTGCTCACGCACTTCAGGCCAGCCTTCTGCATCGCCTGCTTTACCTCGGCTGCACTATGGTTGTAGTAGCCGGCAGCCTCCACCTCCGTAAAGCCGGCCTTGGCAACCTCTGCCAGCGTACCCTCATAGTCCTCTGCAAGCTGCTGCCGTACTGAATAAAGCTGAATTCCAATCGGCAGACCCAGTGGGTTCGCATAAGAGACTCTACCCTGCGTGGCTGCATAGAGACCGGCAGCCGAAGCCTGCCCCAGAAACCTTCTGCGTGAGATCATTGATGCTCCTTATCTTAGCTTCACCGAAACCTTACCCAAATCGGATCATTGAGTCCAGCTTTCGGGCTACTTCCGGAAATCCCTAAATGTTGAAGCGCTTGAGTTTAATCCAGTAATTGCTTTCATATCTATCCGATAGACAATAACCGCACTTTGTTGCATGAAGAAATTAGCGCATCTATTTATAAAAAAAAGAGTTGTCGGCGTGAAAGTTTTCGTAGACACTTCGAAAATGCGCGATCGCCAACTTGTTTCTCTTGGAATTATCTTTTCCACCTGCCTTGTCTTGGGGTTCACCGGTTGTCAACACCGAGTGTCAATCTCGCGACCACCCATGCCTGTCGTACAGCCGGGACTCTACGATCAGAAAAACTTCGAAACGGATAACGATGCCTACAATGCGGTGATGAAGCCAGGAGCTACCTTCGATGCCACCGCCGCAAAACAGTATCGCAATAATATCGCCTACGGATTGATGGCCGACATCGAGGTCGTCTATGGAGCGTATTACAGCATCCTCTTCGTAGATCAGACTACGTCCTCAATCGCAACCGATGCCCTCACACTCGGTTTGGGCGCAGCCTCGACCATCGCGACCAATGTCGCGACCAAGACGATCTTCAGCGCGCTTGGTACCAGCATTGGAGGAATAGGCCTGTCCACGCAGAAGAATCTCTTCGCACAGCAATCCTTTCCCGTCATCGCTCTGGCCATGCAGACCCGGAGAGATAAGATTCGGACGGCAATCATCTCCAATCTCGCCTTGGATACCGCCACATATCCCTTGTGGGCCGCCCGTCGCGACCTTACGTCCTACTTCAATGCCGGCACCCTTCCGGCAGGTCTTCAGGAATTGCAGGAAGAGGCAGGCGCTGCGTCTGCCAATCAAAAAGAAAGTGCGAGCGCTGCCGACAAGCCTCTCGTGCCGTCTTCTTTAAGCGCGGCGCCAGACAACTTACAGGTAAGGCTGCTCTGGAATCTCTCTCCCACGGCAACCTCTTATAACCTTTATTACTCCATGACCACAGGTGTGACCACTACCAATGGAACAAAGGTAAGTGGAATCGCAACTAACTCGACTACACAATCAGGATTGAATAACGGGACTCCCTATTACTTCGTAGTGACTGCGGTCAATCAGGCCGGAGAGTCTGCTGCCTCCAATGAGGCAACAGCGACGCCTTCTGCGCCTCCGGCAGCTGCCGCAGCCGTTCCTCCAGCTCCTTCCAACCTCTCAGCTGTTGCTTCCGAATCCCAGGTCTCCCTCGTCTGGACACCGCCCGTTGCAGGCGTTACTTACAACCTCTACTACTCCATGAGTTCAGGCGTGCCTCTTGCAAGCAGAACACAGGTACCTTCGATCGCAGTCCCTTCCTACGTCCAAAAAAGCCTCCAGAATGGAACCCCTTATTACTTTGTAGTTACGGCAGTAAATGCAGCTGGAGAAAGCCCCGCTTCAGCGGAGGTCACAGCAACTCCCGCTGTGCCTACGCATTCGAACGGAGTCCTCAAGATGACTTCACACTAAGAAGAGGGTTTTGGGCGACGGTTGTTGAAATGCATAGGGTCATACCACAGTGCTCCCCTTTGCGACGGTTCATCGTCGCGAAGGGGGCCCGGGTATCCTTCTGCTCGATAGCCACCAGCCCGCCCCCACGCACCACGCAGTCTCGTCCGGAGAATCATCCCTCCACAGCGACGAGACATCTGCCGCATGTCCTCTGGCAAAACATCTCTCCAGCCTCCCCCCCATCTCCGCATCCCGCGCTCCTTCGCAGCCCACAAACTTCGCTCCGCACAGAAACCTCGCTCCATACTCGTCCGGTCTCCGTGTCACCATCAGCATCCCTCCGTAACTCTCATTGGGAGTCAGAGGAAATAACAGTCTCCCTCCAATCCGCAGCGCATCCAGCCATACCGCCAGAGGATCGGTCGCTCCCGCGCTCACATACAGCACGTCACATGCGGAAAGAGCTCCCGTCGTTCCCGATCCGGCGTGGACCCGGATCCATGGCATTCCCTTCAGGTTCTCGTTCGCCCTTTCCGCAAGGTCGCTCTCGATCTCGTAGGCCTCCACCCGGCCTTCATCCCCTACCAGCGCTCCCAGCATCGCCGTGTAATATCCGGTCCCTGCTCCCACATGAATAACCGTCTCTCCAGGCATGACTCTCAGCGCAGCAAAGCATAAGGCATGCAGACTCGGCTGTCCGTTATTGATCGCCGCCTCGCTCTTGATCTGCACCAGAACATCCCGGTAGAGCATCGCCGGATCCTCCACCAGCCTCCCTTCCTCCTCATGGGCGAAGATCCTCCACGGCGGTGGCCCCACGAAGACCTCCCGCGGAGTCGAGGCGAAGACCCGGGCGATCCTGCCATCCTCAGGAACCCCGATGGTTCTGGCCATCTCGGCTCCGAACCTGGCTCGGTATTCGGCAAGCTCCATCTCGTGGCCCCTTTATCTCGTATAGGACGCCTCTTTTCATACTCGTGGGCAGCCGCATAGATTGTTCTGGTGGTTGCATAAGTTGCCGGGTACAATTCTTCACGGGTTCCCGGTATCTCCTCTTCATTCCCTGGGTATGGCTTCAACCGCGGGTAAATTCTGTCCGTAGAGATGCGAGGTTACGATGAGACTCAGAACCCTCATGCTGTAGAAAAAGGATCGATGTATATCCTCGACGAAGATGGAAAACAGCATAAAGCGGCCGTCGTTTCCACCGCCCTCAAGCAGTAATTTCCACAGATTTTCTTGACATGCCTGATAGCTTTAAAGCAAGAGAAGACAGGAGCCCGGCACCAGAAGCCGGGCTCCATCGCTTAACCCTGGTCCTGTAGGTGGTCCGAGGCTAAGTGATTTTTTTGGAAGACTTTGACAGCTTTTCGGTAGGGGGAGGGGTCCCTCGGAGAGCACGGGAGAGAGCTCTATGCAGCACCGCATCATCGGCACCACCATGCCTGTTCTCGAGTTTGCGCTCGACCATAATGACGCCGTCATCTCCGAGGCAGGTGAGCTCTCCTGGATGAGCCAGTCCATCCAGATGACCACCCACACCCAGCACGGCGGCGGCGGTGGCTTCCTCGGCGTTCTCAAGCGGGTCGCCGGCGGCGGAACCCTATTCATGACCGAGTATCGAGCCTACGGCGCACCCGGCACGGTAGCTTTCGCCACTCGAGTCCCCGGCCACATCGTCCCGGTCGAGGTCGCGCAGGGACACGAGTACATGGTCCATCGCCACGGCTTCCTCTGCGCCACTGCAGGCATCGTCCTGGGAGTAGGTTTCCAGCAGTCCCTGGGAGCCGGAATCTTCGGCGGCGACGGATTCCTCCTGCAGAAGGTCTCCGGCCAGGGACTCGCATGGCTCGAGCTCTCCGGCGAGGTCATCGTCAAGGACCTCGCTCCCGGCGAGACCCTCCGCGTCCACCCCGGACACGTCGGAGCCTTCCACGCCAATGTCTCCTTCCAGATTCAGCGAGTCCCCGGAATTCGCAACCTGATCTTCGGCGGCGATGGAATCTTCCTGGCCGCCCTCACCGGCCCCGGCCGCGTCTGGCTCCAGACCCTACCCATCCAGCGACTAGCCCACCAGCTTCAGGAGTACATGAAGGTCGAGCGCGTCGAGCAGAACACCGAATCAGGCGTGATCGGCGGCGTCATAGGCTCCGTCTTGAAAGGCTTGTAATAGACAGAGGTGTCAAAAGAGAGGTACGACCGAAGTGTCATCCTGAGCGAAGCCCGAAGGGGCGAAGTCGAAGGACCTGCGGGTGGGATTTAGTCTCGGTTCCAGCATCCATCGACCGACCACGAGTTGTACTGCCGCAGAAACAGCAGCACCGAGAAGACCAGAGCATACATAAGCTGCGTGCCCGCTGCCGCCCAGTCCTGCACCAGCGCCGAACCGAACGTGAGCACCAACATCAGCAGGGAAGCCGCAATCAGAGCCCAGCGCGTCTTCCACCCAATGAGGAGCAGCAACCCGATCAGTCCCTCGATCGGAGGCAGCACCGTACCGAACCCATGCACGATCGCTTCCGGAAGAGGCGAGCGTGCGAACTGCTCCGTGAGATGCGTCGTGAATCCCAGCTGCCCTGCCAGCAGGCGGCTCACGCCATGCATCAATAGATTTGTTCCCGCGACCGCCCGCAGCAGAGCGTAGGCGATCTTTTCGTCGCTGCTCGATGTATCGAACCTCATGCTTCCTCCGCCATTACTGATGAAGCTATTCATTCGATGCATGATGCTCGATAACGTCACGAGCGCGCGCTATCGTTAGACGATGCACTCGCAAGCGAATGAGCCTTTTCTGCACCTCTCGCACGTCAACGTAGCTCGAGGGGAAAACGTCGTTCTCCACGATATCAACCTCTCTGTCAACGCCGGCGAGCATATCGCCATCCTCGGCCCGAATGGTTGCGGCAAGTCGACCCTCATCAAGACCATCACCTGCGAATGCTACCCGATCGTTCAGCCTGAGACGAAGGTCAGCATCTTCGGCCGCAGCCGCTGGGACCTGACCGAGCTGAAGAAGCGCCTCGGCGTCGTCTCCGCCGAGCTTCCCGGCAGACAGACCCTGACGACCTCGGGCTGTGATGCCGTTCTCACCGGCTTCTTCTCGAGCTCCACGCTCTGGCCGAACCTTACCGTCACCGACGAGATGCGAGCCCGCGCCGACGAGATCCTGACCCTGATCGACGCCGAGCCGTTACGCGACAAGCTCGTCGGCCACATGTCCGCAGGACAGCAGCGGCGCATCATGATCGGCCGCGCGCTGGTCGCCTCCTCGCAGATGCTGCTGCTCGACGAGCCGTCGAACGCCCTCGACATCGCCGCGCAGCAGGATCTGCGAGAGCTGCTGCGGCGGCTGGCGCAGCAGGGAACCGGAATCCTGCTCATTACGCACCACGTCTCCGACATCATCCCGGAGATCGACCGCATCCTGATGATGAAGGACGGACGCATCGTCGCCGATGGATCGAAGAAGGATCTGCTGACCGAGCGTTCCCTGAGCGACCTCTTCCGCACCGAGGTTCACCTAACAGAGAAGGATGGCTTCCATCACGCCTGGTGAACAGGCTCAGTGGCCGTAACCCTCGGCGTGCTTCGGGACCTTGCTGCGGAATCGAACGAAGATTATTTTCCGCTGTTCGTCAGCGAGCCTGCCTGCAGCTTGACCAGCTCAGGCTGAGGAAACCGGCTTGGGCCAAGAACGGCAATCTTGGGAACGGGGCCACGCACCATTGCGACTTCATCGCAGGCATAGAGACGAGGGCAGGTCTGGCAGTCTTTGTAGATCTTGTCCGGAAGGACGGTACGATCGACGACGCGAAAACCGAAGTGGAAGAAGAAGTCGGGGATGCGGGTAAACAGGCACACACTTGTGACGCTCTGCTCTTCGGCCTCTTCGAGAAGGGCGCGAAGCAGCTTGCCTCCCGCTCCCTGCCCTTTGGCCTCGGGCTTGACCACGATGGAGCGAACCTCGGCCAGATGCGGGCCGTAGAGGTGGAGGGCGCCGCTGCCAAGGAAGACTCCGCTTTCGCTTTCGGCTACGGTGAAGTCGCGCACATTTTCGCAGATCTCTGCGTAGCTTCGGCGCAGCAGGGTTCCATCGCCGGAGAGCGAGTTGACCAACTCGAAGATGTTAACCGCATCCGGAAGCTTTGCCTTGCGCACGACGGCGCCGCCCACGCGCGGACGCGAGGAAGAGGTCGATTCGCTGACAGGCAATAGGGACGAGTTAGACAAGGGCAGTACGCTCCACGCCAAGTTTCGCAGACTTTTTTGATGCAAGCGAGGCTTTATCGGACTCAACCCGGAGGGAGGCACCTTCGACGGCATCCCTCACCCGGGCTCGTGCGGTGCCGCCGATGACGTCGTGGCAGTCGAGCGTGGCCTCGAGCGTGATGGCTGCGAAGAAGTCCTCGGAGAACTGATCACTCAGGCCGCGCAGCTCCTCGAGGGAGAGCTGATCCAACTCGCGGCTGGATTCGAGGCCAAGACGAACTGCGTTGCCGATGATCTCGTGAGCTTTACGGAAGGGAACTCCCTTATTGGAGAGATAGGTGGCCGCGGCCATCGCGTTGAGATAGCCCTTCTGAGCCGCCGCCTTCGTTACGTCGGTGCGGAAGCGCAGAGCCTGCGTAAAGGAGGGAAGAAGGGCGAGGATGCCGTGGATGGTGTCTGTCGCGTCGAAGACCGGCTCCTGGCCCTCCTGCAGGTCTTTGTTGTAGGCCAGCGGAAGTCCCTTGACGATGGTGGCGAGGGTGAGAGCCGCACCTTGCAGGCGCCCGGCCTTGCCGCGGATCAGCTCCGTGAGGTCGGGGTTCTTCTTCTGCGGCATCGCGCTGGAGCCGGTAGAGAAGCGCTCAGGAAGATCGAGGAAGCCGAACTCGGCGGTGGAGTGCAGGGTGAGCTCCTCGGCGAATCGCGAGATGTGCAGGCCGAGCGTGGAGAGCGCCTGCGTGTACTCGAGCGCGAAGTCGCGGTCGCTGGTGGCGTCCATGCTGTTGGGCGTGGGGCCGTCGAAGCCAAGGGCCTCGGCCGCGATGTTGCGGTCGAGCGCGAGGGTTGCGCCCGCGATGGGGCCAGAGCCGAGCGGGCAGAGATTAAGACGGTTGCGGCAGTCCGTCAGCCGGGTAAAGTCGCGCTCGAGCATGGCGACGTAGGCCAGCAGCCAGTGCGCGATCAGCACGGGCTCGGCGCGCTGCAGGTGCGTGTAGGAGGGCATGACGGCGTCGCCGGTGGAGCGGGCCAGAGCGACGAGGGATTCGCGCCACGCGAGCAGGCCGTCGAGCGCCTGGTCGATGGCATCACGCACGAAGAGACGCATGTCGGTGGCGATCTGCTCGTTGCGGCTGCGGCCCGTGTGCAGCTTCAGAGCGAGATCACCGATCAGCTTCGTCAGCTGCAGTTCAACGAAGTGATGGATGTCTTCGGCCTGCGGGGCGAGAGCTACGATCTCGGCGAGGTGAGATTCGAGTGCGGCGTTGTGAGATGCAACTTTCGCGACCTCTTCGATCGAGAAGGGGATGACGCGATCGAGACCGTCGAGCATCTTCTCGAGCTCGGCATCGGAGAGGATGCCGGCGGCGGCGATAGTGCGTGCGTGAGCCTTCGAGGCGGCGATCTCCTGGGGGAGCAGCCGCACATCGAAGGGAAACGAACGCTGCCAGGACTCGAACGCAGGATCGAGCGGTTCACGGAACCGCCCTGACCACATCTTGCTCACTTTACCGGCTCCTTTTCATCGTGCTTGCGGAGAGTTCTCTTGTCATGACTTAGACCAGCGATGGCCGTTTGCGAGCCTGGGTTCCGCGTCCCCGGGCGCTGGAGATTCGCTTGGCTCCGCCAAGCAGCATCAGCAGGAGCGCCTTCTGTGCGTGCATACGATTTTCAGCCTGATCGAAGACGATCGACTGCGGGCCGTCGAGGACAGCGTCGGTGACCTCGGCGTTGCGATGCGCGGGAAGGCAGTGCATAAAGACGGCATCCTGCTGGGCATTGGCCATCAGGGCTTCGTTGACCTGGTAGGGCTTGAAGATTGGAGCGCGTTTAGTCGCCTCGTGTTCGAAGCCCATACTGGTGCAGACGTCGGTGTAGACGGCATCGGCGCCGGTGACGGACTTGATGGGATCGTGTGACAGCGTGATGCTTCCGCCGGTCGATTCGGCGATCTCGATGGCCTTGTGGATGATCTCGAGCTTGGGGGCGAAGCCCTTGGGGGTTGCGATGGTGCAGTGTGCTCCAAGCTGCGCGGCGATCAGCATCAGCGAGTGGCAGACATTGTTGCCGTCGCCAATGTAGGTGAAGCGCAGGCCCTCGGCTGAGCCGAAGCGCTCCTCGAGCGTGAGGAAGTCGGCGATCGCCTGGCAAGGGTGCTCGAGATCGGACAGCGCATTGATGACCGGCACCCGGGAGCAGGCTGCCATCTCGGTGATGGTCTCGTGCGAGTAAGTGCGCAGCACGATGATGCTCATCCAACGCTCGAGGTTGCGCGCCATGTCCGGCAGGGACTCGCGCTCGCCGAGAGGGGATTGCGTCTGGTCGACGAAGATTGCATTGCCGCCGAGCGTGTTAATTGCAGCCTCAAAGGTGAGGCGGGTGCGCAGGGAGGCTTTCTCGAAGAACATCACCATCTGCTTGGCGTCGAGCGCGTGGCGGAAGTCTTCCGGGTGATTCTTGACGGCATGAGCGAGCTCCATGATGGCCGCAGTCTCTTCCACGGTCAAGTCGCCGATGGAACAGAGGTCGCGTCCACACAGGCGCTTGGCCGCCTCGTTGAACGCTGTGTCGGACTGGATGCCGAGCGTAGCCGTTGGCTTGCGCGGGGTGATCTCTTCTCCGGAGGTCCCTGGCTTGGTATTCATAATGACTGTTTTGCTACCCATGTATCTTTTCTCCGGCCGGCGTCGCGCCGGCAAGTTCCGTGTTCGCCTTCAGAATCTCGTCGAGCGCGTCGATAGCCGTCTCGACGTGCTTCTTTTCGAGGATGTAGGGAGGAAGAAAGCGAAGCACTGTTTCGCTTGTCCGGTTAATAATGATGCGCCGCTCCATCATCTGCGCGGCTACCTGTTTCGCAAGCTCAGCGGAGTTCAGCTCGATGCCGAGCATCAGCCCCATGCCACGTACCTCTGTGATGCTGTCGTGACTGCTCTGGAGTCTTTCGAGCTCAGCCTTGAAGAATCCGCCGACCTCTTCGATGTGGGCCAGCAGGTTTTCGCCCTGCATCGTGTCGATGACGGCGATGGCCACAGCGCATGCCAGAGGACCTCCGCCGAAGGTGGTTCCATGCATGCCGGGTGTGAAGGCCGAGGCCGCACGCTCCGTGCAGAGCATCGCTCCCATTGGGATGCCCCCGGCGATGGGTTTGGCAAGGGTCGTCACATCGGGCTGGATGCCGTAGTGCTGGTAGGCAAACCACTTCCCGGTGCGTCCCAGGCCGCTCTGAATCTCATCGACCAGCAGAAGGGCTCCGGTCGAATCGCACAGTTCGCGTGCTGTCGTGAAGAACTCCTTGGAGACGGGGTGAATGCCGCCCTCGCCCTGAACAGCTTCGATGCAGATGCCGCAGACATCCTCGGAGAACTTTGCGCGGAGGTCGGCGACATCGTTGAAGCGCACGAACTCCACATCCGGCATCACCGGTGCGAAGGGAAGACGGTACTTCTCTTTATGCGTCGTTGCCACCGAGCCCATGGTGCGTCCGTGAAAGCTGTGCTCGAGAGCAAGAAACTTCATTCCGATGCGCTTGCCGCTCTCGCGGACCTTCGTCGCATAGGCGCGAGCCAGCTTCAGGGCGGCCTCCCAGGCTTCGGTGCCACTGTTCGAGAAGAAGACGCGATCCATGCCGCTGATCTCTGTCAAGCGAAGCGCGAGGTTGGCGGTCCCTTCGTGGAAGAAGAGGTTCGAGGTGTGAAGGAGCCGCGCACTTTGATACGCGATCGCCTTTTCGATGGCGGGATGGCCGTAGCCGAGGGCGGAGACGCCGATGCCGCTCAGCAGGTCGAGAAAGCGGTTTCCATTTTCGTCCTCAAGAAAGACGCCCTTGCCGCTGACAAAAAGATAAGGATTCCGCTCATAGGTATTGAGCAGCAACTTGCTCTCCGCAGCCTGAATCGATGCCAGGTTCATGCGACCATGACCTCCGTTCCGTCGTTGACTCGTGTCGAGCAGAGATCGGGTAGAAGCGCCGCCGACTCCGCAGGTAAGATGCGCACGCGTTTGACGCCATGCAACAACGCTTCGCGGCATGCATTCAGTTTGGGAAGCATTCCACCGAAGATCACCTCCTGCTTTTCGAGCGCAGGAATCTGCCCGAGCGTCAACCAGCGCATCACGCTGCCGTCAGCCCCCTTCACCCCAGGCACGTCGGTCAGAAAGACCAGCGTGTCGGCTTTGGTCGAAATCGCGCAAGCTGCTGCCATCTCGTCCGCATTGATATTGTAGTACTCTCCGTCGAAGCCGAGCGCGATAGAGGAGATGACAGGAATCGCTCCCATGGCCCAGATCGCCTCGAGCCAGCGCGGATCGGTCGATGCGATCTCACCGACAAAACCGAGGTCGGGATTCGTCTTCTTCTTGCGTGCGCGGAAGACATGGCCATCGCCTCCGGAGAGGCCGACAGCTGCCTGCCCGTGCGAGACCAGCGACGCCACTAGCGACTTGTTGACGCGGCCGGCCAGAACCATCAGCGCGGTATCCCGAGTCTCCGCATCAGTTACGCGAAGGCCTGAGATAAACTCGCTCTTCTTGCCCAACTGTGCCAGAGTGCGGGTCAACTGCACACCACCGCCATGGACCACGGCGACCTGGTTGCCATCGGTGACCAACTCGGCGATGGCCTTGCCGCAGGCGCGCAGCAGTGCTGGATTCTCAAGGCCCGCGCCACCCAGCTTTACGACGAATCTCACAGCAAGCCCTCCTCTTCCTTCCATCCGCACATCAGGTTCATGTTCTGCACGGCCTGGCCCGCGGCACCCTTCAGCAGATTGTCCAGGCACGAGACAACGATCAGATGTTTGCCGTCTTCCGCAAGTGCGAAGCCAAGATCGCAGAAGTTAGTGCGGACCACATGTTGAATCTGCGGAAGCTGCGGCGTCGCGTGCAGACGCACCAGCGGGCTGCTGGCATAAAAGCTGCCGAACAGATCGCTGATCTCCGCCGCCTGCACCGGCTGCTTCAGCCGGAGGTAGATCGTCGCGAGGATTCCGCGCGGAATCGGCAAAAGGTGCGGCGTGAACTGGATCTGGTCGGCGTTCAGGCAGAGCTGTTCCACCAGCTCGCCGGTGTGGCGATGCCCGAAGACCGAGTAAGCGGAGAGATTATCCGCCGCATACATGAAGTGCGTCTTCGAGGTGGGAGCCTTGCCTGCGCCGCTGACCCCCGACTTCGCATCGCAGATAATTCCGCGATCCAGATCCAGGATCCCGGCCCTTACCAGCGGTGTAAGCGCAAGGATGATGGACGTTGCGTAGCAGCCCGGGTTCGCCACCAGACGAGCAGTGGGGATTGCGTCGCGATGAAGCTCGGGGCAGCCGTAGACGGCTTCTTCCTGCAGCTCGGCAGCGAGCGCCGGATCGGCGTCGTGCAGTTTGTAGACCGCGCGGTTGTGCGTCTCCTGCAATCTCCACGCTCCGCTGAGATCGATCACGCGGATGCCGCGCGAGATGGCCTCAGGAGCCCACTCGCGGGACTGCTCGTGAGGAAGCGCGAGGAACAGGATTTCGGTTCCGGCGTCGGCGAGTCGATCCCAGTGGAAGGGTTCGATGCGGTGCGAGGCATTCGTGGCGATGGCGGCCAGCTGCGGGTGAATGTTCTCAAGGGTGGTCACGGACTCAGGTGCCTCGCCGGCTCGGCCCAGAAACAGTGGCGCCGTTCCTGCCATGCCGGGATGACGCAGCAACAGGTGCGCCAGCTCGCCGCCGGCGTATCCGCTGACGCCGGCTACGGCTATCTTTGGGGTTTGCTTCGTCGGGACACTGGCCGTCTTTCCAGTCGTGCCCGCCGCGGTCGTCTTTTCGATGGTGTCCAGATTAGCCAATGTAGTGCTCGATCCGTGTCTTCAGTTGCGTTGCCTGCTCGATATCCGGGCAGATGATCAAAACCGTGTCGTCCCCTGCAATCGTACCGACAACCTCAGGCCAGTCTTCATAGTCCATTCCCGCCGCGATGGGCTGCGCGCCGCCTGTGGTCGTAACCACCACCAGAAGATTCGCTGCCTGACGCACCTCCAGACCAAAGCCTTGCAGCACTTCGCGGATGCCGGGAAGTGAGTCCTCTTCGCTGTCGCTTCCATTGGAGAGCGAGTAGCCGTCCGGTCCTTTAGACAATCTCAGCTCGTGGATGTCACGAGAGAGGGTTGCTTGTGTAACATGGAAACCACGCCCAGCAAGTTTTCTCCGTAACTCGTCCTGGCTGGCAATTGGAGCCTTTCCGAGCAGTTCACGAATTACGGTATGACGTTGTTGTTTCATCTGTGTTGCATCGCTGTTCTGCCACGGCAAAACCGAAAACTTCCCGGGCATGCATAAATATACATTCATGATGTATACTTATGCAATGGTGTTCCACGCGGAGCATCGCCCATACCTTGACGGAAAGGTTATCCGGTGAATTCGTCGTTCATCGGACGTATATTGAATCATGGAAAGGTTTCGCGCCCTCGTCCCCACTTCAGCGCCCGTCTCCCGCTCTGGAAGCGTGAGCCCCAGACCCTCCCAGGCGCCATCCCTGATTGATGAACGGTTCGACCATGACTCCTGCGGGGTCGGATTTGTGGCCTCGGTCGAAGCTATTGCTTCGAATAAGATTCTGGCGCAGGCGCTCACGGCGTTAGGCCGGCTAGCTCATCGTGGAGCAACGGCTGCCGATGGCAAAAGCAGCGACGGTGTTGGCGTTCTTTTTGCGATTCCGCGCGATTTTCTGATTCAATCCGAGAGCCTTTCCCTCGCCGCCGACAAGAAACTTGGCGTTGGCATGGTCTTTATTCCGAAGGAAGAGACCCGCGCTGAGGCCCTGATTGAGCGGGCTCTCGAGTCGCACGATTTTAAGGTGCTTTGTTGGCGCGATGTTCCGCTCCGGACAGAATACCTGGGCGAGATGGCGCTCGCGACTATGCCGAAGATCCGTCAGGTGCTGGTGGTGGACGCCGATGAAACTGCCGACTCCACCATGGAGCGCCGCCTCTACCTTGCGCGCAAGCAGTTCGAGCGCTCCCACGAACAGGGAGAGGTGGATGGCTACATCTGTTCCATGTCGTCGCAGACCATCGTCTACAAGGCGATGTGTACGGGGCAGGACCTTGCTCTCTTCTACCCGGATCTGGCCTGTCACGACTTCGTGACTTCCTTTGCCATCTTCCATCAGCGTTATGCCACGAACACCCTTCCTACCTGGCACCGCGCTCAGCCGGGCCGCACCCTGGGGCACAATGGAGAGATCAATACCGTATGGGGTAACCGCGCCCGCATGGCGGCCCGCGACTCCACGCTTCCGGTCGAGTGCAAGCCTGTTCTGACCCAGGGTGGAACCGACTCGACAAGCCTGGACGAGGCGGTCGAACTGATCTCACAAAACGGACGCACCCTGGCCGAGGCCATGCGGATGCTGATGCCTCCTGCAGCAGCATCAGGGCACACCTCATCCTTCCTCCGTTACCACTCCGATTGCACTGAGCCCTGGGATGGCCCTGCTGCGATCGCCTTCTCCAATGGACGCCTGGTGGGAGCAGTGCTCGATCGCAACGGTCTCAGGCCCTGCCGGTTTGCCATCACGAAGGATGGCCTAGTGGTCGCGGGATCGGAGATCGGACTGGTCGACCTGGACCCGAACGAGGTGACGCACAGCGGACGCCTCGGACCGGGACAGATGCTGGTCGTCGATCTGGAAAAGCACAAGGTTTATGAGGACGAGGAGCTACTCGCTCTGTTCGACGCGGACGACCCGATCTACGCGAAGCTCCTTGAGGATGCTCCGCTGGTTCCGGAGCCTGTTCCAGCACTCGAGGCCGCAACGTTGACCGGCCTGCAGAAGGGCTTCGGATACACCCGCGAGGACGTCCGGATGATCCTTCAGCCGATGGCCACCGAAGGCAAAGATGCGGTCTGGTCGATGGGCGACGATACTCCGCTGGCCTTCCTGGCTCGCGCGCCCCGCCCGGTATATGCCTACTTCCGGCAGCGGTTCGCCCAGGTCACCAACCCGGCCATCGATCCTCTGCGCGAGGCCTGCGTGGTCTCGCTGCATACCCGTCTCGGCCCGTGGCCTCACATGCTCGACAAGAACGCTCCGCTTCCGGGCGTCTCGCTGACCTCGCCTTTCCTCTCGCTGGGACAGGTACAGGCTCTTCGCGCAGGGAAGTATCCACATGTCGATGAGCTGAGCTTTGCCGAGCTGTCGTGCGTGTTTTCAAGCGGAAAGACTCTGGTGCAGGCCCTCGATGAGCTGAGCGATCGCTCGATCGAGCTGGTCCGCAATGGGGCGCGCCTGCTGTTGCTGACCGATCGCGCCGCGAGTTCAGACTCCCTCCCGGTCCCGATGGCGATGGCCACGGGAGCCGTGCACCAGGCCCTTGTCGCCGCAGGTCTGCGAACGCTGGCCGGAATCGCGGTCGAGGCGGGCGACTGTCGTGACATTCATCATGTCGCCGTGCTGATCGGTTATGGCGCGGGAGCGGTCTGCCCATGGCTTGCTCTCGAGACCGGACGCTCGCTCGCGCCTGCGGGAACAGACCCCGACGTTGCCGAGAAGAAGATGCTCAAGGCTCTCGATGCTGGTTTGGCCAAGGTCATGTCGAAGATGGGAATCTCCGTCGTCGACAGCTATCGCAGCGCCCGCCAGTTCGACATCCTCGGGCTGCACTCGAGCGTGGTCGATCGTTGCTTCCCCAATACGCCGGCTCCGCTTTCGGGAATTGGATTTGCGGAGGTCGATCGCCAGATTCGACAGACCTGGCAGCCTGCAAGCGCAGATGCCGTCGCAACGACAGATCTGCCGGATTACGGCTGGGTCCGATTCCGCAAGGCCGATCTTGCGGAACCGCATGCCTGGCAGCCACCTACGGTGAAGGCCCTTCAATCTGTCGTCGGAAGCGCACGCAATGTTCCAATGCCTGCCGATCCTACTGCCGCCTTTGCCATTTACAGCAAGGATGTCATCACTCGCGATCCGGCAGTGTTGCGCGACCTGCTGGAGATTCGCCCTGCAGGATCGGAGCTACCTCTCGACGAGGTGGAGAATACGGCGAGCATTACAAAGCGCTTCATTGCAAGCGCGATGTCGCTTGGCTCGTTGAGTCCTGAGGCGCACCAGACCATCACCGCAGCTATGAATATGCTGGGTGCGCGGTCCAATACGGGAGAGGGCGGCGAAGACTCCGCTGTCTACCGCAATCACCCTGTAGGTTCGGAGACGTTGCCAGGATCGGGAGGAGCGAGTGCCGCGATGCACGCAGAAGGCGGGATCGCGGTGGCCGAGCCGGTAGTGGAGGCTCCCGCTGTTCACGTCTCGCTGAATAACAAGATCAAACAGATCGCTTCGGGTCGCTTCGGTGTCACAGCCGAGTACCTGGCGCACGCCGAGGAGATCGAGATCAAGGTAGCGCAGGGAGCCAAGCCCGGTGAAGGCGGACAGCTTCCCGGCCACAAGGTCAGTGGCCTGATCGCCCGTCTGCGTCATGCGCAGCCCGGGGTCTCGCTGATCTCACCGCCGCCGCACCACGACATCTACTCCATCGAGGACCTGGCCCAGCTGATCTATGACCTTAAGCGGGTGAATCGGAAGGCCACCGTTGGAGTGAAGCTGGTTTCGGGCTGTGGTGTCGGAACTGTTGCTGCAGGCGTTGCCAAGGCTTATGCCGACTATGTGGTGATTGCCGGAAACACAGGCGGTACCGGTGCCGCGGCATTGTCGAGCATCAAGTATGCGGGCAATCCGTGGGAGCTGGGGCTGGCCGAGGCGCAGCAGGTGCTGATCCAGAACGGCATGCGCGGCCGTGTCCGTCTGCGCACCGACGGCGGGCTCGCCACGGCACGCGATGTGTTGGTTGCGGCTCTGCTGGGCGCCGACGAGTACGCCTTTGGCACGGCGGTGCTGGTCGTCCTGGGCTGCGATATGGCTCGCCAGTGTCATCTGAATACCTGTCCCACCGGAATCGCCACTCAGAAGCCGGAGTTGCGGGCGAAGTTCCGTGGCAAGCCGGAGCATGTCGTCCGGTTCTTCGAAGAGCTTTCGTCGGATCTGCGGCATCTGCTGGCGCGCTATGGCCTGCCCTCGCTTGAGGCCGCGGTCGGCCGGTCGGATCTGCTCGAGCAGGTTCGGTTCGATGGCAATCTCGATCTTGCTCCAATGCTGGCGCAGCCGGGCGATGGTCCGCGGCGCTGGATGGGCGGAAGGAACGACCAGCCACTGCCCGAGCCTCCGATCGACGAGAAGTGGGTTGCGCCCGCGCTCGAGGCGGTTGAGGCAGGGAAGCCCTATGTGATCGAGTCGCAGATTGCCAATTGCGACCGCGCTGTGGGTGCCCGTCTGGCGGGAGAGCTCGCCCTGCGCCGGGCTCAGGAAGAGCTGCCCGCTAACGTTACCTTCGATCTGCATGGGACCGCCGGGCAGTCCTTTGGGGCGTTCGCGGTTGAGGGAATGAAGCTGATCCTCGATGGCCAGGCGAACGATTTTGTCGGCAAGGGGCTCTCTGGCGGCGAGATCATCATCCGGCCTCGCGGGCTTGCGGCAAACAACAGCGGACAGCACGTCATCCTTGGCAACGTGGCTCTTTATGGAGCTACTTCAGGCAAGCTCTTCGCTGCTGGTCGGGCAGGGGAGCGGTTTGCCGTCCGCAACTCCGGCGCAGTCACCGTAGTGGAAGGTGTCGGCGACCACGGCTGCGAATATATGACCGGGGGAACCGTGGTCGTGCTCGGCAAGACCGGCATGAACTTTGGTGCTGGCATGACAGGAGGTCTTGCCTGGGTCTACGATCCCGACGGAACCTTTATCTCGGAATCGAAGTTTCATCCGGAATTCATTGATCCTAAAGGGTTTGATCTTGTCGATCTATCCGCCCAGGAGGACCTGAAGGCATTGATCGAGGAGCATATCGCTCACTCGGACAGCAGTCTGGCCAAGTCGATGCTAAAGGACTGGAACACTACCGCGAAGGACTTTGTCCGGCTCAGCCCTAAGCCGCAGGCGTAACGTAAGTCGACGGTTGTGCAAGGCGGCTTTCCTGATGGAAAGCCGTCCGACAGCCTCCCCTCCTAGCATATTTTGCGCAAAGTCTTGATTCTTTTGTGGTTACCCTTGGACCTTCTTTGTAAGATATTGAAAACAAAGGTTTAGTTTTGCAAAATATTGATAATAAAACGGTTATCTTTAAAACTCAGTGCCCCGGGGGAACTTCCGGGGCATTTTCTTCTGAGTTGAGTTGTTGAGTTAATAGTAACAGGATGGGAGGTACTCATCGGCACTTCGTATCCTGTTTGGGTTGAATGGGTTGGGTGGTTTTTGCGCTTGACAAGTCCCAGCATCGTGCCAACCGGTGCAAACCGCAGGTTCCCTCGAATTCCCCTTCGACTCGCTCTACTCGCTCAGGGGCCGGTTGAGATGACACATGGGATGGGAATGAGTCTCGATTCATTCTTGGCAAGTTGAGCCGCTGTCTTTAGAGTGGCTAGGGCCGGAGATTTCCGGTTGTCGAGGTCCCGACTGAGGAACGACAAGGAAGTGACAGGGGAAGCTCGGGTGACGGAAGTGGAGAAGGCGGCGCCGATATCCGGGCCGGGCGACAAGTACCAGCGGATTCTGGATGCCGCCGTGGAGGTGATCGCTGAGCGCGGATACTTCAACTCGCCGGTGAGTGCGATCGCCAAGCGGGCAGGCGTCGCCGATGGCACTATCTATCTCTACTTCAAAAGCAAGGACGACATCCTCCGGACGGCGATCGACACCACCTTTGGACGGTTTTACAAGCAGGTGGAGGAGAGGTTCAGGAACCTGGAGGGAGCGCGGGAGCAACTGGAATACATCGCCGAGGTACATCTGGAGAGCCACGGCGTCAACCGCAATATGGCGATTCTGATGCAAACCGAGATGCGGCAGAGCGCAAAGTTTATCGCCGAGTTCTCGCACCATCACCTGGTGAAGTACATCCAGATGGTGCGCGAGGTCGTGCGCAGGGGGCAGCAGGAGGGACTCTTCCGTCAGGATGTCTCCGACGGCGTAGTGGCGCACTGCATGTTCGGCGCGATCGATGAGCTGTTGAGCTCGGCGGTCTTTACAGGACGCGCGTATGATGCGAAGGCGACCGCGCGGCAAGTGATCGATGTGCTTCTGAACGGGATTGGGACAAGGGCTAGCATGGGGCGGAGCGAGAATGTTTGATCTGCGAACGGTGAATGATGTTCTGGTGCGGGCCACAGGCCGCGGCGATCGCACGGTATTGATGGCGCAGGATGCGCCCGCGAGCTGGTCTCCGATCTCGTCGGTAGAGCTGTATGGCAGAGTGCGTGCGATGGCCGATGCTCTGCGCGAGTGGGGCGTCGGCAAGGGCGACCGCGTGGCGCTGCTGTCGGAGAACCGCTGGGAGTGGCCCGTAACCGACTTCGCTGTCCTGGCCATCGGCGGCGTGGATGTCCCGCTCTACCCGACGCTCACGGCGGAGCAGATCGGCTATATGTTGCGGGACTCGTGCGCAAAGGTCGCAATCGTTTCGACCGCCGAGCAGTATGAAAAGATTCGGCAGGCGGGCAATCTGCCCGAGCTGAAGGCTGTCGTCGTGATGGACCCGGGCAGCTACGAAGGGGCCGAGAGTTTTGCCACTCTAATGAAGAATGCCGCATCCAGGCAGCAGCGGGATGCGGGGTTCGATGTGATGCTGAAGACAGCGCGTCCTGAGGACCTGGCCACGATCATCTATACGTCGGGCACGACCGGCGAGCCGAAGGGCGTAATGCTGACGCATGGAAATCTTGCGAGCAACCTGAACTACTCCACCGGACCGCTGGGGCTGGGAGACACGGATACAGGAATCTCGTTTCTTCCGCTCTCGCACGTGACGGCGCGGCATCTGGACTACGCCCTCATCTGTCATGGAACCAAATTGGCCTACTGCGCTAAGTTCGAGCAACTGCCGGGGGCCATGAAGACCATACAGCCGACGATCTTCGTGGCTGTGCCGAGGGTCTACGAGAAGATCCGGCAGGCGGTCGAAGGCAAATCCGCCGCCTCTCCCCTGAAACACAAGATCCTGCAATGGGCGCTGGGTGTGGGCAAAGCGAACAGGGCAGAGACGCTCGCTGGAAGAAAGCCGGGTGGACTGGGCTGGAAGCTGGCCAACAAACTTGTCTTTGGCAAGATTGCAGAGGCGTTCGGCGGACAGGTCAAGACATTCATCTCCGGGGGAGCTCCGCTGGGTGTGGATACCGCCGGATGGTTTGCAGACGCCGGAATCGTGATTCTCGAGGGGTACGGTCTTACCGAGACCTCTCCGGTGATTGCGTTGAACTATCCGAAAGCGTACAGGCTCGGGACGGTGGGCAAGCCGCTTCCGAACGTCGAATGCAGGATCGCAGCTGATGGCGAGTTGGAGGTGAAAGGACCCTCCATCTTCGTTGGCTACTGGAAGAAAGATAAAGAGACCAGGGAGACCTTCACCGACGATGGCTGGTTCAAGACCGGAGATATCGGCAACGTCAATGATCAGGGCTTTCTGTCGATCACGGACCGCAAGAAGGAGCTGCTGAAGACCAGCGGAGGAAAGTTCATCGCGCCGCAGCCAATCGAGAACAAGCTGAAGGCCAACTCTCTGGTGGGCAATGCGGCGATGGTGGGGGACAAGCATAAATTTGCCTGTGTGCTGATCTCGCCCAACCTTGCGACCTTGAAGGGATGGGCCGAAGGACAGGGCGTGCAAACGTCTGACGCGTCCTCGCTGGTGAAGCATCCGAAGGTGGTCAAGATGTATCAGGAGATCGTCGACCGGGTGAATAAGGAGCTGGCGAACTTCGAGAGCATCAAGCGCATGTGCGTCGTTCCCGAAGAGTGGACCGTGGAGACCGAAGAGCTGACTCCGAGCATGAAGCTGAAGCGGCGGGTCGTCGAGAAGAAGTATGAGCACGAGATCGCAGCCTTCTATGTGGATGAGGCGACAGCAAAGGGATAAGGTGAGAGGCAGGTTTCTTCCGGAGCTTGCTGTTTTCTGAAATTCGTCTTGCGGGCCTTTTTCTCATCGATGTACTTGAAGGAGATTCCATGGAGAATAAGGCGCGCTTTCTAACGTTATTTCTGTTGGCATGCGAGATATGCATGGGGCAGGGAGTGGCTCCCCCGGTGTGCCCGGTAGAACCTGGTGGCAGGCAGATAAGTCTTACCCCAGAAAAAAGGCCGACGGCAGAACAGATTGAAAAGACAGCGGAGACAGCGGCAGCGGATCCGACTGTGCTGGTGGCTGCCGAACCGATTTCGAATTTCGGAGTAGAGCGGTACCGTTTAGCCGACTATGCGGAGTGTACCGGTGGCGGAGGGTGCTACTGGGCCGACCTCGATGCGCAGACAAAACGTGCGGAGGCTGTGCTGGACCGCGCGATTGCCCTGAAGAAGCCGGAGGAGAAGCTGGCCGTTGTGCTGGATATCGACGAGACATCGCTCTCCGGCTTCTGTGAGATTAGGCGCGAGGACTATGGCTTCCTGTTGGCGCAGATGAACCACTGGATGATGACCCCTGAAGCCGCGATGCCGATTCCTGGGACGGTGCGGCTCTTCAACAAGGGGCGCGCAGCGGGGCTGGATGTGTTCTTTATTACCGGGCGATGGGACGAGCTGCGCGAGGCAACGGCGAAGAATCTTGAACTGGCGGGTTTCAAGGGATGGAAGGGACTGGCGCTCCGCGTAGGACCACAGAAGCAGATGCCGACGGTGGCCTACAAAAGTCAGGAGAGACAAAAGATCGTCGATGCAGGGTATCGCATCGTATTGAACATGGGCGATCAGTGGAGTGATCTGAACGGTGAGGCCCGGGGCGACACGAGCGTGAAGCTGCCCAACCCGTTCTATTATCTGCCCTGATCGTGGAGGTGGAACGATGGAGTCCGTTGAGGAGTCGGAGGCGGAGCAGCAGAGATCGCTGCTCCAGAAGTCCGTGTACGAGCAGAGGCGCTTCCTCAACCCTGTACCGACGTCCGTCGGTGGATGGGAGACGCTGCGAAAGGCGCTTCCTCTTTATCTGAGGAATAAGGAAGAGAAGTCTCCGCGCAGGCCGTTGGGACCGTTCCGGACCGATGCAAGCGTTTATACGAAGCCGCCGGTCAGCGGGCTCAGGCTGACATGGATGGGCCACTCTTCCACTCTGATCGAGATCGACGGAATGCGGGTTCTGCTGGACCCGGTGTGGGACCAGCGGGCCTCTCCGCTACGATGGGCAGGCCCGAAGCGGTTCTTCACGGCTCCCCTGAAGCTTAAAGAGATGCCGCGGCTGGATGTCGTTCTCGTCTCGCACGATCACTACGACCATCTCGGTGAATCGACGATCCGCACGCTGGCCGGGATGTCGAGCCTGCGGGAGACGGAGTGGGTAACGTCGCTGGGAGTGGGCGAGATCCTTGAAGAGTACGGCGTAAACCGCCGCCGAATCACGGAGCTCGACTGGACCGAGAGTATCGGCGACGCAGCCTTGCAGATTACAGCTTTGCCCTCCAGACACTTTTCGGGTCGCAGCATGTTTAACCGCTTCGGAACTTTGTGGTCCTCGTTTGTTCTGAAGGGGGCAAAGCACAACGTGTACTACGGGGCGGATTCAGGATGGTGGCCGGGATTCGCAGAGATCGGTGCAGCGTATGGGCCCTTCGATGTGACCATGCTCGAGATAGGCGCCTACAACGATCTGTGGAAAGAGATTCACCTTGGGCCGGACGGCGCTGTGCTGGCCTTCGAAGAGCTGGGAGGCAAGGGATTGCTGATGCCGATTCACTGGGGCCTGTTCGATCTGGCGATGCACGGTTGGCGGCAGCCCATCGAGCGAATCTGCGAAATCGCGGAAGAGAGGGGAATTCCGCTTTGGCTTCCCGAACCGGGCCTGCCGACTGAGGTGATTTCCGGTACAACACTGCGTTCGGAGTGGTGGCGATGATGGCTGCGATATGATTCTGCCGTCGTAGAAAAGGGGATTTGATGCGCATTGGAATGTTGACAGGGGGTGGTGATTGCCCAGGCCTGAACGCAGTAATTCGCGCGGTGGTGCGAAAGGGAGTTCTTCACTACGGAGATGAATTTGTCGGCTTCATGGAGGGGTGGCGTGGTGTTCTGGATAACGTGACCATGTCACTGAATCTTGAGACGACCTCAGGCATCCTGCAAAAAGGCGGGACCATTTTGCGTTCCTCGCGGACCAACGTAAAGAAGATTCCCGGGGGAATCGAGAAGTGCCTCGAGGTGATCGAGAAGAACAAGCTGGATGCCCTGATTGCTCTTGGCGGCGATGACACCCAATCGATCTCGCTGGCGCTCAGCGAGCGCGGCGTGAAGTGTGTCGGGGTTCCCAAGACGATCGACAACGATCTGAGCGGGACCGATGCATGTTTCGGCTTCGATACAGCGGTCAGCATTGCCACCGAGGCCGTCGACCGGCTGCACTCGACTGCGGAGGCTCACAACCGTGTTCTCGTCGTCGAGGTGATGGGCCGGGATGCGGGATGGATCGCCATCACGTCGGGTATTGCGGGCGGCGCGGATGCCATCCTGGTGCCTGAGGTTCCGATCGACATCGACGAGGTGTGCCGGCTCCTGAAATACCGTCACGATCACGGCAAAAAATTTGCCATTGTTGTCGTTGCCGAAGGCGCGCAGTTTCCTGAGAGTGGTCAGGCTACGCATGGAACCTCGGTGGACTCGTTCGGTCATGCCCGCCTGAGCGGTATCGGACAGACACTTGCTGAAGAAATAGAGAAGCGTACGAAGTACGAGACCCGCAGCGTGAACCTGGGGCATACGCAGCGTGGAGGAACCCCAACGGCCTACGACCGCATGCTGGCGACGCGCTATGGAGTAGCTGCAATCGACCTGGTTCATGCGGGCAAGTTTGGCCGCCTGGTCGTTCTCAAAGGCACGCAGATCTCAGATATCCCGCTGGCTGACGCCATTGCGAAGACGCGGACGATAAGCGCGGATCTGCTGGAGGTGATGAAGAGCCTTCAACCTCCAGTGGGTGCTGTTTAGTGATTGGTTATCAGTTATTTAGTGGTCAATAGCTAAAGGGCGGTGCTGAAGAATTCGGTTGAACGGGAGGGAAAAAGGGGGTACAAAGAGTGTGCCGGATTTAGCCGGACTCTTCCCATTTTCCTCCCGTTTTCTTCCGGCAGAATAGAGGCATCGACCGATGGCGCAGGTACAGATAGCACCCCGCGAGGTGATGGATATCCGACAGGCGTCGGACTACCTCGGTATCAGTGGAGATACGCTGTACCGTTATGCCTCGGAAGGATTTATCCCCGCATTCAAGTTGGGAAACCGTTGGCGCTTCAAAAAGACGCTGCTGGATGCCTGGATGGACGAGAAGAGCGGTGTAAAGCCACAGGCTCCCATCGTTGTAGCCCCCAAACAAAAGAAGCCGGCAGGCCGGGCCCGTTGATCCACGGTGGGATATTCCTGATCCCTATGAGATCGCTGAAGAATCCAATCCTCCCATGAAAGAAAAGATTCGTTGCACCTGGGCGCAAAGCGATCCGTTGATGCGCACATATCACGATGAGGAGTGGGGCGTCCCAGAGCACGACAGCCGTGCATTGTGGGAGAAGCTGATGCTCGACGGCTTCCAGGCCGGTCTCTCCTGGCTGATCGTTCTGCGCAAGCGGGATGCCTTCCGCAAGGCCTTCCATAACTTCGATCCCGAGAAGGTCGCAAAGATGAAGGAGGCCGATGTGAAGCGGCTCCTCGAAAACCCCGGGATCATCCGTTCGCGCGCCAAGATCGAAGCCACAATCGGTGGGGCGAAGGCTTACCTGAAGATGCGCGAAGAGGGCGAGGACTTCTCGAAGTTTGTCTGGACAATGGCAGGCGGCAAACCGATCCGGAATACGACAGGCAAGGTTCCCGCGAAGACGGAGTTCTCCGAAAAGATGTCCAAAGAGCTGAAGAAACGCGGATTCAAGTTCGTCGGCCCCGTAATCGTCTATGCCTGGCTGCAGGCCACCGGAGTTGTGGACGATCACGCGCCGTCCTGCTTCCGCAGCAGGAAAAAATAACGCATCTAGGTCGATTGCAGAGTGAGCACGGTCAACTCTGGCGGGCAGCCGAAACGGAAGGGAAGTCCAACGGCCCCGATTCCGCGGTTGACATAGAGCTGCATGGCGCCGAACTGAAAGTGGCCCATCACATATTTTTGCCCCATGGGGGGCAGGATCAGTGGGCCATAGAACGGAATTCGCACCTGGCCTCCGTGCGAGTGTCCTGAGAGCATCAGGTCCACCACTCCTCCGCGCGGATGCTTGACTACGGTATCGGCGTAGTCCGGCTCGTGGACCATCAGGATGACGGGGCCATCGGGCTTCTCCGGAATGGTGAGGTCAAGGTCCGGGTGGCTCGTCCCGGCATCGTCGGTGCCGCAGAGCCAGAAGCGCGACCCACCCCGCTCGATGGGGAGGTGCTCATTGACGAGGACAGGAATCTTCTGCGAGCGCAGGGCGCCGATTACCAGAGGAGCACTTACCCCAACATCATGATTTCCAAGGATGGTGTAGACCTGGGGGGTCTTCAGCGTGCTGAGAATCTCGGCGCAGCGATAGGCCGCGTGGCGGCTGTCGATGAAGGTCAGGGATCCGCGCGTGACGAAGTCCCCGGTCACCAGTACAAGGTCCGGAGCAAGGTCGTTGATACGGTGGACGACGTGCTCGAGGAAAAAGGGTTCCGTGAACTCGTCGAGATGAATATCCGAGATCTGAACGATGCGAAAGCCGTGAAACGCCGATGGCAGATTGGCGATACGGATCGTGGTCTGGACGATGTCGATCTCATGGCGAGCGACCTCGCCGGCGTAGAGAGCCACACCGGCGGCGGCAACGCCGGAGCCCAGGATGAATTTACGTCGTGAAAGGCGAGCCGGTGAGGATTCGCCTTGGGAAACGGACATATGTTCATGATAACGGCTCGCGGCGATGCGATACCACGCTGCAATGGCTCCTGGTTGAGTAAAAAGTTGAGTAAAATCAGAAGGATGAACTTTAGGGCGCGAAAGACAGCAGCGGCCCGGAAGATGAAGGCGGCCGGGGTGGACGGTCTGCTTGTAACTCATCTGCCGGACGTCCGCTACCTGTGCGGGTTTACCGGATCGAATGCGGCGCTGGTGCTGGCCGGCGGCGGCAAGGCAGTCCTGTTTACGGACGGCCGGTACACGGCGCAGGCGAAGGCCGAGGCACTCGGCACGCGGATCGTGATCGCGAAGAAGTCCGTGGCGACCGTGGCGTGCGAGTGGATGGTGGAGGCCGGGATCAGGCGGTGCGGCTTCGATGCTACCCAGATGACCGTTGCCGCGCTGGAGTCGATGCGCACGGCCGTTCCGGCAAAACAGCGCAGAGGAATGTTCGTGGCGGTCGATCCGCTGATTGCCCAGCTGCGCCAGGTGAAGGACGCCGACGAGATTCTCAGAATCCGCAGAGCGGCAAAGCTGGGGTGCGGGCTGTTCGACGATATGCTCGGATATCTCCGTCCGGGGCTCACCGAGATCGAGGTGGCGGCCACGCTGGAACACTCTGCAAGAATGGCCGGCGCCGAGGCCATGTCCTTTGAGACCATCGTGGCCAGCGGCGAACGCAGTGCGCTTCCACACGGGCGAGCCACCACAACCCGGTTGCCGAAGCGGGGCTTTGTCACCATGGACTTCGGCGTCGTGCTCGACGGCTACATGAGCGATATGACGCGCACCATCCACCTGGGCAAGGCGCGGTCCGAGGAGCGGGAAGTGTATGATGCGGTTCTGGAAGCGCAGGAGGCGGCAGTTCTGGCCGTGGCTCCGGGCGTGACTTCGGGCGAGATCGATGAAGCAGCGCGGAGCGTGCTTCGCCGTGCAGGACTCGACCAATGGTTTACCCACTCGACCGGTCACGGTGTGGGACTGGAGATTCATGAAGGCCCCAGGCTTGCGGCAAAGCAGACGCAACCGCTCGAGGCCGGGATGGTGATTACGATCGAGCCCGGAGCTTATATGCCGGGAAGGTTCGGTCTCAGGATAGAGGACATGGTTCTGGTGACGCCGAAAGGGCACGAAGTTCTGACCCCAAGCGTGAAAGCCTGGATCCAGCTGTAAAACAACGAGAGTGCCGCAACAGGCACAGGAGAGATGATGGACGGAACAAAGATGCAGGAGCTTCGCGAACTGGTCGAATTTCTAAAGGCGAACGAGATCGCCGAATTCGACATGGAACAGGCGGACCTGAAGGTGCGGATCAAGTTCGCGGGCGCTCCGGCTGCCTCCGGGATCGACCTGGCTCAGTTGAGCCGGCTCGTTGCTTCGGCTCCGGCTGCTACGCAAGTGGCAGCCCAGGCGGCGCCACTAGCCGCCGCTTCGCCTGCCGCAGAGGCCGGCGAAAAGCTTCACGAGGTGAAGTCTCCCATCGTGGGCACGTTCTACGAATCGCCCGCTCCCGGAGCATCACCCTTCGTTCAGATCGGCGATCAGGTTGAGATGGGTCAGGTGCTTTGCATCGTCGAGGCGATGAAGCTGATGAACGAGATCGAATCTGATGTCGCCGGCGAGGTAGTTCGTAGGATCGCTTCCAGCGGCCAGCCCGTCGAGTACGGCCAGCCGCTGTTCGAGATCCGGCCACGATAAGAGCGTGACCGCGTTTCACTCGCGGTCTCACCGAGATGGAGTTCTACGGAAGGCATCTGGAGTTATGTTTCGAAAGGTATTGATTGCAAATCGTGGGGAGATCGCGCTGCGCGTCATCAGCGCGTGCAAGGAGATGGGCATCCGCACGGTTGCGGTGTACAGCGAGGCCGACCGGAACTCGCTGCATGTGAAGTTTGCCGATGAGGCTATCTGCATCGGGCCGCCGCGCTCGGCTGAAAGCTATTTGAATGTCCCCGCAGTCATCTCTGCGGCCGAGATCGCCGATGTGGACGCGATTCACCCCGGCTATGGCCTGTTGAGCGAGAATGCGAACTTCGCCGAGGTGTGCCGCGCCTCGAATATCAAGTTCATCGGGCCTCCGCCCGAGGTCACCCGCATGATGGGCGAAAAGTCCACGGCGCGACAGACCATGAAGAAGGCCAAGGTTCCCATCCTCCCTGGCTCCGACGGCATCATCGCCAGCGAGGGCGAAGCTCTGGAGTGGGCCAAGAGTGTTGGCTATCCGGTCATTCTCAAGGCCGTCGCCGGTGGAGGTGGACGTGGCATGCGCATCTGCCGCACCCCGGATGAGTTACCCGGGCTCTACAACCAGGCTTCGACCGAGGCGGCCAACGCCTTCGGCAACGGCGACCTCTACATGGAGAAGTTCATCGAGCGGCCGCGTCACATCGAGTTTCAGGTGTTGGCCGATGAGCATGGCAATGTGATGTCGCTGGGCGAGCGAGAATGCTCCATCCAGCGTCGCCATCAGAAGCTGATCGAAGAGGCTCCGAGCCTGCAGATCACTCCCAAGCTACGCGAGGAGTTGGGCAAGACCATCAAGAAATCCCTCGAGAACATCGGCTACTGGAACGCCGGAACCATCGAGTTCCTAATGGACGAGGACGGCAAGATCTACTTCATCGAGATGAACACCCGCATCCAGGTTGAGCATTGTGTCACCGAGATGGTCACGGGCATCGACCTGGTGAAGGCACAGCTCAGGATTGCTGCCGGGGAAAAGCTCAGCTCCATCGTGCCCGGTCCCGTTGAGATTCGTGGTCATGCGATCGAGTGCCGCATCAACGCCGAGCATCCGGAGAAGTTCACGCCCAGCGCGGGCAAAATCACAGCCTTCAATGTGCCCGGCGGCAACGGCGTGCGTGTCGACACCGCGCAGTATGCCGAAGGAATTGTCCCCCCGTACTACGACTCGATGATCGCCAAGCTCATCTGTCACGGCAAGGACCGTGAAGAGGCTATGAACAAGATGCAGCGCGCCCTGAGCCAGTTCGTCGTGCAGGGAATCCATACGACGATCCCGCTGCACCAGCGCATCTTTGCCGACGAAGAATTTCGCGCGGGCAAGTTCGATACGAAGTTTATGGAGCGCTTCCTCGAGCGGCAGAAGGAAGAGCAGGCCTGACCACCGTGCGATTGCCGCGTCTCTACCCCATCGTCGATGCGGAGATGCTGGCAAGCCGGGGCATCGCGCTTCGCACATTTGCGGAGGAGCTGCGTGACGCGGGCGTCACTCTGCTGCAGTATCGCGACAAACTCGGTGGAAGGGGAGAGATTCTTCGCAATGCTGCCATCCTTACCGAAGTCTTCGCTCGCCGGAACGCTACGCTGGTGATGAATGATTCTCCCGCTCTGGCAAACCTCGCTCGCTGGAACGCTGTGCATGTGGGGCAGGATGATGCCGCCGTCTCTGAGGCACGCGCGGCGATGCCGCAGGGCGCCCTTGTAGGCTGTTCCACGCATACGGATCGACAAATCATCGCCGCGGATGCAGCGGGAGCGGACTACATTGCCATCGGACCGGTCTTTGCTACCTCGACCAAGAAAGATGCGGAGCCGGTCGTGGGGCTCGAAGGCGTTCGCCGCGCTCGCGCTCTCACGGCACGTCCTCTCGTTGCCATCGGAGGGATCACGATCGAGAACGCCTCGAGCGTGATCGAGGCGGGAGCGGACTCGGTGGCGGTCATTGGAGCTCTTCTGCAGCCGGGAATTGCGCCGGGCGAGGTGGTACGCAGGTTCTTCGATTCGATGTCATAGCTCGTTTGTCCTCAAAGAACAGGAGAACGACGACCTTAGTGCGAGACTTTCTCCGTTATTTGAGATAGAACAGACTGCAACGTGAAGATTTCTGAGAAGCAACCTGGGGGAACCCTTTCGTCGCAACCGCAGTTTGTGCAGGGAATGGGACTCTTCTCCGCGACGGCGATTGTGATGGGCTCGATGATCGGGTCGGGCATCTTCATCGTGCCGGCGGATATGTCTCGGCTGCTGGGTTCGCCGGCACTGCTGATTGCGGCGTGGCTGGTGACGGCGGCGATGACCATCATCGGCGCGTTGAGCTACGGCGAGCTGGCAGCCATGATGCCGAAGGCCGGCGGCCAGTACGTTTACCTTCGTGAAGCTCTGGGCCCCCTTTGGGGGTTTCTTTATGGGTGGACCCTTTTTCTTGTCATTCAGACCGGAACGATTGCGGCCGTGGGAGTCGCGTTCGGCAAATTTCTGGGAGTCTTCTTTCCTTCCATCAACACCAGCCACTGGCTCTGGCACATCGGTCATGTTCCCGCCTGGCATGTAGGGCCCATGGTGCTGGGCAATATGGACCTTGGCGTCAACACCGCCAACCTTGCCGCGATCATCGTCATCGTGTTCCTCACGTTTCTCAATACCCAGGGTGTGAGGATGGGGGCGGCAGTACAGAATCTCTTTACCTCGGCGAAGGTGCTGGCCCTGGCCACAGTGGTGGTGATCGGTCTGGTCGTACGCGATGCGACGGCTCTGGCGGCGAACTTCGGTTCTGGCTGGCATAGCTTCTGGGGAGGAGCAGGCTGGAACTCCCTGCATGTCTCGCAGCTGGGTGGGAGCGAATATGTCGGGATCCTGACAATCGTCGCGATTGTGCAGGTTGGGTCGTTGTTCAGCGCTGATGCCTGGAACAACGTAACCTTCACGGCGGGCGAGATACAGAACCCGAAGCGCAATCTTCCTCTGTCGCTCGCGGTAGGAACCGGTGTCGTCCTGCTGCTGTATGTGCTCTGCAACTTCGTCTACCTCAGCGTGCTTCCGCTCGCAGGGGATCCGCACGCCACTACCATCGCCGGGCGGGGAATTCAGTTTGCAACCGAGGATCGCGTAGCGACGGCGGTGATGGAACGCGCCTTTGCCGGCTATGGAGCCAGATTGATGGCCGCTGCGATCCTGATCTCAACCTTCGGCTGCGTCAATGGCATGCTTCTGGCCGGGGCTCGCGTGTACTACGCTATGAGCCGCGACGGTCTGTTCTTCAAGTCGGTCGGCAGGCTCAGCGAGCGGTCGAAGACGCCGGTGAACTCGCTCTGGGTGCAGTGCGCCTGGACGTGCCTGCTGTGCATCTCGGGCAGCTACGGACAGTTGCTGGATTACGTGATCTTCGCCGTGCTGATCTTCTATATTCTTACGATTGTGGG
>Ga0193743_1000326_pt1 | contig 37308 bp, 37 predicted proteins | sample L2c2metaG_FD_143038 | JGI IMG/M metagenome (GOLD analysis project Ga0193743, IMG submission 143038) | Soil microbial communities from a riparian zone of the East river system, Colorado, United States - L2c2 | ecosystem: Environmental > Terrestrial > Soil > Riparian zone | place: USA: East River... | reverse complement strand
AAACTACGCTTCGACAACGCAGTTATGCCATGGATTGAAGGCCTTTCCAAATCTTTTTATCAGCCCCGTTTTCGCTCTATCCAATCTCCTCGTGAGAAATCCGGGCTAAGCCCTCCATTCCAGAGAACTTATAAGCCAACCTCCGGTGACGGGAGGGGGGAGGGGTGCTCCCCTCCCCGGCATGTTACTTCTCGACCGGCACCGGCGGCGGATTCCGCCCCGCGAACTGCCTCTGGTGCCAGTACGGATACGCCAGCGGCCGGTCGCTGGCCTTATCCAGCGCCGCCACCTGACCGGTAGTCAAGTTGAAATCGGCCGCGGCCAGGTTCTGCTTCAACTGCTCCTCGTTGCGCGCCCCGATGATCACGCTCGAAACGGTCGGCCGCTGCAACAGCCAGTTCAGCGCAACCTGCGGCACGCTCCGGCCCGTCTCCTTGGCCACCGCGTCCAGTGCATCGACCACGGTGTAGAGATACTCATCATCCACCTGGGGTCCCTGCTCGGAGGTCTTATGCAGACGGCTTGTCTCCGGCAGTGGATGTCCGCGGCGGATTTTGCCCGTCAGCCGGCCCCAGCCCAGCGGACTCCACACCAGAGTCCCCACCCCCTGGTCCAGTGCTAGCGGCATCAGCTCCCACTCGTACTCGCGCCCCACCAGCGAGTAGTAGCCCTGGTACCCCACATACCGGGCCCACCCATACCGGTCCGACACGGCAAGCGACTTCATCAAATGCCAACCGGAAAAATTCGAGCACGCGATGTAGCGCACCTTGCCCGAGCGCACCAGCGTGTTCAGCGTGTCCAGCGTCTCCTCAATCGGCGTCAGTGCGTCGAAGCCGTGCAGATGATAGACGTCGATGTAGTCCGTTCCAAGCCGCTTCAGGCTCGCCTCGACCGCGTTGATGAGGTGATAGCGCGAGGAGCCCATATCGTTCGGGCCATCGCCCATCGGAAACGTAGCCTTGGTCGAGATCAGCAGATCGTGCCGCTTGCCCTCGATCGCCTTGCCGAGAATCTGCTCCGACAGACCCCGCGAATACACATCCGCGGTATCGAAGAAGTTCACGCCCGCATCGAGACACAGGCCAATGAGGCGCTTCGCCTCCTCGACATCGGTAGCGCCCCACGCGCGGAAGAACTCGGTACCGCCGCCAAACGTGGCGACGCCAAAACACAACACAGGGACCTTCAAACCGGAACGGCCAAGCAGTCGATATTCCATACCAGCCAAGATGACGCTCACCGCCGCGAGGATGCGTTTACGGCGCGACAACCCTGTGGAACGCAGTCGCTGCGGGCACCGGAATCTGCTGCGCATCCAGAGGAATCAAGCGGTCGCCATCCAGCCGGAAGATGGATGCCTCGCTGCTTGCGGTCAGCATGTAGATAGTCGCCGACGGATCAGCCGTGCCGTTGCTGCTCGTCCACGATCCTGTCATCACGCTGGTCAGCGTCCCGCCCGGCGCGTCTTTGTAGACACGCCGCAGCAGATAAGGCGACTCACCCGGAGCACGATAGAGCACCAGATGCTCCCCTAGCCCAGTGCAATCGCCGCAAGGCGCCGTGCGTTCGTACGCAGCCACCTGCTCGATCCGCGACACGGGCTGCGGATGCGCCTCCTCCGGCCCCAGCGGCTCCCCCGCGACGGAGATCTGCACCGTGTACGTCTTCTCGGGCTTCGCCGCGCGCGAGGCCGCGGTGCCATACACCAGCGTTAGCTCTCCCTCGCCCTCGCTGATGGCGCGCCAGGCAAAGCTGCTGCTGCCCTGGTTGCTCATGCGACCGCCAAAGACCCGCTGCGCCGCACCCAGCTCGGTAAGCTGCGGCGGTGCATGCCCGGAGACGCTCCACTGCTTTCCCTCCGCCGGCCGGGCAGGCAGCTCAATACGCAGCACATCTCCCGGATGCAGGGCCAACTGCACACGATCCCCATCATCTGCAGTCAGACGCACACTGACTGCATGGACGTCGGCTACAAGCAGGACAGCCGCAAGGACCAACCGGAGAGAACGCAGCATGGTGCCGATTCTAGTAGGCCTGCCGCGCGCGGATACACTAACGACAGCACCCGTCATGAACCAGATTGCCAAAAGTATCCAGCCGCTGAAGGCCGTACGCGGCACCCGCGACTTGCTGCCACCGGAAACCGAGCTGTGGAACCACATCGACGCCACCGCGCGCCGCGTCTTCGCACGCTATAACTTCGGCGAGATCCGTACCCCCATCTTCGAGGACACCGCGCTCTTCGCCCGCGGCGTGGGCGAGGAGACCGACATCGTCTCCAAGGAGATGTACACGTGGGAGGACAAGGCGCGGGCGCAGTCGGAGAAGGCGCAATCGCTCACCCTGCGGCCGGAGAATACCGCCGGCGTGGTGCGCGCCTACATCGAGCACAAGTTGGGCGAGCAGGGCCTGCTCCAGAAGCTCTATTACATTGGCCCGCAGTTCCGCCGCGAGCGTCCGCAGAAGGGCCGCTATCGCCAGTTCTTCCAGATAGGCGCGGAGGTCATTGGGCCGCCCAGCGCGGGCTCGGAGTCGCCGCTGCGCGATGCCGAGGTGCTGGAGATGCTGGCCACGCTGCTCAACGAGCTCGGCATCACCGGGTGGCGCCTGCTGATCAACTCCGTCGGCACCCCCGCCGACCGGCCGCGTTACATCGAGACGCTCCGCAGCGCGCTCCAGCCCGTCGTGGGACAGATGTGCGGCGACTGCCAGCGCCGCGCAGAGACCAATCCGCTGCGTGTGCTGGATTGCAAGCATCTGGAGGATCAGCCGATCATCGCGACCCTGCCGCGTATCTGGGACTCATTGGATGAAGCATCGCGTGCGCACTTTCAACAGGTGTGCGAAGCGCTGGATGCGTGCGGCGTACCCTACGAGCACGATCACCGGCTCGTCCGCGGACTGGACTACTACACGCGCACCACCTTTGAGTTCCAGCATGGCGGCCTGGGTGCGCAGAATGCACTGCTCGGCGGCGGCCGATATGACGGGCTCTCCGAAGCAATTGGCGGCCCCCGTGCCCCGGGCATCGGGTTCGCCATCGGCGAAGACCGCCTTGTGCTCACGCTGCAGGCGCAGGCTGAGGCTGCGATGGCTACCCTCGCCGACGCTTACATCGCCCCTATGGGCGAAGCGCAGAATGCTGCGGCACTTGCGCTAGCGCGCGAGTTACGTAGGCGAGCGGCGGAACTGCGCATCGAACTGGGCGACGGTAGTTTCCGCCTGAAGAAGTCCTTCGAGGTTGCGACTAAGGTTGCGCGCAATATCGTAATCGTCGGTGAGGATGAAGTGGCATCCGGTCAGAACACCGCGAAAAACTTGTTCAACGGTCAGCAGCGGGACAAGCTTTCGATTTCCGAATTGATCCAATTTCTTAAGCAGTCTTACTAAATCATAGGATGGTAGTTTTGCTCGACTTTCTTGGAACATTAGAGCGCACCAGTACCTGCGGGCAGCTTCGTGCCGAGGATGCCGGCCGGCAAGTCGTATTGATGGGCTGGGTCAACCGTCGCCGCGACCACGGCAACCTCATCTTCCTCGACCTGCGTGACCGCACCGGCATAACTCAGGTTGTGCTGGATAAGGACCTTGCTCCCGAGGGCCACGCGAAGGCCGAGCATGTGCGTCCCGAATATGTCGTTGCGGCCAAGGGCACACTTCGCCGGCGTGACGCTGGCGCCATCAATCCGAAGATGCCGACCGGCGAAGTCGAACTGGTGGCCGACGAGCTGCTGGTGCTCAATGACTCCCGCGTGCCGCCATTTTCTCCCGCGGAAGAAGGGATTGCGAACGAGGAGCTCCGTCTGCAATATCGCTATCTCGATCTGCGGCGGCCGGAGATGCAGGCCAACTTCGCACTGCGTCACCGCGTCGCGCTGGCGGTTCGCAACTATCTTTCTGCGCAGGGATTTCTCGAGATCGAGACGCCCTTCATGACGCGCTCAACGCCTGAGGGCGCTCGCGATTATCTGGTGCCGAGCCGCGTGCATCCGGCGCACTTCTACGCGTTGCCGCAGTCGCCGCAGTTGTTCAAGCAGATCCTGATGATCTCTGGCTTCGACCGCTACTTCCAGATCGTGCGCTGTTTCCGCGACGAAGACCTGCGCGCCGATCGCCAGCCGGAGTTCACGCAGATCGATCTGGAGATGACCTTTCCGCAGCAGGAGACGATCTTCGTGGTGGTCGAAGGCTTCCTGAAGGCAGCGTTTCATGAAGCCGGCGTCGAGCTCGCGGGTGGATTTCCGCGCATGACCTTCGATGAAGCGATCCGCCTCTATGGCATCGACAAGCCGGATATGCGGCTTCCCGCCATGGCCGATGTGCGCAGCGCACTGAGCGCGCAGACTGCCGCAACGCTCAAGACCACCGCCGCGCTGCCAGTGATCGCCGTTCGCATCCCGAATGTTGGCGAACTCTCACGCAAGGAGCGCGACGATCTGCGTCTTCTATATCCGCCGAAGTTGCAGACGCAGAAGATCAAGGTGCTGGACGACTTCAAGCGCCTGGAAAAGTCTTTTTCGGAAGACATGGCGAAGATTCGTGCCGCTGCCGGCGCCGCGGAAGGTGATCTTCTCGTGCTCGTCGTTGCGGATGGCGAGGATGTTCCGGAACAGAAGACGATCGGTAAGCGGCTGCCGGCGCGCGATCGTCAGATCTTTGAGGCGGCAGGGCTGGTAAGGCTGGCGCTGGCCCAGCAGTTTGCCTCGCGTCACGGTGCGTTCGAAAAGAAAGGAACTGCGGCTGACTACAAGTTTCTCTGGGTCACGGATTTCCCGATGTTCGAGTGGGATGAGGAGACCAAGAGCTGGTTGGCAGCCCATCATCCCTTCACTTCACCCGATGAAGACGACCTGAAAACTGGCCGGCTAACCAGCGATCCCGGTGCCGTGCGTGCCCTGGCGTATGACATCGTGCTGAATGGCACGGAGCTCGGCTCGGGCTCCATCCGCATCCACCAGCAGGCGGTGCAATCGGAGATCTTTCGCGCGCTCGGCATGACGGATGCAGAGGCGAAAGAGCGCTTCGGATTCTTCCTCGAGGCGCTGACCTATGGAACGCCGCCGCATGGCGGCATCGCGCTGGGGCTCGACCGCATCGCAATGATCCTAGCGGGAGCACCCAGCCTGCGCGAGGTCATTGCGTTCCCCAAGACTGCGAAAGCGATCGATCTGATGGTGGACGCGCCAACACCTGTTTCGGATACGCAACTGCGCGAATTGCATATCCGGCCAGTGTTGAAAGGTTAGTGGCCGACGCGCAGGTGCGGGTACCAGGTCATCTGCACAGAAGTCGTAAAGTCGCTCTTCTGCCCCGGCGCGAGCACGGGCACGGTCCAGCGCTCGTACTGCGCCAGCGCGTTTAACTCCACGTCCGGCTTCACGCGCAGGATGGCGTTCGCCGCAACGAGATTTTGCGTTGTCCCGCCGGGCACGAAATCCTTCGCGGATTTTGCATTGCGATAGCTGACTTGGATGCGCTCCTGCGGCGAGAGCCAATACGTGAGCCACCCCTGATAGCCCTTACCCTCGCGCCCGATCCAATTGCCCAGCAGGTACCCTTTGTTGGTGTAGACGTCCTTGTAGATACCCTCCCAGTAGATATAAGTGCCACCTACACTGCGGGACGTAGGCGGGTCGGTGTAAACCGCTTCGGCGCGGAAGTCGAGCTTCGGCGCGCCCGGAAAGTGCGAGATATAGATGCCGGGGTTGATCGCAGCGTGACGCGGCGCGGCCAACGGCGACGTGTCGTCGTGAATGATGGAGTCAGAGTAAAGCGTGACCCAGTTGCGTAGAAACGGCAGCCGATAGTTGAAGTCGAAGCTGGCGTGGCGCGCGCCCGGATCCTCGCGCGACGATTTTTCCTCGGGTGTGACGTTCTGGAAGCTGGTGAAGCTATGCCAGAACGATCCGAAGGTGAGCGGTACGTGTCCTTCGCCGGCAAACATCACGACGCGCGAGAAGCCGAACTCAAGATTGGGTGTCGGTTTGAAATTGATCTTCTCCGCATGCACCCACGGCGCGTTGGGATAGCGATGGCCCTTCAGGTCTCCGAACATGCCCTCGTAGCGAAACGGCCCCAGTAATTTTGAGAGCAGTGGAATCTCCAGGGGTTCGATGCGGTTGATGCGCAATGCATACATCGGCTCCGCATTGGTGCTCCAGGCCATCGCGCCGCTCTCGCCCGGCCCCCACCAGTCCTCGCTTTTGCCGACGGAGATCTCGTGATTCAGGATGTGGTACGAAAGGTTCGCATCGATCAATCGAAATTCGTTGGTTGTGTCGACCGGAGTAGCCGGCAGCAGTGCGACCTGATCCATGTTGGCAATTGTCTGGCGAACGCTCAATGGATATGCCGCGCGCCCCGGCGCATGCTGGAACTCGCCCCGCACGTTCAATGAAAGGCGAACATCCTCCGCACGCGCACTGAAGCCCACCAGCCCGTTGAAGCCGCCTTCATAGGCGCGGCCGTAATCGTTGATCAGCGTAGAACCGAAGTGCGATGAGTCATTGATAGGCCGCCCGCCAATGTACATCGCGCGCGCATACAGACGATCGACCTCCGCGTGCGCATTCGAGCGGTCCGGATCGAGCGCATCGCGATCGTCAGATAGCTCCCGCGCGAGCACGTTGAAGATTTGCCGTGCCTCGTTGTTGCCCGGCGAATTGGACGAATCATCGAAGATCTTCGATTGCGACCGCTCGAGCATGTGGCGGCAACTGAGGCGCGTCCATGGGCGCAGGCCGAGAAAGGCCGTATCGATGTAACCAAGGGAGTAGAGCCGCTCCATCGCGGGGTAGATCCAGCTGTCCATCGAGACATACACCGACCCGGAATATGGTCTTCCGTCGGCGTGAGATCGATCGGTGGCGCAGACCGCTGTGCAACGCAGAAGATGTTGAAGAACAGCGCGGCGGTCAGTGCCGCAAGAACAGGCAGACGACTCAGGGGAACACCTCAGAATGCAAGACTGCGTCTCCTTGATCTTACTTTGCGGACCTCATCCTTGCCGAGCGGAAGGCTCCCGATAAACAACCTCACCCCCGCGCATGGTGAGAAATACGTGTCCCGGCAACGACCACCCGTCGAACGGAGTATTGCGCGAACGGGAGCGCGATTCGTTCGCGCGGAAGCGCCACTCCGTCTCGGGCGCGAACAGCACCACGTCCGCGCTGGCGCCGACCGCAAGTGTGCCGGCAGCAAGTCCAAGAATGGCCGCGGGGCGCGCACTGAGCAGCGCAAGCACTTGCGTGAGCGGCATGCCATGTTGCCGATGCAGCATGGAAAGGCTGAGTCCGAGAGAAGTTTCCAGGCCGGTGATGCCGTTCGGCGCGCGTTCGAACTCCTGTTCCTTTTCATGAGCGGCGTGCGGCGCATGGTCGGTGGCGATGCAGTCGATGGTGCCGTCCAACAGGCCTTCGATCATGGCATCGCGATCCCCAGTTGTGCGCAGCGGCGGGTTCATCTTGGCGTGGGTGTCATATTCACCCACCGCTTCTTCTGTCAGGACGAAGTGGTGCGGCGTCACCTCGCAGGTGACATGCAGGCCGATCTTGCGCGCAGCGCGCACATGGTCCAGCGCCTTCTTCGTGGACAGATGGGCCACATGCAGATGCGCGCGATCGCTCTTCAGCTCGCGCAGCAGCGCGATATCGCGCTTCACGATTCCGGCTTCCGCCTCCACGGGCATGCCGCGAAGGCCCAGCCGAAAAGCAAGCGGGCCGGCATTCATGGAGCAGCCGCCGGTCATGCGCGTGTCCTCCGCGTGCTGGATGACGGACAGCCCGGCGGCCGTCGCGGCACGCAGCACTGCGCGCATCGTGTCATCACCCAGGATTGGTTTGCCGTCGTCGCTCACCGCGACGGCACCTGCATCGCGCAGCGCCTCGTAGTTTGTCAGAGCCTCACCCATGCTGCCGATCGTCGCTGCGCCAATGGGATAGACACGTGCCTGCGCGCCGCGCTCGGATGCCTGCATCCAGTGCGTGATTTCGGCCGAATCGTTCACCGGTACGGTGTTGGGCATGGCGGCGACGCTGGTGAAGCCGCCGGCGACGGCGGCCGCTGTACCGCTCGCAATGGTCTCCTTATAACTCTGTCCGGGTTCGCGCAGATGGACATGAATATCGACCAGGCCTGGGGCTACGATAAGACCGCTGGCGTCGATGATTTCTGCGGCCTGGGAATTGACGTCGAGTCGCTCGCCCACGGCCGCGACTCTGCCGCCCTCGATCAGGAGATCGCGCGGGCCGTCGATTTTGTTTGCGGGGTCGATGAGGTGGCCGCCGCGGATCAAGGTCCTCTCCTGAATCCGTCCAGGAATCCCGCTCGCCTTCGGAGTCATGCGGGCACTCCTTCCGGCAGTGCGTCAAGCGCCCGCGCAATCAACGCGGTACGTATGGCGACGCCATGCCTCACCTGTTCCTCCACGGCAGACTGCGGCCCGTCCGCCACATCGCTCGTGATCTCCAGGCCGCGAATCATCGGCCCGGGATGCATCACCAGGGCGCGTGGCGCGTTCTCCGCCAGCCGCGCGGCGTTCAATTGGTAGTTGGCGATGTACTCGTCGAGGTTAAGCTCGACTCCGCCCAGCCGTTCCTTTTGGATGCGCAGCATCATCACCACCTGCGAACTGCGCATGGCATGTGCGAAGTTCCGCTCCACAGCAATGCCTGGCCCCATCTCCGCGGCCCACCCTGGCAACAGCGCCTCCGGTCCGCAGAGGATGACACGCGCGCCCAGCCGGGGAAGCAACTCTGCATTCGATCGCGCCACCCGGCTGTGCAGAATGTCGCCGGTGATCAGCACCGTGATGCCGGCGAGCGTACTCTCATCGATTCCGGTATTGGCATGCTTCGGCCTCAAGCGATGCAGAATGGTGCGCAGATCCAACAGCGCCTGGGAGGGATGCGCATGCATGCCGTCGCCGGCATTCAACACCGGCAACTCCGTGACGCGCTCCAGCAAGTAGGGCGCGCCGGAGTTGGGATGTCGCAGGATGATGCACTCTGCGCCGAGCGCACGGAGCGTGAGGCCGGTATCCTTCAGGCTTTCGCCCTTCTCGATGCTGGAAGAGAGCGCGCTGACCAGCGTGGTGTCTGCGCCAAGGCCCTTCGCTGCCAGCTCGAACGAGGTACGGGTGCGGGTGCTGGATTCGTAAAAGAGCAGCGCCACCCGGCGCTTGGCCAGTCGATGTGCGCGCCGCAGCGGATCTTCCTTTTCCAGAAAGGACGCGGTTTGCAGCAGGGCAGCAATATCGGGAACGGAAAGATCGACGGTAGAGAGCAGCGACCGGGAGCGCGAGGGAATAGGGCGATCGGTGGAGCGAATTTCCTGTGAATGTGGTTGCATGACGACTGTCAACGCGGTTTTTCGGTTAGGAAGAACCGCACCTCGCTCCAACTGAGCGACTCCACCGGCAGGAAATCCGCTCTAGTCAATCCGCTCCACCAGCAGCACCTGCTCGTCTCCATCGACCTCATGAAGTTTTACCTCGACGATCTCGCGCTCGGTGGTTTGTATCTTGCGGCCGACGAAGGTCGCTTCGATCGGCAGCTCCCGATGCCCGCGGTCGATGAGGGTGAGCAGTTGCACGCGGCGCGGACGGCCATGGTCGAAAAGCGCATCGAGTGCGGCTCGTATGGTGCGTCCCGTGTAGAGCACGTCGTCAACCAGAATGATGTCGCGCGCGTTTACGTCGAATCCGATCGCGCCTGGCTGCACCACCGGGCGGATGTCATGTGTGGAGAGGTCGTCGCGATAGAAGCTGATATCCAGCATGCCGCTGTCGACCGGATGCTTCTCGATATTCGCGATCATCTGGGTAAGTCGCCGTGCCAGTGGCACGCCGCGGCGCTTGATTCCGACCAGGCCCAGACCCTCCGCACCGGAGTTCTTCTCGACGATTTCATGGGCCAGCCGGACAAGCGTGCGATCGATCTCCGAGGCCGACATGATGCGGCCCTTTTCGCGCAGTTGCGGTGCGGTTGCGGTCATAGGTATGGGTTCCTGCCGGATTCCTGAGTGCAGTTCCTGATGATGATACGAGGTGGTGCAAACGCGAGCAACCCGAGGTGTTCCTATGGCTGTGCGGAGCGACGCGCGAGGCGCGCACCCAGCATGCCGCCCAGGCCGGCCAGCAGCACGATGCCAAAGGCAAGCACCGCCGTGTTGATGAACGTGTAAGTGACGCGCGCGTCAGCGGAGAGGAAGAAGTCCAGCATGGCCCGTACTTGCTGGGCATTCATACCGTTCGTCTGCGCCATTTTTTGCGTTGCCTCTGTGGCCTGCTGCAGTTGTAGCGTGACCAACGCGCTGAATGCAGGCTCACGATGGAGCGAGTAGCGTTCAAAGAGCTGCCATCCGGCCAGTCCAAAGGCGGAGACGTAGGCCGCGAGTGTCCCCAGGAGTGCTCCGATGCGGAACCCGGTCTTTCCATCCAGGGCCGCGGTTGCCGGCCTGCGTCTCTGATAGAGCGAGATCAGGATGATGGGACCCGCGATGACCATGGGGAAGAAGAACGGCGCGATGAAGCCCACCGGGATCGCGATCCAGAGTGCGAGCTGAATCACCCTCCGCCAGTCGATGGCCCGCCGGTCGCGGGCAAAGGCGTGGATGGGTCCCGCGGCAGCCGACTCCACGGTCTCCTCCGGCGGAGCGACCCGTAGCTGGGGCGCGGCGCAGTGGGGGCAGAAGCTGGCGTCGTCTTCGAGGGCGCCGGAACAGCGGTGGCAATGCGTAACCATTCACTGTTGAAGCTACAGGAAGGGACAGTCGCGAGCAATTTGCCAGAAAAATCGCCGATCAGAGTATTTTTCCCGTAAGCGCAGACCGGCCGGCGGATGGTCACGTCGAGACCTCTCCGCTGGTTCAGAGCAGGAAGAATGCTCTAGTCGGTCTGGCGGTCCTTTTTCCAGGTCTCCGCGGGAAGGTCGAGAGCGATCAGCGTAAACTTCGTCGGTCCGGCAGCGGAATCCGCATCGTCTTTGTCGAAGGCGACGATGTGCTGGTGGCGTTTCGAACCGGCGCGCAGCGTCAAGCCATGGTCACCGGTATCCGTCTTGACGTCCTTGCTCTTATCGTTCTCCGAGCAGGTCAGTCCTTCCGCGGTCTTCACCGGAGAACCAATGGGCTGGTTGTCCCGGCACTCGAGCACCTCGCCGTAGCGGCTCAGAGACTTGCGATAGAACGCGAGCACTTTGTCTCGGTCGTCGCTGGTGTAGAAGTGCGCGACCTGCACCCGCATCTTCCATTCGCCAAAGCCGAGCTGCACATCCGCGTCCTTGTCGCCGTCGTGATCAGGATCGGCCTTTGCGCCAGGGTACATGGCGATCCCGATGCTGCCGGAGGGCTTGTCCGCGTTTACGTGGATGTTGCCCAGCGGAGTATCGATCTTGACCTTCTTCTCCTCGCCGTTGGCGCCCTTGTCCACGTTGATGGAGCAGCCGACCGTCACCAGCGAAAGAGCGCAACACAGGAGTGAAACGAGCACGCGGTGCGGAGTTACGGGCATGGCGAAAAACCCTCCGCCAGCAAGATACGCCATGGGAGAACGCCGCGTTCCCAAAATTCTTGCAGTCTTATGACATAGAAGCTGCGAAAAAGGTGCTTTCCATCTCATTCAGCGCCTATACTGCCGGGAAACGTGTACCGGCTTGGCCGGCGCGTGCAGACTTTATGGCAAGCAAGTCCTCAACAGCGGCGGCCCGCACCATCCCCGGCAAAGCGGCGGCGAAGAAGGCTGCCGAGCGACAGGCGCAGGTTCGCAACAAGAAGCAGCCGCTGCCGGAGATACCGGACAAGCTCTACTACCGCATCGGCGAAGTAGCCCGGCTTTGCGCGGTCGAGACCTATGTGCTGCGCTTCTGGGAGACAGAATTTCCGCAACTGAAGCCGAACAAGAGCGGCGCAGGGCAGCGACTATACCGCCGGCGGGAGGTGGATCTGGCGCGGCGGATCCGTCATCTGCTCTACGAAGAGGGCTACACCATCCCCGGAGCGCGGCAGCATTTCCAGGCGGAGGCGCGCAAGCCGGCAGAGAGCGGTCAGCTACGGCTGGCCGAGACAGGCGGGAAATCCGCGGCCAAGCTGGGCAAGCTGCGCACGGAGCTAAAAGAGATCCTGGGCATGCTATCGACTGCCCCGGGTACGAACAGACCGGGTGCGAGCGGGCTGGCTACCAAGCGGGCGCAGCCCACGGCAACGGCTGCACGGCGCGAAACGAAGCCTTCCCGAGGTCCTCAACTCTTCGACTAAGGCGCTCTCTTCCGATGTCTCTCTGCAACCATCGGACAGGATGATGCAGCCACGCTCTCCATCCGTTTCAATAGGTCACGGACGGCTCTCAGCAAAAGCAAAAAGGGAGCCCCTTACCGGACTCCCTTCGCGCGGTTCTTTGACGACAGCTATTTACTGGTATCCACGCCGGGCTTCGTTGCCTGGTTCGCCTTCTCCACATTCGCCTTGCGGGCGCCCAGGGCTTTCTGAATCCAGTCCTGAGCCTGCTGTATATCGGCCTTGCGTGCGTCGTCGTTACCGCACTCGATCTCCGCCTTGCGGCGATAGGCAAGGTTGATGTAGGCCATTGCGTCTTCATAGGAGGGACGCAGTTCGACCGCCTTGTGAAGCGAATCGAGTGCCTCATCCACCAGCGGGCCATTCAGGGCCGCCAGTTTCGGGCATTCCTTCTTGGGTATGGCCCCATCGGCCGCTTGCTTTTCCGTCAGACCATTGGCAGCAAGAAAATCCAGCGAATTCTTGCGCGCCTTGTTCCAATCGATGACTCCGATGGTGTAGTACGCTTCCGGGTCCTTTGAATCGACTGCCAGTACTTTCTGCTGCCACGCCTTCGCATCATCCGCCTTGGCCTGACCGAAATAGATAGCAGCGATCCCCTTGATGGCATTTACGTTGTTGGGATCGATCTGCAGCGCGTCCTTGTAGGCCGCGATCGCGCGGTCGGCCAACGCCTTGTTTGCCGGCGCATCGGAATTCGGGACCACCTGCTGCGCATATGCCGTGGCCAGGTACATATGCGTCATGGTGAGTGACGGATCCAAGTTCACCGCGGACTGGAAGTGATCGATTGCCTCTTCATATCTGGCGTTCTTGTAGGCCTGGACTCCCTTGTTGAGCTGATCGCGCGCCTTTAACTTGCTGCACCCGGTGGTGGCGAGGAGCATCGACAGGCTGGCAACTGCCGGCATCCACACTTTTGCGATACGCATCATTCTGCTTCATTTCTCCTTGAATAGGTGCCAGACCCCGGCGCGTTGAGGGGTCCGTTTACTGGGCAGGGAACAGAAACTTCTCCGCGCAGTGATTGTAACTGTTTTCTTCGAGCCCGCAAGTCCTACAGAGATCGTTTTCGCAATGGACATGGCCCTCAATAAAGAGCATCGGCGCAGCTTTCGTCAAGCAAGGCTCGCTTTTCTCAGTCGCAGGCTGCACCACAATACTCGCCAAACGCTACAACAACAACCCGCGGCCGGGACCGGCCGCGGGTTGAGTGACATGGGGCCAATTACTGGCCCGCCGCAATCTTGGGTGTGATCAGTCCGACGTGATCGACCCCCGCTCCTTTGGCGATATCAATAGCGTTGGCGACAGGAGCAAAATCAAGATCCTTGTCCCCCTTGATGAACATCACCTTCGTCGCGCGCGTGGAGAAGATCGTCTGTAGTCTTCCCGCAAGGTCAGACTTCTGCACATCGGTCTCGTTGATCTTGTAGGCTGGCTGACCGCCATTGCCACGCAGGATCGACACCACGATGGCCGTATCGTTCTCCTTCGGCGGAGTGTTGGTCTTCGGAGGTTGCGGCACCAGCGCCTCCAAACCCTTGGGCGATACCGGCGTGATGGCCATGAAGATGATCAACAGCACCAGAAGGATGTCGATCATCGGGGTTACGTTGATATCGGAGGAAAGCCCTCCGCCGCTGCCTGTTGAGAATGCCATGAGAAATTCCTTTGTCTTTTCAGACTGCTGCCCGCAGGGCGGGCATGTTCTATTAACTGCCGCCCATTACCGTGTTGTTCGGCTGCTCCGTCAGCACGCCAATTGTATCGACGCCTGAGGTGCGGATATTGTCGATCGCGTCCATAACGACACCATAGTTCGACCGCGCATCCGCGCGCAGATAGACCTCTTTGTTGGTCTTGTTTTGCAGCATGTCGGTGATTCTGGGGCCTAGATCGCCGGGAGAAATCTGGTTCGCGCCCAGATACACACGGCCGTCGCGGGTCACCGCAACCACCGCGGAATCCTCGTGTTCGGCGTCCGGCATCGGCGTCGCATCGACGCTCTTCGTCAGATCGACGTTGACCTTGTTCTGCACCATCGGCGTGATGACCATGAAGATGATCAGCAGCACCAACATCACGTCCACCATCGGGGTGACGTTGATATTGGAGTTGACCTTGGCGCCTTCATTGCGAACTGCAAGTGCCATATATGCTCCCCGGTTGCTCCCCAGTCGGGCGGGATCGTACTCGTCATGCAGCCGTCCGCCACTGCACATGCGGGAAGGAGGGTGGCGGGGCTTTCATACCCCGCCACATTTCGATTCACGCTCGGACGGCAGCGCAGGAAGCCGTATTTAGCGGCGCTGCGACTGCTTGATGAAGTAGTCCACCAGCTCGCTTGAGGAGTTGTCCATCTCGACGTCGAAGGCCTCAACCTTGTTGGTGAAGTAGTTAAACAACATCACAGCCGGGATCGCGACCAGCAGCCCGAATGCGGTGGTCACCAGTGCCTCCGAAATACCGCCTGCGATGGCGCCGATACCGGCCGACTTCTGCGTGGCGATCTGTTGGAAGGCGTTCAAAATACCGACCACCGTGCCGAACAGGCCGATGAATGGCGCGGTCGAACCGATAGTCGCCAGACCACCCAGGCCGCGCTTCAGCTTGGCATGGACGATGGCTTCGGCGCGCTCCAGTGCACGCTTGCTGGATTCGATCTGGTCTTCGGTGATAGCGCCGCCGTTGCCGTAGCTGCGGAACTCCTGCAGGCCGGCGGTGACTACCTCAGCCAGGTGCGACTTCTTGTTGCGATCCGCTACCTTCACGGCTTCGTCCAGCTTGCCCTCGCGCAGAGCGCCGGCAACCTTGGGAGCGAATTCACGCGACTGTTTGCGGGCAGCGTTGAAATAGATGGCGCGGTCGATAATCACAGCCAGCGACCAGATCGACATGATGAAGAGAATGACCACCACGGCCTTCGCCGGAATGCCCATTCTTGACCACATCTCGGGCAGGCTGAAGCCGACGTTGCTGCCTTGGTCCTGGAACCACAGGCCGAGGGTCGAAATGTGCGGAACTACGTGAGTGAGCTGAGCGAGAATCACTGAATCTTTCCTCCTGGGTATTACCTATGCTGACAACGGAAGCCGCTTGAGGATCGTGGCGCCTCGAAAAGCACCCCGATGCTATCACCGGCCTCTTCACGCCCCGTATGACACGAAGAGGCCAGTTGGTGGATGGTCATCTCCCTCGCCGGCAAGAAACGTCCCGGAGGGAGGCGTCGGCGATCAGCCGCCGAGGTTGAACACCACGTTTACCGTGGTCTCCACCTCAACCGGCTCGCCGTTCAACTGGTAGGGCTTGTACCTCCAGGTCCGCACCGCTTCCATGGCCGACTGCGTGAGCATTGGAGGCCCGCTGATGACGCGCAGGTTTTGAATATTGCCCGTCTTCGAAATCGTCGCCTGGAGCACTACCGTACCAGAGATGCGCGCCGCACGCGCAATCGGAGGATAGGTCGGATTCGTGCCGCCTGTCTTGAGACCCGTCATCACGCCGGATGAGATCGCGATCTTCTTCGGCGCGGCTGCTTTCACTACCGGCGCTGGAGCGCTCCCCATACCGCCAAGGATGCCGCCGATCGCGCCACCGGACCCCATGCCTTCCATTCCGGCCACGCCGGCATTGGTCGGCGGCGGAGGCTCTTCCTTCACCGTCTTGATCTCATGTGGAATCTTGCTCGGCGCCTGGAATGGATCGACCGTCTGCACACGGACCTTGGGCTGCGGTGCCTCCGGCGGCGGCGGTGGTGGTGGCGGCGGTGGCGGCGGCGGCGCTACCAGCAGTGTGGCCATCATATTTTTCGGGAGCGATTCAAGGTGCATCAGCGGCCACAGGACAAGCCCGATCACGACTGCAACGTTAATGACCAGCGCAAGGATCGACCAGTATTTGCTCTTTGTCTTGATCCTGTGACCGGATTCCATCAGGGCGTCTTCGAACATGGCTTACCTCGAAAAACAGACGTGCTAGACACCAACTTCCCCGCTCCTTCTGGCAACGCGCCACCGCTCCGGCTCGGGAGCAGTCGCGGTGTCAATGGAAGTGGAGACCGGGCCTGCAACTACTTGGCTTTAGACACCTGAGAGGGGGATGTTTGTTCCCGCAAATTTCCAAATAATTTGGCCTGCACCGAAATGAGTGCAGGCCGGGCTGGTAAATTCGGCTCCCCTGAATTCGTCTCCCTTAGACGCGAGCCCTCTTTGCCGCAGGCAGCGCCGCCGCGCGGCCATGTCCCGCACGCGACTGCTGCCACGCCACCAGCATCGGCGCCGCTACGGCAACCGACGAGTAGGTTCCGATCAAAATACCGATCACCAGCGCGAACGAGAAGCCGTGCAGCACCTCACCGCCGAACAGGTAGAGCGACAGCACAGTCAGGAAGGTGAGCCCGGAGGTGAGCACCGTCCGGCTCAGCGTCTGGTTGATGCTGCGGTTCACCAGCTCACTCAGCGGCTCGCGCCGGCTCATGCGCAGGTTCTCGCGGATGCGGTCAAAGATCACGATGGTGTCGTTCATCGAATAGCCCACCAGGGTCAGAATGGCCGCGATTACCGTCAGGGTAAGTTCCTTGTTGGTCAGCGAAAAGGCGCCGATGGTGATCAGCGTGTCGTGGAAGACCGCGACCACCGCCGCGACGCCATAGATCAGCTCAAAGCGCCACCAGAGGTAGACCAGCATGCCCAGCAGCGAATAAAGCGTTGCACGGACGGCCTGTCCACGCAGTTGCGCTCCCACCTGCGGACCGACGACCTCCGTGTTGAAGACGTGGAAGCCTGAAATATAGGTGTGCTGCTGAAGTGTCGACACAACGGCCGGGTCGACGATGCTCTTCAACGCATCGAGGCTCGGGATCAGGCCGCCATGTTGCTTGTCGCGATAGTCCAGGATGGCGTCTGCCTGCTGCGTGTATTTGGTTCGCCCGGCATCCGGCCCCAGATGCTCCGGGTCCTGCTGCATCAGAAAATCGGCCAGCGTTCCTGAGCCGACATTGTCCAGGTCAAGCTTGCCCGAAGTGGCGTTTTGACTGGCTACGCCGGTCTGCGAATAGTAGCTGCCCAGGGCCTTCACAATCGTGTCGCTGCCGGCCAGAGCATTCGACTCCTGCATCTCTTTCTGCGGCAGCGAGATGATCACCTGGTTGGTCGGTCCACCCCCAATCTGATTGCCAAAGGGCTGGATGCGGCTGTCGCGAATGCCCGCTTTGTCCACTGCCTCGCGGATGCGGTCCGCCGACGGCGCCGCGTCAAACTTCACGTAGACCAGCGTGCCGCCCTTGAAGTCGATGCCCAACTGAATGCCATGCCAAAAGAAGATGGACAGCAGCCCGGCCACGCTGAAGATGAGAGAGAAGCTCAGGAAATACCACTTCTTTCCCAGCCAGTCGATGTTTACGTCGCGAAACAGTTCCACTTGAACTCCACTTACGCTGTGCCCGAACGGCACTTGGCGAACTTTAGCGCGGACCCACAGGCCGCAATGCTCTACTTCCTACCCAACAACTTTGCTGTCGCGCCCCGCGTCAACGTCCGCTCCGCCGCCACTGCAGCCACCAGCAGCAACGCACCCGTGGCCACGCCCAGACCGATCAGTCCGGCTGCGGTTCCTACAGTGATGATCGTCAGTCGCATCATTTGGAAAGCGCCTCCCTACACTGCTTGCGGTTCCAATCCCTCGTTTCATCGTTCAAGCGAAGGTCCTACTGTTCGTGTGCCTCACCCACGACACAAAACGTGAGCGACCAGAGGAAGCGAACCACACAGAATGCGGCGCAGGCGCGTCCGCCCATGCGGTCAGCACCATCAGATGGAAAGCGCCTCCCCGCGCTGCTTGCGGTTCAGAATGGCGTCAAAGATCGTCCGTGAGACAAACACGGCCGTGAACAGGTTCGCGCCCAGACCGAAGACCAGCGTAACGGCAAAACCCTTCACCGGGCCGGTGCCGAAGAGGAAGAGAATCGCCGCCGACACCATCGTCGTGACGTGGGTGTCCAGGATCGTCGTCCATGCGTGCGCGAATCCCTGGTCAACTGCAGCGCCCGGGGACTTGCCGGCACGAAGCTCTTCCCGGATGCGCTCGAAGATCAGCACATTCGAATCCACGCCCATGCCGACGGTGAGGATCACACCTGCAATGCCGGGCAAGGTCAGCACCTGGCTAGAGAAATGCATGAAACCGAGCAGGATCACCAGGTTCAGGAATAGTGCGAGATCCGCATTGACGCCGGCGCCCTTGTAATACACCAGCATGAAGATCATCACCGCCGCCATGCCAATAATCGCCGCGGTCACGCCTTTGCGGATCGAGTCCGCGCCCAGCGATGGACCGACCGTGCGCTCTTCAAGGTAGTGAATCGAGGCCGGCAGTGCGCCGGTGCGCAGCATCAGCGATAGATCCTTGGCCTTCGCCTCGCCCAGTCCCGAGATGCGGCCCTGATCGCGGATTGCTTCCTGGATGTTGGCCACTTCCTGGACCTTGTTATCCAGCACGATGGCCATCGGCTTGCTGACGTTCTTGCTGGTGAAGTCGTAGAAGCGGTCGCCGGCCGACCGGGTCAGAATAAAGGTCGCGTCCGGGCGGCCATTTTCGTCTCGGCCAGGCTGCGCATCACGGAAGTCCGATCCGGAGACCACTGCGATCCGCTGCAACAGGTAGTACTGCCCCTGCTGGCTGCTTTCGTTTCCACCATAGGCCATCAGCTCTTGATCCGGTGGAACGACGCCGTTGGTCGCCTGCGTCGCCGCCGCCTGGGTGGCAAAAGGCCCACCAGTCACGGCATGGATCTCCAGACGTGCCGTCGACTGAATAATGTCGCGTACCCGGCCGGGATCATCCACGCCCGGCAGTTCCACCAGGATCTGATTCTTGCCTAGCCCATATTCCTGGATGACTGGTTCGCTCACGCCCAGCGTATCTATACGGGTTCGAATGGTTTCGATGGAATTCTGCAGCGCCTTGGTTTGGAGTGTCTGCTGCTCACTCGGCTTCAGGATCAGGGTGTAGCCGTCCTGCGTGGAGCTGATGTTGTACTGCTGGCCATACTTGGTATCCAGCGTGTTGCGCACGTCGCCCGACTTGCCCGCCGGCACGCCGGAGATCTGGATGGTCGTCGGGTCCGATGGATTCGGCTTCAGAATCGAGCCTACTGACACCCCTGCGGCCTGAAGATCCGTCTGCAGCCGGCCAAGTGCATTGTCCGTCTCCGCGCCTACCGCCTCTTCGACCATCACCTGCAGCACCAGGTGGGTGCCGCCCTTGAGATCGAGGCCAAGGCTGATGCGATTCGCGACCGCGTCCCGCCACGCCTGGCCGCTGATGCCGTGCGGAATGCCGAAGATCCCGTAGACGAAGACCATGAGAATGGCGAAGATGAGAGCTATTTTACCGTTGAGATTCTTACGCATGATGGGATCACGACACCTCTTCGCGGCGTTACTTGGTTTCCTCGGGTGTATTGGTGGTAACGGCCGCAATGGCCGATTTCACAACTTCGACCTTCACACCATCCGGCGGCAGCTTCAACTGGATCGCGTCGTCACGTAGCGCCACAATCGTGCCGCGCAGCCCGCCGGTGGTGGTGATCTTATCCCCGATCTTCAGGTTGTTCAGCATCTCCTGCCACACTTTCTGCTTCTTCTGGTTGGGCCGGAAGAGCAGCAGATAGAAGACGGCCACCATCAGAACGGCAGGCAGAAAGGTTATGTAGTTGGCGGGAAGCCCGCCTTCAAAAAGTGCGATGTCAACGAACAAGTCAGTCCTTCTTCCATCCAGATGCTCCGCGCCCGACGCGCCGGTTCTGGAGGCTGGACCGGAGACGCATACGCGCCGGCTGCAGCTTTCAGGTGCGGGAGCACGGGAGAGGAGCGGGTGTGGCCAGGCAAACCCGAGCAGAGCCGGTGGCAGGCTGCTTCTCGCAGACTGCTACTCGGACCGCCGCTTATCCCGTCCATGCGCCCTCCCGAAGATCCCAAAACCACCGGACAAAGGGCACACAGATTGGCAGGATACCTATGCAATAAGCATCATGGACTCTGTGGCTTGTGTCAAGGGACGGCGAAGCCGCGCAATCACCCTACCGCCGTTCTCCTACTTAGGGTGACGGGCAGGTAGCGGACAGAGTCCCATCCAGCCCCTCTCGCTGCACCGCGAAGGTCAGCGTAGGCGAGGCGCTGCCCGCCGCGCGAATGATGTGGAAGACGTACATTGTGTCGTAATCGTCGCTCGGCCACGGGGGAACCTGGGACCGGTCCAGCCCATACGCGCGCAGCATCTGGCGGGCAAAGTCGTAGGCGTATTTGTGCTCCCAGGCGATGAAGACGGTGCTGTTCGCATACGCCGGGGCAGTCACCGCGTCCTGCAGGCCGGCGATGTCCTTGAACGGCAACTGCGTGTCGACTGGCAGGCCGAGTTGGATAGCCGTAGGCTCGATCGTCGCCAGCGGCCGCACATAAGAATAATAGGTCTTCACGCTCAAGGCGCTTTCCTTCATCTGGTACGCCGGACTGGGAGAAAAAATCGCATGCGCGCGGCCAAAACGGCCAATCAGCACCTTCGGCAACGCAAGCGACCGGTTCAGCCCCGTGCAATTCAATTGACCCAGTCCATCAATTGCCTTCTCACCATGCCGCAGAACCACAATCGTCTCGTTGCCCGTCTCATGGCTGCTGCTCGCTGACGGCGAGGCCGGCCTTCCGGAGACTCTGCAGCCAGTGCCGGCAAAACAGAGCGCAAGCGATAAAGACGCTGCGCAGAAGACCGTGTACACGCTGGAGGATATGGAAATTGTCGACATCGGCGACACGTCCTTCACGACCCGGCTGAGGGTCTTGAGAAGTCTCCTACAAACTCGGCCTCTACAGATATAACGTAGTGAAATCCCGAAGCAGGCGGGCGGCCTTATGAGTGGAAACGGATTTCTCAGCGTGCTGCGGCAGGATCCCAGCTTTGCCACGAGTATGATCGCCAAACGTCCCGGCTTCTCCGCCGCGATTGTGCTCACCGTCGCCATCGGCATTGGCGCCAATACCGCGCTCTTCTCCGTCATACGCGCCGTGCTTCTGTGCCCACTGGCTACACGGATCCGCAGCAGTTGATCATCCTCAGCGGCGGCGCGAGGCCGGTTCACGTGGACGAACTCCGCGCCGCGGCCCGCTCCTACACCTCGACAGGCGTCTACTCTTCCGCGGAAGAGATGGCCGCGGCACGATAGCTAAAGCCTTTACTCGCTGCGCGCGCCCGCACTCACCGCCGTCGGCGACAGCGGCGGTATCCCCCGGCCCAGGCTCTCGCGCATGCGCGCCATCGTATCCAGATAGAACGCCAAATTGTGCAGCGTATTCAGCACCGCCGACAACGGCTCGGCCGCCACCATCAGGTGCCGCAGATACGCTCGCGTGTATCGCGCGCACACCAGGCATCTGCAGTACGGATCGGGAGGGTTCTGGTCCTCCGCGAACTGCCGGTTCTTGATGTTCAGCCGTCCCTCGGTAGTGAACAGCAGCCCGTGCCGCGCCGCGCGTGTGGGCAGCACGCAGTCCATCATGTCCACGCCCATCTTCGCGTACTCCACAATCTCATCCGGATAGCCCACGCCCATCACATAACGCGGCTTGTCCCTCGGCAGCAGGGGAAGTGTCGCCGCGATAATCTCGCGCGTCAGCTCGCGCGGCTCGCCCACGCTCAGGCCCCCGATCGCGTAGCCGGGAAAGTCCATCTCCACCAGCCGCTCCGCCGATTCACGTCGCAGCTCCGGATACATCCCCCCTTGCACGATCCCGAACAGCGACTGCGTGCGGCCGCCAAATTCCGCATGCCATGGCACCTCATGCTTGTGTGCCTCGAAGTATTGCTTGCTGCGCCGCGCCCATTCAAGCGTCAGATCGAGCGAGAGCCGAGCCCGCTCACGATCCGCGGGATACTCCGTGCACTCGTCGAAAACCATCAGGATGTCCGCTCCCAGCGCAATCTGGATCTCGATCGAACGCTCCGGCGAGAACTGATGCGTCGAGCCATCCAGATGCGAGCGGAACTCCACACCGTCGGCCGAGACCTTGCGCAGCTCATTCAGGCTGAAGACCTGGAAGCCGCCGGAGTCGGTCAGCAGTCCGCGCGGCCAGCTCATGAAGCGGTGCAGCCCGCCCATCTTCCGCACCACATCGTGCCCCGGCCGCAGATAAAGGTGATACGTGTTGCCGAGAATGATCTGCGCGCCCAGCGCCTCCAGCAGATGCTGCGGCACCGCTTTCACTGAGCCCACAGTACCCACCGGCATAAAGACCGGCGTCTGCACCTGCCGGTGCGGAAGGTCCATCACTGCACGGCGCCCGGCGCCGGCCGTTGCCATGATTTCAAAGGGAAGACTCACTCGCTGATTCTAGCCACAGAACTGTCTTCCTGCGGTAAACCCGCCAACAACTCCGCGATGGTGCGCCGCAGCACCGGATGCCGCCACTCCTGCGCAATCTCCCCGAGCGGCGCCAGCACGAACCACCGCTGGTGCATTGCCGGATGCGGCAAGGTCAGCTCCGGCTCATCCAGCACAAGATCGTCATACAGGAGCAGGTCCAGGTCCAGCGTGCGCGGGCCCTTCGGCGTACCAGCCGCGCGGTCGCGGCCAAAACTGCGCTCGATCTCGAGCAGCGTATCCAGCAAGGGCAGCGGTCGAAGCTCCGTCTGCAGCAGTACCGCGGCATTCACGAATGCCGGCTGATCCACGTAGCCCACCGGTGCCGTCCGGTAAAGCGCCGAGCGTGCCGTGACACGCCCGCACTCCGCAAGCCGCTCGATCGCAGCCGCAATCGTTTTCGCAGGCGCACCCACCGTCGAAGGCAGGTTGGCGCCAAGTCCGATGGCAGCAATGGGCACCTCCTCATTATGCGGCGGGTGATCTCTCAGTCAGACTATGGATCTATCGCAACCGCGAATCGGGTGCCCCATATCTCTGTGTTGTGACAAGGGGCTCAGACAGCTCGCCCACAACACCAAACGTGAGCTTCCAAAGGAAGTGAACCCAGGAAACGCGCCAAAGGCGCATATGCCCGGGACGGCCAGTCCCTCGGTTAGCATCGAACGATGCGCATCGCCCTCTTCGGCGGCAGCTTTGACCCGCCGCACTCGGGACATATCGGCATCGCCATGGCCGCGGTGGATCGCTTGCATCTCGATCGCGTCCTCGTAGCCCCGGTCGGGCGCCAGCCCTTAAAGCGGGATCAGGCGCAATCGCCCTATGAGGACCGGATGGTGATGGTGCAGCTTGCCTGCGCCGGCCATCCGCCGCTTGCCGCCAGCGCCATCGACGCGCCACGCATGGATGGCCGCTACAACTACACCTGCGACACGCTCCAGCACTTGCGCGAGACGCTACCGCCCGGCGACGAGCTCTTCTGCCTGGTGGGTGCCGATTCGCTGCAGACCCTGCACCACTGGCACCGCGCCGCTGACGCTCTGATGCTCGCCCAGTGGATCGTGGCCGCGCGGCCCGGCTTCACCATGGATGCACTGGAAGCGTTGCTTCCGGATGGGATACATGCGGGAAAAGTCCCGCCCGACAAGCAAGAGCGTGGCGAAGGCCGGCTCCGTGTACAGTTGACCCGCGCGGTGCCTTCCGATCCGCAACAGGAGGCGCGGCAGGGAACACTCTGGCTGCTGCCCGATCTGCACTATGAAATCTCCGCTACCCAGTTACGCGCCGCGCTCGCCGATCACTCGGCCGGCATCCCACAACGGGTACTCGATCCTCGCGTCGCCGAATACGCACGCGAACACCAGCTCTACCACCGCGCCTGAAACAGCGATGCACAGCCGCCTGCAGTTACGATCAGTAGTCTGAAGAAGTATCCGAGGAGAAGAAATGGCAGCGCCCCATAAAAAGACAAGCGGCAAAAAAGCCACGAAACATACCGCCCGAACGAAAGCCGCGGGTACCAAAGCATCAGCCGCCAAGACAACGCCGGCCAGGCGCGGCGCAAAGGCCGCAGCGAAGCCGGCAGGGAAGGCCCGTGCGGCGAAAAAGGCCATAAGCGCACCTGCACCCACCAGCGAGCGGGTCATCGCGGAAACCTCCCGCCAGATGGTGGCCGCAGCGGCAGCGGCCTGCGATGAGAAGAAGGCCGAAGACATACGCATCCTCGAGCTGGATGCCGTGGATGCCGGCCTCACCGACTTTTTTCTAATCGCGAGCGGCACCAACGAGCGTCAGACGCAGAGCATCGCCGATGAAGTCGAGCTGCGCTTGAAACGCGACTTCGGCGCTTATCCCAACTCGGTGGAAGGCAAGCGCCAGGGCGAATGGGTCCTGCTCGACTACGTTGACTTCGTCGTGCACATCTTTTTGGCGGAAAAGCGCGCCTTTTACGACATCGAGCGCCTGCGCAAATCGGCCAGGTCTATCGATGCGCTGGAGTTACAAAAAGCGCTCAGGAAGAAGACCGCCTCGACTAGAAAGCGTGTTGCTGCAAAGGACTCGCACAAGACTTCGAGTTGAAGTGAGGGCAGCGCCCGGCGCGCCAGCTCAATCTACAAAAGCGGAGCGGCTTTCCTCGACGGATAGCGGCGGGTCAAGTATCGTGGCTGCGAGATGTGCTCAATCCCAAAGATGTTCCATCTCGGATATGTTCAATCTCTCGTAGCGGAGTAGCTTGATGCCGGATACCGCCAGTGCCCTCGCCAATGACCAGGATGCGCCGAGTCTCTCGCAGTTCGAGCGTGTCGTCGATACCTTCATCGAGCCCTCCAAAACCTTCCACGACATCAAGCGAAACCGTTCCTGGTGGCTGCCATTCGTCATCATCGCTGTATTGGGCTACATCTTCTGCTTTGTAGCCGTGCAGCATGTCGGATGGGATTCGATGGTCACGAATGTCATGAAGGGCAATCCGAAAACCGCAGCAAGGCTGGAGCAACAGACCCCTGCTCAACAGGCGCAGACATTCGCAGTCACCAAAGGATTCATCGAGGGCTTCATGGCAGGCGGCCCCGTAGTAATTCTGATCATCAATGCCCTTTTCGCATTGGTGCTCTGGGGCTGCTTCGCATTCGTGCTGGGAGGCACCACGAACTACGGGGAGATGTTTGCAGTCTCCATCTTCGCGTCATTGCCCGCAGCGCTTGCTACCCTGATCGCCATCGCCACCGTCTTCGCCAGCGACCCGCAGACCTACAACCTCAATCTGCCATCGCCCGCTGCCCTGGCTTATTTCCTGGATGCCGGTGCGCCTGCGTGGCTCCAGTCTCTCGGCAAGTCTCTCGACATCTTTTCGTTGTGGTCGCTGGCACTCTCCGGCTTCGGCGGAGCCATCGTGGCAAAGGTGAAACCGCTGCGCGGAGTGCTGGTCGTCTTTGGCCTCTGGCTGCTGTTTGTGATCGTCAAGGTCGGCATAGCTGCCGCCTTCAGTTGATCTCGAAAGAAGGCTGGGGCCTAGAACGAATTTGCGATAATCAGCCAAAGAGCAGGGAGGCCATAACGGCCTCCCTCGTTGATCGTGTTCTACGAAATCGTTAGAACACGACCTTGATCGCGCCCTGCAACTGGCGCGCGCCCGTCGTCCCGTCGTTCCGGCCTACCTGGCTCGTCGATTGCCCGAAGCTCGAGCTGGAGATTGTCAGAGAGCTCGGGGACTCGAAGTTCGGGTGGTTCAAAATGTTGTAGCTCTCCACCCGCAGCACCAGTTGCAGCCGTTCCTTCAGTTGCTGCGTCTTCTGGAAGACCGCATCGGTGTTCACAAATCCCGGCCCATGGAATGTGTTCCGCCGGATGCCGACATCCTCGCCGAACGGCGCGTTGTCGAAGGCGCTCGCTGCCGGTCCGGTCACCACGCCCGTCGACAGGATCTGCCCCCGATTGGATGGATACGGCTTGCCCACCAGCTGCGGACGGCCGATCACTCCTGCATGGAGGTTGTCGATAGTCCCCCGCAGCTCGAAGGGCAGGCCGGTCTGCGCCTGCTGGATCCCCGAAATCTGCACCCCCTCGAAGACTCGTCCCATAAATCCGCTCGAAAGATAGTGCTGGCCGTGCCCGATCGGCAGGGCATAGGTGCCCGCCGCTACAAAGCGCTGCCGCACGTCACTGTCGGAGTTGCCGTATTCGTTCGCCAGACTGAAAGGATTGCGCGGCAGACCGGAGCCTCCGGCGCCCGGCACCAGCGGATCGCTGCCGTTGTCCAGCGCGTGTGCGAAGGTGTAGCTGCCCGTCAGCGACAGACCGCCCACCGTCTCCGTCAAACGTGTCTGTAATGCGTTGTAATTGCCGTTCACCGCCGCGGTCTGGAGCAAGATGTGGATGAAGGCCGTGTTGTTCACAGCCGGGTCGAACGCTATGGCGTTCCCCTGACTGTCCGTGTACTGCCCTCCCGTGTAGAGCGCGTTGTTCTGTAGAGCGCTGGCCGGAACACCTTGGCTGAGAAGTTGCTGTATCAGCGCCGGCTGCGGCGGCGCGCCATCGATCTCGCGCAGCGCATGCACCGAGTGGCTGCCGACGTAGTTCACCTCAACCGGTCAGGTGGTCGTCGATCTGGTGCTGCACTCCCAGGTTCCATGACTGCGTCCCGGGAATCTTCAGCTTCGGATCGATCACCACAGGCTCCAGGAAGTCGTCATCCACCACGAACCGCGATGGCGTCAGAGTTCCTGGTGCGGGGGTGTTCGATACCAGCGGAGTAGTCGTCGTCCCATCGAACGGGAATAAGTTCGACGTCGCCTGGAAGGGTGATTCGACTTCGCGTTGCCAAACAGGTTGTCAAAAATGCGCTCGTGGAAGGTGCCGAAGCCGCCGCGGATCGCCGTCCTGCCATCGCCCTTCGGGTCCCAGGCAAAGCCAATGCGCGGCTCCACCAGATTCCAGCTGTCGCTGTAAAGCTGATGCCCTGTCCCCGGCCCGACGTCGGTGAATGCAAAGCCGCCGGCAGGCGTCGCTGTCGAGCCATTGCCGAAGAAGTTCGCAAAGTTGCCGTCGCGCTCAAACGGCACGCCGTTGAACTCATATCGCAGTCCCAGAATCGCCGTAAAGCGGGGGGTGATCTTCCAGCTGTCCTGCGCAAACAGCGTCCACTCACGCTGCACGAAGCGCGTCAGGTCGTTCGGCTGCCGCGCGCCTGCGGCCGTAAAGAACTGGTTCTCGAACGAGTTGGCGATCGCCCCTGTCGGTCCCCATACCAGGTCTTCGAACGTCGGATAGTCCGCCGAATCCACGCCTCCGTTGTAGTTGTAGGCAGGTACATTGAAATTCGTGAAGTTGTTGAAGGCGAGATCCTCGCGCGAGGAGAAGTCGTCGAAATTCGTGTCCTTGACATTGCGGAATTCGCCGCCGAACTTATCGAGTGCGCGCCCTTCACCACTGTCATCGTGTCGCCGAAAAGCAGTGTCGAGCTCAACCGCGCCTGACCGTTGCTGTCCCCCAGCACCCCGCAGCCGTAGGTGAGGCTGCCAAAGCCGAAGTAGGGCAGGGTGATATCGCGGCCATGGCCGAAGGAATCCAGGCCGGTGATGGCGTCGATCGGTTGAAAGCCCTGGCAGAAGAAGCCGTTGTCCGCCTGGTTGTAGGACGCGCGCGCAAGGTTGGTGATGTTCGAGCCCAGGCTGGAAGTCAGCGAGATCGCGCCATTGTGCGCCGTCGCGATGTTGCTATAGAAGCCGATGCCCGGTATCACCTCGCTGTGCGCCGGATTGCTATCCGCAGAGTGTCCGTAGGTATAGCGCACCGTTAGCTGTTCCTTTGGCGTGATCGTGTAGTCGAAGCGGCCGGTCAGCGTGTAATCGTTCAACGAATCCGGGGACGGGAAGAAGAGCACCGAGCTGACACCGTCCGGCTGATCCGCCTGTCCGTTCGGCGTGATCGCCATTAGCTTCGCCATCGTCGGATCGAACCCCAGGCCGGAGGTATTGTTCGGATTGCTTCCTGGATTGTTCAGGTTCACCGGCGTCGAGCTTCCATCCGGAGAGTTGTAGGTGAACACACCGCTCTTGAATGCGGCACTCGGCACACTCTGATTCGCCGTGCGCGTGGTGCGGAACCGCTGTACCTCACCATTCAGGAAGAAGGAACAGCTTGTCCTTCAGGACCGGGCCGCCGAGCGAAGCGCCGAAATCGTTGCGGACATAAGGATCTTGCGGCCCATTGGCCTTGGTGTTGAAGAAGTCGCGCGCGCCCAGCGCGTTGTAGCGGCCAAACTCATACGCGCTGCCATGGAAGGTGTTGGTGCCCCCCGCGCGTCACCACATCGATGATCGCGCCCGTGTCTCGGCCGAACTCCGCGTCGAAGTTGTTCGTGATCACGCGGAACTCCTGCGCTGAATCCGGATTCGCCGAGACCAGGCCGCTCGGTATGCCCGGCACCGACGTGTCGTTGTTGTCCGCGCCGTCCAGCATGAAGTTGTTGTTGCGGTCCCGCTGCCCGTTCACCGAGAAGACGCCATCGTTGTTCATGGCGTTCACCGCTCCCGGCGACAACAGCACCAGCTGATACGGATCGCGCAACACCAGCGGTAGGTTGTTGATCTGTTTCGCATCGATCACCGTCGACAACTGCGAGCTGTCGGTCTCAATCGGCGCCGCCTGCACACCCGCCACATTCACCGTGGTGCTTGATGCTCCCACCGCCAGTTTGAAATTCACCGGCAGCGTGGCCGCGATATTCAGCGTGACATTGTCCCTCATCACCGTAGAGAATCCCGCCGCGCTCGCCGAAACCGTATAGACGGCTGGCGGCAGAGCGGCGAAATTGTACAAACCCGCCGAGGTCGTCGTCACCGACTGGCTGATCCCGGTTGCGCTGGAAGTCACCGTCACCGTCGCATTTGGGATGGCCGCGCCCCCCTGATCGAGAACCTGGCCGGTAATGCTGCCAGTCTGTGCCCACGCGGATGGTCCCAACAGCAACACGCCCAATACAAACATCCACAGGAGATGAACCGCACGAACTCGAACCATAGCCGCCCCTGAAAAATTGTGTCGTTCACTTTTCTTGATATGCACACAATTGGCCAAATGGGAGCATTGGTGAATGGTTTGATGAGGATGCTAATTAGCGGGAAAATAAGCCGAATTTAGGGCTAAGACAAACTTGTCTTCAAATTATTCTCCAGCTTTTGGAATTTCGTGTATGAGTTCAGGTGTAATCGGGGAGTAGTCAAGCCATGCACCTCACCCTCTCCGCCATCACAACCCGCAAGAAGACCCGCCTGCTCGACGACGCGCTTCAGGAGTTCACCTCGCGCCTGAGCCATTACGCAACCCTGCATCAGGACCAGTTTCCGAGCGAGGCGGCGCTGCGCAAATCGCTGCAGATCGGCGTTTTACAAAAATCGGGACGTACGCCGGCCAAACTCATTCTGCTCGATTCGCGCGGCCGCACCATGTCCTCGGAGGATCTCGCCGTTTGGATCGGCAGAGAGCGCGACTCCGGCACCCAGCACCAGCACTTCGCTATCGGACCGGCGGATGGATGGTCGAAGGAGTCGCGCGAGCGCGCCGATCTGCTCCTCTCCTTCGGACCCATGACCTTTCCGCATGAGCTGGCCCGCGTCATGCTGGCTGAGCAGCTCTATCGCGCATTTACAATCCTTGCTGGCCATCCCTATCACGGCGGCCACTGACTCCACCTAGCTTCGCCACATCATGCCAAATGAATCCCGACGCGGACTGATCCTGATCAACACCGGCCCCGGCAAGGGCAAGACCACCGCCGCCATGGGCACGGCGCTGCGCGCGGTCGGCAACGGCATGCGCGTCCTCATGCTGCAGTTCCTCAAAGGCTCTTGGCACTACGGCGAACTCGATGCAGTGAAAGCCTTCGGCGACAACTTCGTGATGAAGCAGTTGGGCCGTGGCTTCGTAAAGGTCGGTGGCGCCGAGACCGACCCCGAAGACATCCGCATGGTCGAGGAGGCCTGGGACGAAGCACGCAAGGCCATCCTCTCCGGCGACTGGGATATGGTCGTGCTTGACGAGATCAACTACGCCATCGGTTACGGCATGCTCGACCCGGCCAAGGTAGTCGAGACGCTGAAGCAGCGGCCGGAGATGGTGCACGTCATCCTCACCGGCCGCAACGCACACCCGGATCTGGTCGCCATCGCCGACACCGTCACCGAGATGCGCCAGGTGAAGCACGCCTACGAAAACGGCATATTGGCACAGCGGGGTATCGAGTATTAAGTCCAGCGGGGTATCGAGTATTAGAGCGGTGTAATGGCTCCAGCCTGCAAGGCGTGAAAAGCCGCAGGGGTCCCATGGAACTACCTGGTATCAGGGGAGCTGCGGCAACGCGTGTAATGCAGTGAGCTCTTTTTCCTGCCAACGGATCTGGCGGCCTGGAGAGTTGCGCGCGGCTCTCGCAAGACAAGCCTCGTCCGCGGCGCGGATCGATTCCAGCAAGTCACTCGCCGGCATGGGTCGCTCCAGAAGAAATCCTTGAAGCGAATTGCAGCCGATTCCGGTCAGAACTCCTGTTGGGCGCGTGTCTCGATTCCTTCGGCGACGATGCTCAAGTTCGGTGTTTGGCCAAGGGCGACGATGGCAGAGACGATCGCTGCGTCCTCGGTACCCGGTGCCAGGTCACGCACAAATCCTCGATCGATCTTCAGTTCCGTGGCCGGGAGCCGCTTCAGATAAAGCAGGCTGGAATATCCTGTGCCCAAATCGTCAATGGAAATCTTCACGCCCATATCGTTCAGCTTCTGCAGAATGACCAGGCTCGCCGTGGGATCCTGCATCGCGGTGGATTCAGTCACTTCGAGCGTCAGATATCGCGGCTCGATCGAATAGCGCGTAAGGACGTCGCGCACCAGCTGGATGAGACCCGTATGAGCGAACTGCAATGGTGACAGGTTGACGGCCACGCTCCAGCCGGAATGCCCCAGGGCGCGCCATTCTGCCATCTGACGACAAGCCTCGTCGAGCACCCACTCACCGAGTGAAACGATCAGGCCGGACTTCTCCGCAATCGGAATGAACTGGTCCGGGGCCAGCAGGCCGCGGACCAGATGCTGCCAACGCAATAACGCCTCGACACCCACCAGCGACGCTGTGATGGCATCGAACTTCGGCTGGTAGTGCAGGACCAGCTCCTGCTGCTCTACCGCAGAACGCAGCTCCTCCAACAACTGCAGATATTCATGCGCATGCGCATTCATGGACGCTTCGAAGAAACAATAGCCACGCCGCCCGAGAGACTTGGCATGGTACATCGCGGCATCTGCATTCCTGAGCAGCTCCTGCCTCTCCTGGGCGAAGTTATCGTAAATCGCGATCCCAATGCTGACCGAGATGCGTATCTCTTGCTCCGCGATCCGGTACTGCCGGCTGACCGTGCGAACCAGCTTGTCGGCGAGGTTGGCCGCGGACGTTGGCTCGCCAAAATCCGCGAGCAGGACGAACTCGTCCCCGCCGATACGGGCCAGCGCATCGCTTGCGCGTATGACACTGCGGATGCGCGCCGCGACTTCGGCCAGCAGAAGATCCCCGACGTGATGTCCGAATGCATCGTTTACGGTCTTGAATCCGTCCAGGTCCAGGAACAGTACCGAGAAGGGGATGTGCGTGCGCCGGGCTCCTTGAATCGCCTGGTTCAGTCTGTCTTCCAGAAGCAGCCGATTCGGCAGCTTCGTAAGGTTGTCATGGAGGGCCAGGTACGTCAGTTCCTGGTTCGCGCTGGCAAGCGATGCAGCCAGCGTCGCAGTGCGCGACTCCAGGCGCGTGTCAATCACCGACGTGATCAGGACAACAGACAATCCTCCCAGGGTCGAGAGAATGCCGAGCCGGCGCGAAGCAGCTTCACCCGGGAGGAGTGCTGGCGCAGACGGAAGGTAAGCGCTGCTCCAGATGCGACGACTACGATGACCACCGATAAAGCGACCAGCCCATGGTGGTAATGAATTGCAGGCGACATCCGCATCGCCGCCATTCCGGTGTAGTGCATGGCACAGACCACGGCTCCCATCAACAACGCGCCCATGGCCAGACGCCGCTTACGCAGGTGCTTTGGCAGACCAGATACAGAGCAAAGGCCGAAGAGAGGATGCCGATCAACCATGAGGCGCCGGTGATCCAGGGATCGTAGCCCATAGAAATTTGCAGGTGGTACGCCAGCATGCCAATGAAGTGCATGGACCAGATACCGCTGCCCATGGCCAGCGATCCGCCGGCCAGCCACCAGCGGGCGGACCGCTCATCGGTGGCCGTGATGCGGCCGGCCATATCCAGAGCGGTGTAGGACGCCAGCATGGCGACCAGCATCGAGATCAGGACAAGCCAGATGTTGTATGTATTGGTGAGCATCGATCCGGTGCGCCCCTGGAGCGGCAGGCGACGCTTTGACGTGAGTCTTCTTGAATATTTTCCTTTGCTCGCTCAGGCTTTATCGACTCACGAAGGGGGGAGCTGATATTACGGAGGTCGTGCGCGTTCGGTTAAGGGATAATAGGTAAATGGCGTGGTTCAAGCGGCAGGACAACGAGATCGAGAGCTCCCCGGAGAAGCGCGTCCGCACCGAGGGCCTGTGGTTCAAGTGCGCTGGTTGCGACCAGTACATCTTCAAGGCAGACCTGCAAGCCAACCAGCAGGTCTGCCCCAAGTGCGGCCGCCATCACAGGATCGACGCCCTGACCCGCGTCGCCACACTGCTCGAGCCCGGCTATCAGCTCGTCGATCTGGAACTCAAATCCACTGACCCACTCGATTTCGTCGATACTCGCCCCTACAAGAGCCGCCTCGCCAAAGCGCAGGAGGCCACCGGCCTGAACGACGCCATCGTCAACGCCATCGGTCGGCTCGGCTCGCATGACGTTGTCATCAGCGTGATGGAGTACGCCTTCATCGGCGGCAGCATGGGCGCAGTGGTGGGCGAAACCATCGCCCGAGCGATCGATCGCTCGCTCGAGTCGCGGCGTCCGCTGATCGTCGTTTCCGCCTCCGGCGGCGCGCGCATGATGGAGGGCATCGTCAGCCTGATGCAGCTTGCGAAGGTCTCGAGCGGCCTCGGCGCACTGGACGACGCCGGCATCCCCTACATCTCCGTCCTCACCGATCCCACCACCGGCGGTGTCACCGCCAGCTTCGCCATGCTGGGCGACCTCAACATCGCCGAGCCCGGCGCGCTCATCGGCTTCGCCGGCCCCCGCGTCATCGAGCAGACCATCCGCCAGAAGCTCCCCGACGGCTTCCAGCGCAGCGAATTCCTGCTCGAACACGGCATGCTCGACGCGGTAGTCCCGCGTCAGGAGCTGAAGGACTACATCGACCGCGCGCTGTCCTTCATGTCGGCTGCTGCCTGAGCACGACAACCGCAGCGTCTTGGACACGATTCAAATGAGCCTCGCCTTAGAAGAAGCAATCCGTCTCTATCAATCGATGAGCGACACATCGAAAGCCGAACTGTTGGGACGACTTTGCTTCGATCTCACCATTGCGTTCCGCGACATTGCGCTGGCATCGCCGGTCACTCAATCTGACTTAGAGAAACTCCAGGGGATAAACGAGATTCAGCATAAAGCGTTGTCTCAAATGTTGGCGCATCAGCGTAGCCAGTCAGAACGATACTCAGATCGAGACACCTTATAGTTCTTGCTCAACATGAGCAAGAACTATAAGGTGTCCGGGTATTTGCAAAACTCGCTGATGATGGCCTTAGAAGCGCAGCGTCATACGCATCATCCGAACGTAAAGGAGAAGGCCTGCACTCCTGGGTCCTGAAATTCAATCACGAAGGTGTGGTCAGCAATTGGCCCCTTCTGTCTCACTAACTGGTATAAGCGGAGATCCGTTACGATGCCGTTGCCTTCGGCATCCGTATCTACTCCATGATTCGCTCCAGGTCTCTGCCCATCGATCGTCACTCGAAAGCGAACCGGCTGCCCGTCGGCGCGCGGCCCAAGCACAAGGTGTAGGTCGCGAGCATGGAAGCGAAATACGATCTTTCCGCCGGCGGACTGGAGCACAGCAACCTGCTTGTGATCGACCCACTTGCCGGCGAACCCCCACTCGTTCAATCGAGGATGATCCGGTGCAATGTAGAGATGCTCCACATCGGACTTGATCCCGCCTGAAGACGCAAAGTGTTCCGCACGCTCATAGCCGATGTAGGTTTCGGGAGAGCGAACATCGCTTACGTCCGAGGCAGCCTCAACGCCTTGCGCATTGACCTTTACAGTACTAACCGCCATCGGCCTCTTGTTCGCTTCTTTCAGCAGCTCCTGTATCCATCGCTCGGATTGTTCATACTCGCCCTCGCCGAAGTGCTCGTAACGCACCTTTCCTGTCGCATCGATGAAGTAGTGCGCAGGCCAGTATTCATTGTGGAACGCATTCCAGATCGCGTGATTGCTATCCACTGCAACGGGATAGGTGATGCCAAATTTTTTCACCGCCTTCTGTACATTCGGCATCTGTCCTTCAAACTCAAACTCAGGTGAATGGACTCCAATCACCACCAGGCCGCTATCCTTATACTTATCTGCCCACGCACGCACATAGGGCACTGCGCGAAGACAGTTGATGCAGGAATAAGTCCAGAAGTCGACGAGTACGACCTTTCCTTTGAGCTGTTTCGCCGTCAGAGGCTTGGAATTGATCCAGTCCGTCGCGCCGGAAAGCCCTTTCAGCGGAAAACTTCCCACAATGCTCGGCGGCTCCTGAGCTTCACCCGGAGGCGTGCTGACAGCCACGCAACTCAGGACTGCGGCAACCGCAGTCACCAGCAACACTCTCATCTTTCTCCAATGGGAAAAGGCAGGCATGTGGCTGTTAGCTCCCTCCGCCGGGCGCTTGAATAGGTGAGTTGCACACAAGGTGCCGGACGGGCTCTTCTCCTAAGACATTACTGAAGAGAAAAAGGTTACAGAACTCTGCGTTGTGCAGAGGAAAGCAGAACGGCCTTGAGATTCTGCTCGAGCACTGCATCTGCGACGCCGTGGCGCCGCACCAGGCGCTGAAGGCCTATATCAATCGGGCGTTGTCGTTCATGGACCGCCGCAGCGTAGATGCGCTGTTCCCGTAAACAGCCAGACGGGCGCAGTCAGTTTTCGGCTGCGCCCACCGGACGTTCGTTTGCGGCAAGGTTAGTTCACCGTGGCATAGACAGTTGTCAAATACTTCGTGCCTGCGGTATTCACGGCGTAAACGTCGAAGCGGTGCTTCCCCGCGCCCAGCGCAATGCCTGTCGTGAAGCCCGTGCTCGTCGTCTCTGTGAACTTCTTCACACCATCCACCCACACCTCCATGCGGGCCAGGGTGCCTGTGATCTTCGACGCCGCCTGCACCGTGACCGGCGAGTGCGTCGTCCCATTGTTTGCCGGCTGGCATACGTGCACGCCAGCTGAGGTTGGAGCCGCGCAGCTACCCGTCGTCCCCACCGTGAACGGGAACGACACCTTCTGCAGACGGTTATCGAAGTCCGCCTCGAACATGGTCGCGTTGTGTGTTCCGGCAGAGAAGCTGTTTGTCAGATCCAACCATGCCCGCTGCCCCCAGGCGTGGTACTGCTCGCCGATCTTCGCGCCATCCACCCACAGCTCGATCTTGCGGATCTGGCCGAAGCTGTTCGCCGCCGCGGTGAAGCGGACCGGCGACGCTATCGTCCCCGCGGGAGTGCAAACCCCGATCCCCGAACTACGCGAGGGATAAGCACAGCTCGGGAAGGAGCCTGTTGTCTGGTTCAGCGCCACCACGATCGTGCGATCGGTGTCTTCCGGCGTCTTGGCCGACTCCAGGATGTCCGGTTTGTTGTCGCGATTCACGTCAACCAGAATCGGGGGTGACGGAGCCACACCGAAAGACGGAGCCAGCACATTCTCCCTGGTAAAGCCGCCGCTTCCGTTGGCGAGGAAGACCACATACTTGTTGTAGGTGAAGGATGTCGTCGAGTTCCCATAAACCACCAGGTCCATCTTGCCGTCGCCGTTCAGGTCGGCCATGGCTGGCAGAGTGGACTGCACCGGTCCGGTGGACATGGAGAACTTCGTGACGGTGCGGCTCCCCTCCCCGTACAGAGCCACCAGGTTCAAGCCATTGCTGTCGTCGAAGCCAAAGACGTCGGTGCGTCCATCACTGTTCAAATCACCCGTACGGAAGAAGAAGTCCGCAGCCGAGTGATACTGATTGATATCCGTGAAACCGAATTTGCCGTCGCCATACAGCAGGTGCAGATCCGTCGCGCACGGCGGATCGTTCACCGTGCAGGATCCGCCAAGCTGCAGAGTGTAGGCGACATCCGCATTGCTGTCGCCATCAAAATCGCCACCGGTGAAGGAAAGAACCCGTGTGTCGGACAGAATTCCCTTCGGAGCGCCAAAGCCCCCCTTGCCGTCTCCCGGAAACACATAGATGCCGCTGTCTGTTGAAGATGAGAGATACGCAACCAGATCTTGGTTTCCGTCGTGGTTGTAGTCAACAACAATGGGCTGAGTAGGTCCGAAGCTGGCATTTGTCACGTTCACTGGCACGAATTTCGTCGGCTGAAACGTCCCATCTCCATTGCCGAGCAGGATCGCGATCTCCGAAGTTGTCCCCGACTCCTGCGAAATGGACACCAGCATTCCGATATCCGCCTTGCCGTCGTTGTTGAAGTCTCCGAAAAACAGCGGTCCCTCTGGGATCGACGACGACGAAATCGGCAGCTCCTGTTGGGGCTTGAACGTTCCATCGCCATTGGCGAGGCTCACTGACAAGACCGTCGTAAAGAGTGGCGTCTCGGCAATGACCAAATCTGGGACGCCGTCGTTATTCAGATCGACAGCGAGCGCGTTGGAGACGTCAGTGAAGTTCTGTGTCGTTAGCGGCTGGGTGTAGGTTGAAAAGCTGAGCGGGGTTTGCGCCGACGCGATTGCAGACAAACTCGCGAGAAGTAAAGCTGAGCCTAGCGCCTCGGAAAACCGGGACATTGTGGCACTCCTCAAGAACTGCTGATCCTGAGAGGATGCCGCGAAGATGGGTGGTCGAACGCACCTTCGCCTGGGCCGCACGCTTTCGACGACTCGCCAGGGACTACGAACGCCTCTCCGACACTCTCGCAGGAT
>Ga0193743_1000325_pt1 | contig 37318 bp, 39 predicted proteins | sample L2c2metaG_FD_143038 | JGI IMG/M metagenome (GOLD analysis project Ga0193743, IMG submission 143038) | Soil microbial communities from a riparian zone of the East river system, Colorado, United States - L2c2 | ecosystem: Environmental > Terrestrial > Soil > Riparian zone | place: USA: East River... | reverse complement strand
ATCCCTCGCTTTGTAAATCCTGTTCCAATATATCCAGCCTGACCCTTCTCCCACTCAGTCGAGATGTCAATATTCTCTTCAACATTTCCAACCTGGAGTTCAACTTGACAAAGATCAGGATTATAGCGCAGTACTTCGAATGAATTGGCATGGAACTGTCTGTACTGATGGCCGATTTTCGACAGCCTTAGGCTTCCAGGTGCTTCTAAGGTAACTGGAGCTGCTGAAGGACACAGAGAAGCACTCGAAAACACTCCTCTGGGAAAGCGGGAAGACGCGTCAGTCTTTTTAGTTGACCTCTTTCTCTTTGATCCGGCCCGAGATAATTGTTCATCGTCTGAATCATCTTCCGCAAACTCACCTTCAGCAGAGCCTAATTTAAACTGCAACACATTAGTTAGTGTCGGATTGGTGTCGGAGTACAAATCCTCCTTCCACATACAATATCTGATTTTAAGTACATGAAACGGATTTCAATTTCACGGTTCTCGAGCTTTTTTTGGGTACCAATCTTCTTTTTTACAAATTCGGTTTTATACAGTTGGGAAAGAGGGAGTGTGCGATCAAAATTCCGCAAAGACAAGAACTTTGTCTGATTCTCATGTGCGTGGATGGAAATGTTGGCCCTGAGAATTGAAGTCAATCAACAAAAGTCAACTTAGTAAATAGGAATTCGCACCATGTAAGTTGCTCAGTGCTCGGATTTTTAGTGTGAAAGTCAGTACGCAAACCAACAAGAAGGGCATTGAGTGCTGCTTTGGTTGAAATATTGGGATCAAATCGTTCAATAGTTTGGAAGGCTTTTATCTATTGCAGCAGGGTAATTTAGATTAATTATGATTAACTATGAGAAATTCTTGACGCAATGTGGCCAAGAATTACCTGTTCAATTTTGTTTTCCGACTCCTGCCAGAGACTTGCTGTAATACGAATGCCCACATCAAGCAGCTTTGCTTCCTCACCCTTGATTTTCCACTCAGCTTTGACTCTAGCAGCTATGTCAAGGTTCCGGGGTTTCAAACCAGCCAGTCCCTTCTGTGCGTAGGCTATTGGAGTCTGTGCAAGACGCGATCCTGAGGCTTGAGTTTGATAAATGCGTGCTGATTCAATGATAGATGAAGCAGCGCCCTGTGTATTCATGCTGGGGCTGGCCGGTTTCTCAACATTTTGGGAGTTTCCACCATCAGCTTCGTCCGACTCAATAAGCTCCAGAACGCCAGCTATGGCGATAATACTCGTGTGAACAGTACCAATATCCTCTAGTATATTGAACAACTTTAATTGACTTTATACTCCATTGGAAAGAGTTAAAGGCTTACTGTAATGCTTGATACAAAATTTACAAATAGGATGCTCAAGGCCGTTTGATATAATGCCGCATGCGGCGCACTGCGGCTTGGTCTGAGTGGATGAGAACTCAGTGCTATACATTATGAAAAAGAAAGGAGACGGACATTGAGGGAAGAGACCTCAGCAGGTGAGAGTCCTGGAGTCATCGCTAAGCACTTCGAGCAGTTGTATCCCTTCTCCAATCGAGGAAAGGAAAAGTTGCACCGTAGACACTTGGTCACCATTGGGGAGAATTTCCAGCTGCGGAAAAAGGTTGAATGGTAAAGATGTGACTTAGAGGGCAAGCAACAAAATTTCTCTGCGCCGTGAGGGCTGACCCAGCTAGAGACCTGACCCAGCTAGTGACCTGACCCATCCAGAGCACCCAGGACAAGCTGAGCCGACAAAGAACTATTATTATACCAAAATGACAATGCACAAATATCACAAATACAAGAGCCAAGTCGCCAATCTAACAAGGTCAAAAAGATATGCTTATGGGAATAAAATAGGCATCAGCTGGTTGAAGATGAGCCATACATTTGACATCGTAACATCAATGTTCAGGGCAATATAAGCCTCCTCTGCATGCTCCGCAAATGTCAATGGGACAAAACTCAGTAATCCGTCGCCACCCATGAACTCCTTCATCTCACGGATGACATTGACATCAACCGGAAGAAGGCAGTTTTGACCACCCCACGTCTGGTACAAGGTAAAAGCATCATTGCGAGAGCAGCCAGAAGGGCCTGCCTTATTCTTGTCTTTTCGCATGTGAACGCCATTCCTAAACTCCATGAACAGATCAAGTTCACGCTGGAGTAGCTTCGGCCAAAGCCATTGGCAAAGTTCGCTAAAATGTAGTGAGAAGATTAATTCAGCTCGAAAAGAACTTTGCTTACAACTGGTTGCGATCATGTGGATTGTACAAACCAGATTGGACCCCATCGTTAAAAATCTGGACAGCATTGTTTCCCCATTCCAGCCAGAGACGAAGCCAAGATCTCTCAATAGCAATGTTGTGCACACTTCTGACATAGACGTGGGCAGGAAGTTCTTGAGGGTCAATGGCAGGAAGTTCTTGAGGGTCAATGGCAGGATAAAAGGCAGCTCTAGAGAGCATGTACTCAGTGAATCTAGAAGATAAAAGAGAGGTATACGACAAACCTGAGTGCGTTCTGATAGCCATACATTTGTGTGGTTTCACTTCCACAGTCTGTTGTAAACTGAAGGGGCATGCCTATCCAACTATAAGTGAGGAGTAGACTTGAGATAACGGACAAACTTACCGGCAAATTTCTCAACAAGACAAAGGTAGAGATAGCCAATGATAGTCCCTAGTCTGTTACTTGGCACAACCCATCCTCCAAGCCATTTGGAGGTTGCATCGTCGACAACAGCCCAAATTGGGAACCCGATAGAGTTGAGCTTGTCATGGCCATCACCAGACCAGCGTTCATGGATGCCGATGGGGTTTTTCCTGATACGGAGAATCTTCTTTGCGGTTGGATCTCGTAAGAGGAACCCTTCTTCATCTTGGATGTGCATGATATCGGATATGAAGTCCCGGGTGAGATGAATGCCATGGTTGAATGCAATGGGATATCGGATGTTGTCCAAGCCACGACCTTTGGATGGGTCACTGTCGAGTTCATCCAGAACTAGCTGCAGTTTTTGTTGGTAAGGCATTTCCCTAGTTGTAGCACCACTGCCCTTGAGGCCTGTTCCTTTCGTCGACGCTTGACTGAGGAGTCGCTGCACAACATCAATGTCTCAAACCTCAAGTCAAAATAATAAAAGAGTACGAACCTTGCTTTGATGTTAAACTCAACCATTAGTAGCTCCGAGATCAATTTGTTGCTAGTCTTGCCTTCGCGGTGATATTTCGTGAGGGCTGCAATTAGTTCTGGGTCCTCGGCCGATGCTGAATTAAAATGAGTGTACTGAAATTTTTTCTTAAAGCCTGCAGTGAACGCTCAAGGACTTACGAACTCTGGCATATTGGTTGATGCCTGTGGGGTTGCGGTTGTGAGACATACAGAATAGCTGTCGTCGCGGTCAAGATGCTCAAGGCTCGTGGTGCAAACACGACATGAAGTGGGGAAGATGCTGTTGTCCACTGAGAAAGTAGGGGGCTGGTTTCCAGCAGGAAAAACTGAGGTGATAGCGAATGAAACTCTGGGCCTTTATTGATATGGACTAGCACGAACCTTTTGCTTCGAGAAAGGTGGCCGGAACATGTTCCAACAAATTCAGAAGGATAATACGAGGCGGGTGTTGGTACATCTTCAGCTGTGCACTTCTGCAGACCAGTGTCGTTCCAGAGTCTGTAGTATTAAGTTTAAATTAAACCCGAGTCCAGAAAAAGTCAAAATCGACTACTAACCGCATTCTCGAACAACCACGTTCTTGCTACGATTTCGGGTCAGCTTGAATAGATATTTTCTATGAGGGTGATACGTACGGATACTAGTTTCTCGAATAGTCCAAGTTTCACTCACGCCTGTGCATACTAGGGAGACAAATCGATGCAAATGGTGTTCTCCGCGCAGAACAACATAAGTCATGTGACATTTATAGAATGTAATGGTAATATTAATCAGCAGATACAACCTACGAGTTGTAATAAGTGAGAAAATATCAAGTGTGTCACAAGGACTAACCTCAATCTCTTAATAACGGGCTGAGGGAACTACACGAAGAGACGAAGACTATATACTGTGGGGAGTAACGGTCTCCACTTAATGTCATAGGACTCGGTCACAGGTAAAAACATATGATTTAATATTTAATATTCAATACTTGAGAACTGTGTCACATCATTGAGGAAGCGGTGACGAGGACCCCCAAGCTCCTGTCAAAACTTGTCGGATCAGGCTTTATCAGGCTTAAAACAGACCTGACCCAGCTCGCCAACCGTAGGCGGGCATCCAGGTTGATTTGACCGGGAAAGCCAGTGGTAGGAGGCAAGTCGCCAGAATTAATTTCGAGCTTTCAAGGAACTTGGCTTGATATTGCTAGAATGGTGCCAGGTAAACTTCTAGTTCAATTAGACTGCAGTGATGCGACTATAATGCTCCCCCACTGATGTATATGGATACAGGAAAATTTCCTCTGAAGGTGCGCCGGCCAAAGAACCTTGCATTATTGGCAAAGTGCAATCCTTCCGCACATTTATAAAAAGTGATAGTGACGACATCCTCAGTTATGGTGCTTGAAATAATCTTTCAACTAGCTTTGTGTCTTCCAGCATCTTGGAGTCAACATCATTTAACGACTCATGACAACCGGGACTGCTGCCATTCGAGCACGCTTAAACCACCAGGGAGAGAGCATTTCCATGGACTTTCAGACTTCTGCAACTTATCTTTTTGCTGAACATCTGGTATATCTGCCGCTTGAACGATCTTGATGGACTGTGAGACATCTGGGGGAACCACCTTCGGAGCATAGGAAGATGCTGACACAGAGGGACGAACTAGTATAAACCCAGTGACGGAAGGTGTGAGAAATATCTGTGGGAGAACGAGCGCAGCTGGGGAGTCCGTTTTTGGGTCAAAGTTATAGTTTTGAGATGTGTCAGAGGTTGGCTCTGGGAGGCTGAGAAAGGCGAGGGTTTGCTTCGGTTGCTCCAGCGTGAGATTAGAGCTAGACGTTGAGGAACAGTGTAAAAAACTGGAAGGAAGTTGTACAGGGGCTGTAGAGGGGTGATGGAGGAACTACGAGATAAAAGGTTAGTTATCAGAAACGGGGCATTTAAAAGTACTTACCTGAACAGTCGACCCTTCCAGAGGTGCCATATCGGCATCAAGAGAGAGGCTTCCGCCGCGTTGTGAGGGATCACCAGCAGTTATTTTGTAGGTACGAGATATCTGTTAAAATAAGTACGTTTCCTCCCATGTAACTATGAGAATATGTACCTCTCCTGTTGGGGAAACAAGACCCAACGAGAATTCTTCGTTGTCCTTGAATGAGCCAGTAGGAGATAGCATGTCATTTTCTGCGAGACGGATAGCGCTGAGTAGAAGATGGGTAGGATTAGAAGAGTTGAGTCCGTTGACCATGTTGCCTTCGCAGCTAGACAAAGAATAATTTAGAATGAGAAAATTACCGTGAGGTGGCCTCACCTTGTCACAGTTAGTGGTCCGGAGAGCTTCCGCATGCCCAAGAAATCCACACGAGAGGAAACAATTTCACTCTCGTTCGTTCGTTTGAGAAGGGCGACTCCGACGGCCCCTTCACCGAAGAAAGAATCATCGCGGAATAAGGTAACTGGTCGACCAGAGATGAAGTGCGTTGATGCAGCTATGAGCCCTAATTGGGTGGTGGTCGGTCGTAAGGCTTCTAGGGACTCGCACAGGCCCTCTGGTTGAAGATCGGAAAAAAAGATGACAGAATCAATGGTGGCTTGGCTACAGTAGTAAACAGTCCCATTACATCTTCATTTTTTTTTGAAAAGAGCCTTCAGTAACTTACTCAAGAGAACGTAATTCCTCGGGAAGTGGAATATCTTTGGAAGCAGAGCGATTCCAGATGTCCCCCCAGGACACCGTGCCGTCGTCAGTTCCTAATCGTGAGTTCAACTCATGCTCCTTGTCATCATAAATAGTGTCCTTCTTCCTGAAAGAATGCCAGCGTCCCACTTGGGGTTGAGTTTTTCCAGGGATGGTGGATCTGAAAGGTACGACCCGAGATGAGTCAAATATTCCTATAGAACATGACAAAATTGGCAGTGAGTGATTTTCAGAGCTCCAAATAGGATTTCTTTTGGAGAAATTGACAGCCGAGAATGAGTCTGAAAGGCATCCCAGGGTGTGTCCTCCTTTATTGAATTTAGTTAATATGTCAACCGTATCGGCGAGATCCTGTGAGAATGGAAAGTTGGCAGACAAAGTGAAGAGACAAGTATGCCCTTTGTTGGTGTATACATCAGTGAGTTTGACCAGCTGCTTTTGGAGGGCGTACGGTGTCCTGGCTAGAATTGTGCTGAGGTGCAGAGGCATTGCCTATTGGTGCCTGAGCCTGAGGGAAGGACGCAAAGAATCACGTGCACTTATTCCCTCCTCTTCCAGACTTCCACTACCGTCGTGTCTTCCTCGATGGCATCTACAATGACGGATTCATCCATGCTTTGGGTCACGTAATTATCTTATATACCGTCCTATCTATTTATTGTAAGGCTTACGATGGTTTCTTGACCAATTTAGTATGCTCATGGTGTCAGCATATTATATCCGTAAATGGTACCTTGCTCGAAGATTACGGATACATGGAATAGGAAAGGGTGGTGCGTATCTATGAACTACCAATCTCATCTCAATGTCAACTGCCTGCTTAGCACCAGGTTTTCAGACGAATGTTCGTCGTATACGTGTCACGCCGGCGATCGCTGCCAGGATACGGCGTGGGGAGCAAGTGAGCCCTGAGGAGATTGAAGCCGCTTCAAAAAAGGCAGATGAAGAAGACGTTACTTCCAAGTCGTCCGGTAATGGCGGCAGTGGGGTGAATACACTACCGACGAGGATCATCGAGGAGAGAGATGATCGTAATGTCACCGACCAGAAAAAGAAGGATGATCCTGTAGACAATGAGTGGTTACCTGATTCAATTACGGGGCCAAAGAAGAGAGGGAAAGGGAAGAAGAGGTGACAGCCGGAATTCTGATCACGAAAGGTCAGTTTTATTGAGCTACTTAGTTTAGGTTGTTAATACATACTCACTTTCATTCGAAGTTATCTATTTATTTATATAGAATCACTCGGCCATTTCCTAAAGCTCGCGCTTCAGGTCGAAGCTCTCTTAGACTAATTTTTTATACCTGTGGCATGTTTCGACTGTACTTATTTTTTAAAGCTTTCACTCACAGATATTTTAGTTATTTCACATGTCCTACCTCGAATGGATGTTTATGTCTACTTTAGAGCCACTGAGCCGTGCTTCCTTGAATAAAGCAAGAGGTTTATAGACCGAGCCGACAATCAACGTCTGTTTGGCTAAATGAAAAACGCAGGTATATTGGGATGCGGCTCATGCGCACAAGCAGGGTGTTAGCCCCTGTCTAGGCAATTCTTCCATCCAATCTTTGCTCAACCGCAATTGTTCTAGAATATGTGGGTGTCCATGGAGGGGAAGGATTATATTGTTTCCAGCTTATCTTTGCTATGGCGTTTTTGTAGTTGTTGAGCTCACATTACCTAGTAAGGAATAAAGCTAGTAGAGGTTTGTAGACTGAGCTGACAATTCAAATTGGAAATGTGGTGACCAGAGGCTTTTGGTATTATTTCCTGTGAAGGTTGTCGGTGCTAAAATTCTCGCGATTAACCAGATATAATGGTGGTGTACCTGTACATGTCGATATCCACTTTCGATGCCATGGTTTTAACGTTCGTATTCAATGATTGATCTCTTTTAAACATATATACTGTATAATCCTTGGAAGGATAATGATATGTCAGTCCGGAGTGAAGTACTCACTCCGTGACATGCGCTAGCACGGTGCTTACAACTCGTCGGACAGTAGGTAAAATTCATTCAGTAATTGACGGGTGCATTTGCTATTGACTTGTCCCACATAAATGAGGTCCGATTGTAATTTGCATCGTAGTCATGAAAGTTTCAAATGTAATTTGACCGTTCAAGGTTGCATGACTATACGTAGGGTCGTCAATGTGAACTGCTCGTACCTCCTTGAAGAATTTGGTGAGAGGTAGAATCCATTGAAGCTAGATTTCATCAAACTCTATAGTCCTGCTATAGAACCAAACAGATGTTTTTGAAGACAAGGCATGGTCTCTGCCCACAGAGCCATCACCTTGGGCGTCGGTCGTTGAACACGTCTCTTGAAGTCATAATGAACTGCAGCCCAGATTAAGATATAGTAAAGTGATTCCAAGCTGTGACGATAGTAGTGAAACTCGGGAGGATTTGATAGATCTAGAAGAAGATCAACGGCCATGAAGGGCAGCGTCCAAGTCCGCTGGATGGCGGTACTTTCACCGTCTTCTGTGAGCTTAGAGGCCATATCTCAATCATTCAGGATTCCAAAACACTTGGACGTTCCCGGGTGTCGTTCGGTGACACCGCAATATTGGACGCCATCGCTAGAACAATTGTGGTCAGGGTGCCAAAGCATTTAATTAATGTCACTGAGATCACGACGAAGAACACGCCCAGATGTATACGCAAGATAATGGCCTATATTTTTTGAAATCGAATCAGTATGTGTCGTTTAAGAAGACCTGATAGGACTCAGATTCAACTCAGTCGATAGATGCTTGCTTAATCAAACCCCTCGATGTCCCAGCTTTCAAAATATTTTTATGCTTGCACGACGTTATCACGTCCAGTCGACGAGATTCGAACCTGTTGCCGAGGGGATCCTCTAGCGTCATTCGTGTCCACGGAGGGCCCAGTTTTTCTGCAGAATACGTAGCAGAAAACGACAACTCGGGAAGGTGGTCTTTCCAGGCCGGAATGTGGAGGCGTCTGATATCGTCTCCTTCGTTCTCACGAGATGAGCATTGCCAGCTCAACCCCAGGATGGTGATTTCTTTTGGTAGTCCGGTCCCCACGACCCCAGCGAAAGTTTCGTAGACTAAAGTGCTTCGTCCAACCAACCGTTGAACCGCCCGAACTAAGTCGCGTAAAAGGAACAACTGTTTTGGTTTGGAGTTATCGGATTGAAGGAACACCAAACAAGATTTCTTGAGTTTCGATGCTATCGTTCCTGAAACAGTAATACAACCTCTAGTTGAGCCACCATCCTTATCGTCAGGTGAGTCGATCCCGTGAAGGCATGCTACAACCGGCATGATGCACATCGCATTCAGTCACAGCGTAAAGAGCGAGAGCAAGCATAGCTGGGCCATTGTCCTTGTTGAAATCGAATGGAGCGGTGCGTATCACAGCAATACGGTCAAACGTGACTTTGTGCGACTGGATGAAGACGCCTGTGACATATTGCCAGTCGACATACACCGGAGAGCGTAGAAAGCCAATCGTAGCTGGTCTCCAGCGATACTCAAATTGACTGAATAACGCGCTCGCTTAGTCGTAGCGTCAAAAAATTGGGTATCGTCTTCGGTAGAGCACTCCCTCTTGAGGCCCTGAGTTTCAGCACCGATAGAAGAGTTCTCATGGCGAGAGGAGTCTGTATCCGCCGGACGGGGCTTCCGATTGGCATGGACCAGAAAGGGAGGGAGTATGTTGTGATTTTAAGCCTACTGCATCTCGGGAAAGAACACGAAACGCTGGGAGAAAATCCCTCGATCTTGAACTTGACAGGACTTAGGAAGTGAACCCCAATGAGATGACAAACCAGGTTCCGTAGTCCTGCTTGGTCCATTGATGTCCCAGAAATGTTCGAGCTAGGTGGCTTCGGAGTTGCCCAACAAAGTGTGTAGGTCAAAGAATGCGATAGTACGAAATGGAGCACGAAGATGAAGTTCCCAGTGCGACGTGTTGGAGGGATCTAGAACGTGTTGGTACTGAGCAAGGTCCAACTTGCAATCGGCAGCAAGAATTTTGGTTATCGTGTCTGCTGCTATACCAGATATGCTCGACAAAGAGTATTACAAAATTCTGGATATTTTCTCGGAGTTCGAGTAACATATTGATGCTACCTATGTACAAAACTAATGTTAAACTCAACGTCGAATCAGAGCGAATGGTATCAACCGAATGACCGAAGTTATGTCGCCAACGGGTTATTCGTACGTACTTGTACACTACTAAACTTCACCGCGTTTCAAGTTCTCTGTTAGTATATCGGTTTAGTACACGCGCCTGTCATCTCACTTCGAGGTACGCGCGAAAGCTGGGTTCGACTCCCAGACAGAGAGTTTCCTCTATATCTTTTTTGTTCTGAACCTGAACGTGCTAAATTACACATTACTATGTCTTTCCAGGCCACTTGCATAACCATCTATAAAAAATTAATTGATCTTCACGTTCATCGCGAAAGAAAATGTGCATATATCTAAGTATCTAATCTACGTTGAAAGGGTTTCTGTTACTCATTCCGTACTATTTTGATGCATATGCATCCTTTCATGATCAAACAAGACGACAAAAAACTGTATCAACATGAATGACCCTCCATCCACCGCCGGGGCCGACGCATGAAAGAAGCGAACAATATCAAACAAATAAAATTTCGTCATCCAAGAAGACCCTCTCCATCCGAATACGCCGTACTACTTGCATACGGCGAACCCATTTCGTTATATCTGGCGATCTTCAGCCGTTGACTAGGCGGAATAATCTTGTCGTCCGACCCATGGGGGATACCGCCGTGAAGAACGCCCACGCGTTTCATCGCGAGTAACTGGTATAGATAAGGTTAGCATCCGTATGTATAGATATGGAGTGGATATATGCGCAATATATCGACGATGGTGGGTCGAACGTTGGCATATATGCGCAAAAGGAACGGAGAAAAGGAGAAGGGAAGAAAAACAAGAGCTTACGTTGTGAGCAGCATTTGAATGATCATACACACCACCAAAGAACGCGGTAGTAGCATCCTTTCCTATCATCTTGATCAACAGATGGGGTCCACCTGGGTGTTCGTCGATGAAGGAGCCCACATCATGAATGAATCCAGATATAAGGATCAGATGACGTTTCTGAGATTGCTTTTGGACTACAAGAAAAGACAAGAAAGAAAACGGTTGGCGACGGCGAAGTGATGAACCAGTGGGGGGAAAAACACGTACAGCTGTCCCAGCTAATGACGGGAAGATCACTGTTATCACTTGGCCACGTCAATTTCTCCTGCGTTTCCCTCAATTTTTTCAATTCCATCGTCAGCTGGCCCTTGCGAACTTCGTTCTCGGGGAATACCTAATCCACCTGTTAGGATTATCCAGGCAAAAGGATAAAAAAAGTCGGGTAGGTACCTTTAGATGACTGGCGAGTCCTAGCTGTTGGCAAACCCAAATGAACCACTTGGTGGGGTCGTATTGGTACCATTTGATGGCGTTCCGGTAGTCCATGGGGAATTGATGGTGGAAATTGTGATAGCCCTCACCAATGGTTACCAGCGCCGTAGCGAAATGATCTCTTGGAGTGTGCTTGTCATCGAAAGGAGCTTCTCCCAACCAATGAGCAAGAGAGTTGACACAGAATGTCGACTTTACAGGTGATTTTTCGATTAGCCTGGGTGCTTGTGAATATGCATAGGAATGACTTACGTGATGAACAAAACATAACCGGACAACGCCTGCGTAAACGTAGCCACCCCGAGCATCGTTCCAGAACAACCAGGGAATAAAAGTAGGAATGACAAAGGCAACGATGAGGATCATGGGAAGGTAATACTTGTGTTGCCATTTGATGATTGGGTTCTTGCTCAAATCACTGACATCTGCAACACCAGGTTTACGACGGGGTTTGAGTAACATCCAGCCAATGTGGGAAAAAAAAAGGCCTTTGTGGGCGTTATAAGGGTCGAGGTCGGTGTCGGTGTAACGATGGTGTGCTCTGTGACCTCTTGACCACCATTTAATGGAGCCCTCGACGGCACCTGCACCCGCTATGGCGAGGAAGTATTGGAGGGGTACAGACGCGTTATAAGAACGGTGGGCCCATAGGCGATGGTAGCCGGCAGTGATTCCAAGACCAGTGATGTAGTAATAAAGAACGGCAAAAAGGAAGGTCTCCCAACGAAGTTTTGTGAACAGCATGCCTATTAAGCCAAGGATGGGGGTGACGATGAGAATAACGACATTGAGCCAGTTAAGGTCTCTAAGCATGTTTTCCCAAGAAAAAGGTGGGAGAGCCTTTGTCGTCCTGAGAGTATATTCAACGTAATTGTCAGGGATGTTGAGGTCGGCGGGGACATCATCGACTTTTGAGGACTTTTTCGATGACATGGAGAAGGCGGTCGCTGGGAGGGAAGGAGACGGGTGGTGAGCGAACGAGAACCCGGATTACATGAATGTGGTATTTATACGGCAATCATTTCTTTGGGGTGGATGCGGTCACGCTCTCCACTGCGCCCCAAAGTACGTCAATCTTCGAAATTTGAGCAGTCTACGTACCGTACCGCCTTTCACATGATATTTTACACGTATATACAATTCACATGTCTCATTATATATAATTAGAAGTGAGGAAAAGAACTGAGAAATAAAATACTTCTACATTACTGGGACGAAATCACATGATGTCAGAACGACACAAAGGACAACTCGATGAATGACTCGAGTTGACCCACTGGGGTAACCATTAAAATCTATACATACCTTAAAAAAAAGAGAGAGAGACGAACCTTGTATAAACACCCAGCATGGAATCGGTTCTTGCATGTCTTACAAGGTTTTTTGGGGAAACTGCCGTCCATCACGCTTATGATCCTATTAAAAAAATGTTCGTCTCCTAATAAGCAAAGAAAAAAGCAGTGGATCAACTCACGAATAACATATCGCACACTCAACCTGTCCCTCAAAATGTAACGTCACATTTTTCTTGAACAGGCTTAATCCATCCACGATTCGTCCATTCTAGATAACACGCTCAGCACCGTGTCTTCCTCCAGGCGGGAAATCAGACTTACATGCGCATGAATAGTCTGTTGCACACCCAACACCCAAGCCCTCCATCTCTTCTCCTCAACCCCAACCATCTTCACATCCTTAACCTCAACTCTATGCAACGGCCAATCAACCGGAATCCTGAACTTGATCTCCAACTGATGTTCATCCACAGAATATGCAGCAGCAACCTCGTTAATCGCCTGAGCTACTTTGACTGACATGTTTTCGTCAGCTATAGAGGAAGAGTTACTTCCTGTGGAGGAAGCGGTACTATGCGCCCGGACGTGCTCGAGCTCTGCACGGATGATCACGGGAGAGAAGTATGTAGAGGTGTAGTCGGTGACAACCTTTGTTAATTGTCGGTCTTTGCAATCTAATACCCATGAATAGATGAGTGATGGAATTGTGAGCAAGGCCCGGTAATATAGATATGCAACTAGGACAGGGATGGTGTGTGGATTTCCAGGTTCGTATACTGTAAAAGAATATATTGATATGGAGAGAAGACGGACGGGAAATACTCACAGTCGATATAAAATTCATCCACACCCCAGACGTCCAATTTAAAAACTTCCAGCGCACTGCCTTGGTCCAATCGCAGAAGACTCAAAAAACAGGGTATGAGATGCCCCACTACCACGTCATGATTCCTCAACTGATCAATATAGTTTGACTTGACTTTGAACGACTGCATTTAAAATAAACAAAGCCAAGGTCAATTTCGACATGAATGGTTGAAGAGAGGAACCAACCGCATCCTGGAAGAGATCAAAAACAAGCATCCAAGCCAATAAATATCCAAATGCATGATGATTCTGGTCTTCCTCCCTCGCGGTCTGCTCTCCTTCGCCACCTCTCTCTCCTCCATCACCTCCACCCATGCCTTCATCCACTCCAAAGCCGAAACCAAATTGCATGTCCCTCTGTACGATCGCCATCAACTCAATGGGCAACTCGGCTCGTACAACACCCTCCGTATCCACTGCAGCTTCGATGACAAAATATTCTGTTCGCTTCTTGGCAGCTTCTTGTAAAAGTTGATAAGCCTTCTTTTGTACTGTTGGTGAAGTATCTTGGATAAGGTGACACATCTGCAGAAATAGTTAGGATACAAAACAGAAGAAAGAAAAATCAAAATGTATGCGCACCTTTGATAACGTATTGTGATCGATCAACGACGAAGGAAGATGTTGCACAATCAACAACACAAGTTCACGACATGTGGAACGAGGCACAGATGATACATCCGCAGGATCTGGGTTCGAAAGGCACAATCGTTAAAAACGAATGAAATAATGTAACAAAGAAATCAAACGTACCGAACCGAAGGACGCTCAAATCGCGGATAACAACCAACACGCCCATCCGCCGGCCTTCCCATTCAGCCATCAATGATTTATTCCTAGTCGCCAACTCTTCGAGCACGATGACCAATCTCAGCGCCCTCGCTAACGCTACCAAACCTTCACCAATCTCTCCAGCCTCCTCCTCCTTCTCTTCCTCCTCATGTGTCTTATCAGCTGACGAAGCCCTCTCCAAAACACCCTCCAAAACATCAAACATAAAAGCCCAATGACCCCCAGGCATGTTCTGCAATATCGGCGCCAAGTGCATGAAAATGGGCAACATAGCACTTTCCACCCTCTCTTCCATCTCCTCTTCCTCACCTCCATCCCCATCATCGCCGTCAGCAGCGAGTACCCATCCTTGACAAGCCTTGACAACGTTGATAGCTCTTGGCGATGTTAAAAACACCACATCCCCATCAGGATCAGGCGCACTTGCGGCTAATTTTCGTAAGGCGAGCAAACCTTCCGTGTTTGCTTTGTGGGGTTTGATACCGAGGAGGGATGCTGCTATCTCATTCCTGTATCTGTCGAGTCTTAGAGGTTCGGCACCGGTGACGGTGATGGCTGCTATGATCGTCATGGATGTTTGAGGTGCTATTCAAAGAAGAAAGAAACGTAAAGTCAATCTTCATTTCTTCAGAAAAAAAGAAAAAAAGAATAAATGGCTCCATACCGGTCTTCTCCAAATTCCGAGCCAACTGAATCCACAAATCAGCCTCTCCCACATCCACGCCATCTGAAAAGACAGATTCCAAAACGATCTTCAACACTCTCGTATCTCTCAAATTATCCTGTTCCTTCGCATACGTGATAACATCCCACAGGAACTGCTGGAGCTGGCTCACTCCCTCTTTCGGAGCCTCGATCCCTGGTAAATCTTTCAATAGTTTTCCTAGGACTACTTTTCGCCACGGCCCATCATCATCTTGACCAACGGCCAATCCTAAGAGATACACAGACACCTGCTTCACTCTCGACACAACGTCCCGTAATGCACTCATCGTCACAATTTCATAATCAAATACGGAGCTATAGTCATTCGAGCCATGTTTGGATGAGGATGAAGAAGAGGAGATGGGAGAAGGAACATTGTGTAGATCCTGTGCATAGACCGATAGAGCAAGAAAATGACGAAGAGCCCATAAACTCCGTTTAGCAAGCCGTCGATCCTCAATGAAGACTTGAAGAAGAGCATTGACAATACGTGCATATGCGGTGAAACCGCGTCGATCCGTCTCTTGTTTGGCTTTTGAAGTTTTCGAATGTGGCTGGGGTAGGATGAGAGAATCGAGGACTGCGATACTTGGGTCGATTGCGTCAGGAGATAGATCGTCAAGCATCGAATCGAGTTGGGTAGCAGATGGGAGGATATCATGCAGGGGATCAACATGAATACCCGGAGGACTGTGAGAGAGCATAAGGAGAACATCCTCGGGCCTAAAAGAAAAAAGCAGTAAATCAGTAAATTAGAGTTACCACGCATAGGCGGTGAAAACCAACAAGAGATGTATATGTGTATCTTCAACAAACACCTTCAGTCTCATCTTAATCACTCCTACAACTTCTTCTTTTACGTCCTCTTTTGCAACTTTGATCCATCCCTCCCACAAACTCTTCGCAGCCACATGACTATGGCTCACACCGCTGAAACCCTCCGAATCCACCGAATCCACCGTGCGATCGCATAGTGGTAACAAATACCCAAAGAGGAATATATCAGGCAGAAGCGACTTCAGGGGCGTCTCCTCCGCCTCAGACGAGGAGGATAGCTTTCCGAAAAGAGTACCGACAAAATCAATCGCGACCTCAAACAAAGCTGGTCGCACTTCCTTCCCGTCGATGACTTGCTCGACATGCGAACCAAAAGTAGCGATGATGATCTGGAGGATTGTGCTATATCCCGACTTGGAGATGAAATAATCTGCAAGAGTAATTGGTTAGCATATAGACCCTGAAATTTTTTGGAAACAAGGGCTAACCAGAAGTCATTAATATCTGTCGAACAAGCCCCACTTCATCGGAACCCACATGTCCAGTCAAGGCTTTTTCCAATAAACCTCCAACTAATACATCTAGTTCTCCTCCTTCAGGCGTCAGGTACGACGGTAATTGACCCTGCCGAGCCGCATCCAATAGTCGCACTATTGGTATGCTTTCTTCTTTGCTAACTGATACAGTGACGGTAGAAGCGATACTGGAAAGTAGGGAATGCCAGACCACGAGACACCTCTCCTCGCTCTTGCGATAAAGGAGGTAGGAGAGGAGTAAAGAGGGCGAGAGATCGAGGATGAGGAAAGCATGCTGTGCGAGTAAATCGTCTAGTCGCTATATACATTATCGCACTTCATCAGCGTTCTTGGAATTATAGAGAGGAACGACGAAAAAAATACGTACGGAGGTGAAATTTTCATCAAAGAATAGTCCCTCCCTAAATTGATCCAAAAAGCCAACCAACAAGCCAAACTTCGCCCCTTCCAAACGTTCAACACCATGAAATCTCTCCACTTGCGCGTCCAAAACTTCCTTCACCAGCTTAACTACCCTTTTCTTCAACACTGTCCCATCTTTGAATCTATCATAGAACACCTTTAACATCGCAGAAATCAACGGCTTGCTTGCAGTCGCCTCATCTTGCTGCCCAGGTGTGCGTTGTCGAAACACATCATCGACCCCACCGCGTCTAACACCATCCACGAAAGCCTCCCAGGCAATGTCCATTAACGCATGATCTATAACCGCCAATGTTTCCATAGTCATACCCAACAACCTTGCAGCAGCCCTCTCTTCCACCTTCAACCTCTTACTGACCAACTCATTCCAGATATGAGTGTATTGGGCTTTGACTAACCCTCCTGTAGCTTCTGGAATGGAAAGGGAAGGTCCCTTCAATTCGGAAGTTGTGCCCGTAGTTGAAGCTCGATCTGGATCTGGGTGGCGGGAAAGGTTGGACTTCATTCGTTTTATGAGAAAGACCATGCATTCTAATAAGGAAGAGAGGAAAGCGGCGGATGTGGCAGAACGATGGAGAGAGCTCAGTGCTCGACCGTCGACGGCTGCCCAGAAGGAAGTGAAGAATTCTGAAGATGTTGTGCCGGTGATGGTGGAAGATGCCATGACCTGTATTCAACCAATTATGTGAGAAGTGACACTTGCTTAAATCAAACGACGTACGGAAGAAGGAATTGTAGAAAGAGTGATCACGACTGTCGGGTAGCCTTGCAACGGAGAACCAGAACATCCCAATTGCAAAAACTGAAGGAACTCTAGGTACGCTTGTGACGGAGGCGGGGAGGAAGGAATGGCAGCCTTCACGGCATGCTGTGGTTCATCATCGTTCTCTGCTTCTGATCCGGAGTCAGCATCTTCCTCATCATCTTTCCTAGTATCATCTAATGTCCATGAATGAGGAAATTCTGGAGAATTATGAGAAGGTTTGAGGCAAACGATGGGCCAAAAATATAGTGCATACGTTTGAGGAACATAAGAAGTGGCTGCCACATAACCCCTTGAACTGTAGAATCCAGTTCAACCCACGCAGAACGCAAAATCGCAATACCTAAAATCGGGACAATGTTTTCCAATTGTCCTATATATCAGCGAGAGAGAAATTAGCCTTAGGAGTGTTGTGTGATATTCCAAATTAAGAGGACCTTTCTCTGTATTTAGTAGGGTCTGCACTAAACCCCAAGCGGCCTTGCGCACATTTGGTTGTGCAAATCCAAAACTCTCGAATCCGTCGACCCATGGACATGATTCATTAGGATGCAAAGCCGTCCATAAAGCGGGGTTTGAGGAGAAAGCAAGAAAGTCTTCGGATAAACTAGATGTCGTACCTAAGGATGTGTAAGGCTTTGATCTCATGCAGTAGAAGAGGATGGTAGACAGAGACATACCGAAGATCCAACGTGTAGCCCCCAACGCGCTAATCCTCAATCTAGCCTTCCGGTCCTGCTCGCCCTCCTCCTGTTCATCTGCCTTAGACCGAGGGGTACCACTATCGTCCTTACGAGGTATAGCCATTGCAGATAATTTCCCGCCTGGTTGCCCTTTCTTCCCAGGGGGGAGCGCACCGACAGTAGAAATAGGTGGCAGAGGGTTCAGATACGCATATACTCCAGACGGATCCAACGCGGTCCTTTGCACGAACGCTCCAATGGACGAGAGGAAGTCATCATTCAGAACCAGTTGTTTACCAGACGACGAAGATCCCTCCTTTACCTCCGAAGGAGAGAGAATAGTATCCTTCCATGCTTTGAGTGCCGTGGTAGACACTGCACGATCAACATCATGTGCTGCTAAAGACCAAGCACCCAAGATACTTTCGATTTGAGAAGGAAATGCCGTTTCTCGGAGGAAAAGCAAGATCTTATCGCGTACAGCTGAGATACGGAGGAGCGAAGCGTGTAGAAAAACAGCAAGGAAACGAACACGACGCGATGGATGTAGAAACAGTGCCGAGACATGGTGTAGCTAGTAGATGGAGATCAATCCTCGGATGCAGAGAACAGTTCAACCAACGGACATACCCACACCGGCAACATCTCCACTAGCCTATAGGCCAACAAACCCTCCTTATCCTTTATACATTTCTCAACCCATCCAGTTTGTAGCTCCTCCAAAGCCCTGATCTTGGTCACCTGTGCTTTTTTACTGATATTCCTCAACACAACCAATAGATCTGCAGGTAGGGTACGCGCCAAACCTGTTGTTTCTAGCGGATCGGGTTGTACGGGAGCAGGTTTCACAGGAGGGATGTACATTTTCACCCGAGGCTCTTTCTTGGATAGCTTGCGATCTGCTTTGGTTTTAGGTCTCTTCTGGGTAGGCGGTGGAGGTTCATCAGGGGTGGCAGTCTTTTTAGCTGCATGTTTCTTTCTTGTAGCCGAGCTAGTTGAGGATTTTGGATTACCCTTGACCATGAGGTGAAGCGGAAAAGATAAATGATTATGACTTGGACTGTAGTCACGCGAGTCGTTATACAGGCTACCACAACATCGTCACTTGACTGGAGCACTCGTTGTTTAACTGGTACCATTAGACAACTAACTTCCTTGAAAGCTCGCCGATCACTGGCTTCCCCCGTCAAATCAACCGGGATACCAGACGAGGCTGCTAAAAACTCCCTCCTTTGCCTGGCTTCCCTGCGCAGTCGGACCGTAGATAACCATCACTGGAACTCACTCCTCCGCCAGGACTATTGGAATCGGTGCGGTCGAAAAAAGACGACTTTCCAAGTACACTCTTTAGAGGACCGTCTCCCATTTTTGTCTTTGTATTTCACTTTTGGACGATTTGCCTGGCTCTACTTAGTCTCCCTTAGGCTTCGCAATGTTTTTCGAGGCCGCTGGCCCCTGCTGGCCCCTTACCTGCTATATTTGCTCACGCTTCGGTTACGCATTTATTAAGCAAAAATATTCGCCGCAATGGGTACTTAACTGGCATCAGCAACAGGAGTCAGGGCTACTGATTGTTGTTTCTCTTCGCTGTCATGTTGCACCCGCCGCTTTGTCTCCTCTCAGACTATTTGTTATCGACCACCTAGCAGAGATTTCATTTGTAAATGAACTCAAAAATTTATCCATTGTTGATAGGGCATTCACTCGGTTCTGTCAAGCGCACATCTCCACTGAACTTGTTGGCAATCGATGCCCAAAGACCCTAAGTTATCGTATTAATTTGAGCCAGCGTTGAACGTTGACCTCCAATTTCCTCCCTGGTTGGAGAATTCGTCTCGAAAACTTGTCTGAGGTGATTATACTGTCACTGACTTTTACATGGGGCTCCGGCTCGGGAACCAAGAAAAGGATATATAAGCAGCTGGCAAAGATGGGAAAGATCTTGGACGACAAGCCAACATTCGCCAACCGAGTACGCAGGGTTGAGCTCACCATCACACACAAACGGAATAGGCGGCTTTTCAACAATCTTACCTTCATCAGCATTGTCCAACTTCTCGCCAAATCGCCGATGCCGCCACATCAACTTAACTTATGCGGGTCTCAAGATACATCGGAGGACCCCATATTCGTCGTAGGACAGCTCATGAAAACATTCTTTTCTCAGACTCTGACTGTCCTCCACCTCACCAATTACAAGAATGCTCCATTAACGCTTCTCCTCATCTGCCCCAGGCTGAGAGAAATATTTCTGGACGACCTGGAAATGACTGAGAAGAGCTACGATACATACCCCGAGGAGCAGTGTTCTGCCCGAGAGTTACCAGAACTGGAAAGTCTGGACTACCGCGATTCAGGGAGCCTCATCAAGCAGATGATCACACCGCCGCCTAGGTTCCATACAGCAGTGGTGGTTTGGTCAAATTTGCGCGTTCTGACGCTATGTCCTCATGAGAAGGAAGAAATGGCCTGTTTGCAAACTATCCTCGATGCTGCTTGCACCACACTAGAGGAATTGTATCTCACCAATATACGAGTTTCCCGGGGTATCGGTGCGGTCTTTTTTATCGAATTGAAGCGAAGTTGATAGGTTTCCCAAAAAAGACGAACAACTCCCTCTCACTGGCCTCGTAAACCTCAGAGATCTTTTCATGCCTGCACGTCTTTGCGCTCCGCGCCATCATCAAGTGTGATGTACAAGAGTCCACAGTTTTACGCGACAATCAACCTCGTCCTCAGTACGATACCTACATCCAATAAAGTCACAAACCCCTCATTTAAATCCATCATCTTCGGTGAACACCCTTTGGGCGGATGTCTTCAGGAAGGTTGGGATGGAATACACGATGAAGTTTGTACGCATTTCTGCAGGGAAATCTCTCTAGTTGGAATTAAAAACGTGGGTGTCTTTTAATTTGAATACCCTGGAGAAGACGAGCTGTACGAGCGCCTCAAGCATACCATCGTTTTCGGACTATGCAAATATTTCTACCCATCTTCAGCATCCTACTCCGTTCAAAGTGAGGGTGGGAGTGTGCCAAGCAGGACCTCTGCTCGCGTTGTGGCGAAGGGAGGCAGTGTGTAGCTACGTTTTGTAGGGCGTAGATGCGAGCTAAGGAGTATTCCATACAAACTAGTACTTACAATGTTACATAAATCATCAGAGTCAAAAAAATAGAGTTTCCGTGATATTTAGTCTCAAAATCATTTCGCAATTGACTTCTGCATTTTGAAATTGAAAATTACTACACTAGATAAAACAAAATCAGTCCTTTTTCTTTTAATGCAAGTTCAAGACTGCTGTAGCATCAGGCCGCAGCGTCCTCCGCCTCAAGCTCTCGCTGTTGTACAATCTCTTCCTTGATATGCACCAAGTCCTTGGCCAGGTCAACTTGTCCATTCTCAGGCCAACGGGCTAGACTCCACTGCACCATATACGCGCTGCACTGTATAAACAAAAACAAAATCGGAAATTGATCAGATCAGCTCTTCACTTTGGTTCAAGATAAAAAAACGATAACAAGGAACATACCCGAAAATGTCTTTTATGCGCATATTTCTTAAATAACGATTCATGTGGAATAGGGGTTGTAGTGATGTACTCAAGCATCAAATTGGCAATCGGCAATAGTTCTTGTTCAGAGTAAGTCGTATAATGTTCCAGGTTGGCCGTCTGGAAACGACCATTCATTAGCGTCTCTAATTGATTAACAGAAAAATCTTCACTTACCCATTCTTCTCGTCCCAAAGCTAATCTCGCAAGCCACAAAGCAGCAGCTGACAATTTGGATGGTACAACTCCAATTAGTTTCCTCTCCAAAGACCCGACCTCAAGCAAATACTTGGCAATAGTCCTCGCTTGAACTTCACATCCGTCGGCCTTACTTCCCCGCCTCAACCACCCCATCGGTCCAGGCGCTTTCAAATCCCATTCCAACATCTTTAAAATATACTTCTCCGCCTTCAGTATCTCCTCCACGGTATACTGGTTATCAGCAAGGTACGCAATTTCTTTAACGGAGGGCGCATAGGTCTCTTCGAACTTGGTTGCAACCAAGAATGCTGCTAGACCTACGAGTTGGAGTTTGGTGATGGCAATGGTGCGGAGCCCTAGGAAACGGTCTAAGACGTTGATAGTAAGGAAGAGCGATTCGGCCATGAGACCGAATTTCGCGTGAACTTGGAGTAGCCAGTCGATCAAGATACCGCGGTGTTCCCAAGTGATTTCTCCCTGCTTGTCCATATAATCTGGATTTGGAAGCATCGCCAACTGGAAGACGTGTCAATATCAATTTTCTGCAAATAAATTGAAGAAAGGAAACGAACCTCAATTTTTTTCAAATAAACACAGACGTCGACGACATACTCGCTGACCATAACTGGGTCATCCCAGTCTTCAGCGTCCAAATCATCCCACAACTGGACCGAAGCAGGTGCAATTTCTTCTACCAGTTCAGCGGCGACTTTATCCACTTCTGCCTGGCTCTCATCTAAGGCCTCCAACTCTTTCACCGCGAGCTTCTGTTTTTCGGTATGACGTCTTTTGAAAACCCTTCCCGACTCCTCCTCCTCGGCTACCACCACAGGTAAACGTTTAGATGACACCGATGATGCCACAGGAGGAGGCGGGGGCGCATCAAGGGGATCATCAACCTCCATCTTCACATCTTGCTCGAACGCGGGTCCATCTGTATCCGTCTTCGAGTTCGAGGTGGCAGTACTCTCACTTGCGGACCTAAGGACTCGACGTAGAGTAACACCGGCAACGCTACGCACCCCTCCCGTTTTGACGGAAGACTTCACAGCAGTTTTAGCGTTCTTCGTTGTAGCCATTGTATTACCCGCCGCCTCCTTCTCTTTGCCCTTCAAACCACCCGCCGCGCTGGTATTCTTCCCCTTATGATTGGTGACCAAACCTGTAACTTCGACCAACGCCTCCCTCTTCCTCTTAGCGCCTGCTGCCTCAGCGCTAGTAGTTGAAGCCACCGACTTCGCTTTGGAAGCGGCGGTGGATACAGTGGCACGGGTATTTACAGCTTCAATGGAAGCAACGGCGGCGGAAGCGCCAGCAGCAGCAGCGAGTGCAGATTTTGCACGTGTGTTTAAACGAGAAGGACGAGCATTGACATTTTCGGCATCTTTTGCAGATCGTGTCACCCGTGTTGTCGTTCTCTTGATCTGAAAAAAAAGGATTATATATCCCGTGAGCTGTCGACAACGATCAAGGTAAGAAAACTACATACTGGAATTGAGGACATGTCAATCCTCTTTCAATGCGTTCAAGTTGTTCCTTTTTGGATAGTTCCAAGGACGAGAGCGCGTAAAGATATATATCTGAGAAAGAGAGTGTGTGGGTGGGTATCGCAGAGATAGATTATCGACACTGCAACTGTCGGACAGTGGAAGGAACTGAGAAGTCTTCTGTCACGGTCGGGGTTTGGTTACTGAGATTGGACTGCAAAAACACAAAGCCAAACAAAGCAGGCGCGTCCGCGCCGCACGTGCTTGCTCGTCGCGTCCTTAATTGCTCCCACTGGGCATCAGTGGGAGAGTCATTGCTGGGGATTGATATCACAAAGCTCTTGGAGTCGTCAGAAAATGCTCTAATTACACTGCGTTACACACTGAAAATGTTAATGTTGAATTGTAAATTGTTTGAACTCTCCGAGTCGGAATGACCCAATTTTTTTACTTTACGTATCTGGGAGGCTTAATGCATGATGCATGATGGTCGGAAATGAACCATATATTCACGACATTAGCTTCACCAAGGTGTTTAAAAAAAGGATAGGACCATGGTGAAGCCTGGCGTTGGCTTTCTCTCTCTCTTAGTATTAGACTTGGTAAAATTAGTATACTGTTAGCTGCAGTTGGTGAGCAGCCTTCTTCCTACAACTTTTAGTTGCAAGGTCCACATCTACACAGCCTATCATACAAGGATTGTCGTCTTTTCTCTCCCCAAAGCCTCTAGCATGCCGCACGCCACAAGAGATTTTGCCAGTCTGTTCCGAGTGGGACTAAATACCGACATCATGGTGCATGTTCAGCAAAATACGGACTATACATATGGCGTATACTGCCACTTTCAGCATCGTCTTTGTTAGTATATCGGTTAGTACACGCGCTTGTCATGCCGTGACCGGCTGAACCGCGCGAAAGCTGGGTTCGACTCCCAGACAGAGAGAAATTTTTTATCTTCTTCTCAGAGGCTCTTCTGCATCGCGGTTTTTCTTCTTCGTAGACATTCTTTTTTAAAAAGTGTAAAGGAAATGACACCATGATTCAGACTTTGACCCATGCCGTCGGTCCTCGATCAGTTGACTGCCGTCAAGCCAATCATTGATCTGGCCATCTTCAAAAGAAGAGATTCGTCCTCTTGAGCGCGTCTCAAGCAGAAAATAGATCGCTACCAATGGGGGAGGATCCACGAGTACCTGTTGGACGTGTCAAGGTCGCTTGTGCCGTGCTTCGTTCCACTTGGTTCACGCGTACTTACGCATTTCTCACGCGAATTCTAAGGTACGCCAAGTGCTGAGGCTGCATTCACACAATTTCAGAGAATCTCAATACTTTATTTTACCAGAGCATTCGTGAGCAGAACGAAATGTTTGGTGTGGCGAAAAATAGACGTGTATGATATCCCTTTCGTCTCAGTCGAAGACGTTGCACAGGCTTAGGGCTGCATACCGTGACCGTATCGGTCCGTAGTACGGTTGCCGTACCCGTGCCGTTGAGCCTCAGCTCAATCAACTAGACTGACGGGGACGGGACGGACAACACCCGTCAAATGTACGGCCGTCAACAGCTTTAGACGGTAATCTCCATACAAACTTCATTTTTTCGTATCAACAAGCCACAAAAAGGAACAAAAACGAATAAATCGCGCCAATGCCGTTGAATACTGTGTAAACTGGTCTCGTTCCCATCCGTTTCAGGTAATTTTGCTGAATTTTCAGCGATCAGAGTTTTTTGATGGCGCAAACATCGTAGCTCAGCGCTCAGCTTTGATCGCAGCCTCTTATTAGGATGGAATCAGAACTCGCTGCCCAGAATTCAAACCCTCGGCTTTCCTACGGAATTTGAAAGGCCACATGGCGCATGCCTCCCTAACCCCTCATGGAAAATAAAACCGCAAACATGGCAAAGTTGCACTCCAATGTTTGCGCCAGATACAGGCGCAGGACTGAACAATATATCACCAACGTTTCGAACGCCTGACACTTTTCATTCCCATTGCGGATGTTTGTACACGTCCGATGATTTCCACATGTGGATAGACACCAGGTGAAGGCCGAAATTTTCCGCCATTCTGAAATCAATCTGAGCATTTCGAGTGGATTTCTTTTATCCATCCGAGCGGGTCTCTCAAGAGGTTCTTACGATTGAGGCTAATTTGATTAAAGCCCCTTGAAGTGTTTGGGTTGAAGAAAGCCGAGTGAGTTTGACCTGTTGAACCGTGCCGTTTTAGAAGCAATGACGCGGATGTACCCCTTGGGTTCAATGCATCATCGGTTTGTAAGCACATCTGTGAGCTTTGTCACCTCATGCTCTGCATCCAGCGATCCGTAGTAATCTGACATCTAATATAAAAGGAACCATATTTACAATTCACAAAATCTGCAGCATCTTTATTTACCAACATGACAATTCTCGTTACAGGCGGCACGGGCAAAACAGGCCTCCTCCTTTCTCGTCTTCTCAAGGAAGCAAATCATTCTGTCCTCATCACTTCTCGAAGCGGTACCGCACCCAGTCCATACCAAGCAGTCAAGTTCGACTGGTTCGACTCTGAGACGTTCGAAAACCCTTTCAACGCGGATTCCAGCATCGACCGAGTCTATCTCATCGCGCCAGCGGTCGTCGATCAGTTAACTATCGTCAAGCCGTTCATTGATCTTGCCATGTCCAAAGGGGTCAAGAGGTTCGTACTCTTGAGCGCGTCTCAAGTAGACATTGGTTCCCCACCAATGGGGAAGATCCACGAGTATCTGTCAGACGTCAAGGTCGACTATGCAGTGCTTCGTCCCACTTGGTTTATGCGTACGTACCTTTTAAACACGAATTCCAAAGTACGACAAGGGCTGAAGTTACATTCACAGAGAACTTTAGTACTTTATTTTACCAGAGCCTTCGCGAGCAGAACGAACTTTTTGGTGTGGCAAAAGATGGACGTATCCCTTTCGTCTCGATCGAAGACATTGCACAGGCTGCCTACCATGCTCTAGTTTCCGAGAGAAGCCCAAACAAGGATCATTATATCTTTGGTCCAGAGTTGTTTTCGTATGAAGAGGCAAGTCGATCCATATCCAAAGCATGAACGTATGAGCGCTAACAGCAGCGAATTCTCGATGCACAGGTCGCTGAACTGTTGACTGAGATACTTGGGAGGAAAATCACCTACAGGAGAATCTCAGTAGATGAAGGTAGAGAGGTATACATCGGGTTTGGGTTAGACCCAGAATACGCTGAATTCCTAGTCAACATCGAGTCGCAAGTTGCCAGAGGGATAGACGAGGATGCCTTCAACCTGGACGAAAATAAGAAAATCATTGGGAAGCACACCTTGCGCGGATATTTCGAGACCAATAGAGATACTTGGGTCAAACAGTAGTCATATGATACGAATGATGTAAAACATGAGCGTCGAATTTGAACAAGCTGAAATCCATTTGTCAGTCTCTTAAGAGCAGAAACACTGGCCAAAGTTTGAACAAGTTACTGAAATCGAACCACTCACTAATCTGCAGAGGTCTCAAAGAAATAAATGTTCGCTAGTTGCGGCATGAGTCAGTGTGCCAAATCAATTGTCATTTGTTGTGGGACTGATCATGATTGCATGATGCATGGCACTGCCGATTTATAGTGCCTTAGAACGTCTAGCCACTGACAGCCTTGCGGTTGCACCCGTGGGCCCGAATAACGGCCTAAACGTTAGACTCTCATCACCGACTCATTCTTCAATATCTCTCAGTAACCAAAGGCCACAGGTCGACGTTCGAAGGGAAACACATTATTGCTACCTACGTTTCCATGTCAGAAGGCTCAGCACAACCGGTTCACATCGCTGGCGATCTGGATCAACTCCAAAGCCTGGATTTTCTAGATCTTCCATTCGATACACACCTGGCCATCTTACATTTTGTTAGTCCACCCGACCTTATTGCTCTTCGAAAGGTTAGATGTTTTATTTCGGCGATATCGTTACGAACTCTTATACATTATGAGTGCTACAGACTTGCAAAGCTATGGCTGAAGCTATCTCTCTTCGAACCGTATGGGTTAATGCACTGATGAGAATGTGTTTCGAGAATTGTGCCATCACAGACTCATTCTCTGTGTCGAACATGAGTCTTCTAGAGCTCGAATACGCTGCTATGGGCCCTGAACGATGGATAGCCGCCATGGCAGACGCACATTCACAGAAGCTGACACTTCTACCTCCATACAAGGCACATGAGCTCTTCCGACCACCTGGCTACTTTTCCCGTTTTTGCCACAAAATTTTCCTTATACCTGGGGGGCGATATCTACTCACTCTATGTCGAGAGATTGTAGCTATATGGGACCTCCTTGATACTTCAAAGTCTCCAACCGAACCCCTTGCAACAATTTCTGGATCTTGTCAATATTTCACAGCCAATCCAACTTCTGATAGGCTTGGAATTAGGGTATGCGTCACCAAGTACACCGGAGACAGCCCAGCATCTGCTTGGTAAGCCTTTGTTATGCTTCTGTTATTGATGAATGAAAAGTAAATAGACACTTTTTAGGGACATGCGTTATGAGATTCATAGCTTCATCTTCGCTGAAGAAAACCCGACTTTCAACCAGATAGGTGGCTTAGCTGTGAGAAAAAGCTCCGATAACTTTTTTACTTCCATCTGTGGCGATCGACTAATTGTAGTGGACGGTCCTGTGGTCAAAGTTTGGAACTTTGTGACGGACGAGTGGGCAGCTTGGCAAACGGTCGTTTTCCCTCATCAAGTAAATCCCTTTTCTTTTTTTTTTCATTTGTTCTCAATTTGACTGAATCTCATTCATGACTTTTAGATAATTGTTTCAGGAGACATTGTCGTTTTGATTGGAAGGAAGGGCATATCCTTGTGGGACATCCCACCTCTCCATCCAAATGCTCAGTCATTCTTCGCAGAGCCCTATTCAAATGTGGCTGTGCTACCTCGACTCAGTATCATCTATAGCGACTTTCAAAATCCCGATTTTTTCCGTGAATTCGAATGCATGGGTACTTGCGACTGGTACACTGGAACCGTACATTCATTATGGTTTGATCTTAGCGTTAAAGCCCAGGGTGCTCGACTTTCACCTTTCAATCGATATGAGATTCAACTCGCCTACGATGACCCTCCCTCATCCACTCTCCGTCCGACTCGTAAATACTACCTGCCTATTCCGTTCGAGTCGTCTCATTGGCCGTACCGTGTTTGTGGAGACAAAGCTTTCATGTGGTGGTCAACGGACAGTGCCATTGAATGTACCGTTGGACCCACGAGTGGAGAGGATGACGATCGTGAGGAGGATTACAAGATAAGCCTTTTGGAAACAATGAATGCCGGACGTCGACTGGCTACAGTTTGCCCAATCACAGGTAGACTTTGCTATGTGTGTCACGACACGAACAGTATTAAGATCGTTGACTTCCTTGCCCCACCCTCTACCTCTCCCAACAACGCCTAGTACCAGTATCTTCGATGGTTATCTACCTCTCCTCCGTAAACCATAACTGCGATCCAATATTTCCTTGAATAGGTTTTTTCACAACCCTTGTTTCATACAATTGTGCCGAGATACGTGTCAAACCCCGAAGTATAACCCTGGACAAGATGCAGCTTCATTTTGCCCATAGCTGTGGCAATACTCACGTATGTTAAAATGTCGATCTTTGAAGTCCTAGCAGACAGATCCACCTTTGCACGGTTGGAGAAATTCACTATATACGGTCTAGATCTAAAATGGCCATGCATGGGAGAACTTGAAGGCGGGGGGAATTTAAACTTTAAAATACATGATCGACGATGACGGAGGTTGATCTAATGTTTCCGATGGTCCATGTCACTCTCATCAATAGCGCTCACTTACGATAGATTTCAATTCTCCAGTTTGACACACAGCCTGTCCATTTACAGCAATTTAGATACTGCTGGGGTTACTGGGATGAATTTTTGGATAGTGAACTAATATAAACCATAAATGCATAAGCAGTCAGGTATATATGTACTATTATGCATGTTAGGAAGAGTATTGGGTTGCTGTGACAACACCTACACCTTTCAACCTAGACACCGACAGGCAGTGTTGTTCTAACTATATATATATAGGCGTTGATTTCTCCGGAACAGTCGGCAATTTTTTTTGGATTCTGATAGCCAGTGCACTTGGACGGCAAGTACAAGCATAATAGTATGATAGTTTTTTTATAACAGCTAGTTGTCCAACTCGTGTCAGTTGTTTTCTGCATCTAAATTGAGGTAATCGTTATAAAAACCTGAACTTGGCGAAAGGCCGTATTCTCAGACAGGGCAAAGAAAAGTCTCCTGATAATGAAAAAGATGGAATATAAGTACATATTTGAGGCTGACAATCGGGAGGGAATGCTAGCCGCCGCTCTTGTCCAACTAAATATAGATCACATCATTTACTGTGTATAAAAATTTACTCGTCATTTGAACAAGTGTTGACCCAGTGATGAATTTTGCTTACCCCCACTTGGCTTACTTTTTTTTTTTAATAAGGCTGTGAAAAGTGTCGATGAGCGCCTTCACATATAATGCCTTTCAAAATTTTTAATGTCGTCGTCTCCTCTACATATTTGCATGTGTATTCTAGATGAGTGGGTGATTTTCCGGCTCTCTTCCTGGGTCACTTGCTGACACGAAGGGTTCACGTAGGGTCTTTCCAGCAATTGTTTATAGTCGTCGTCATCGTCGCTCTCACCTTTTGGCCAACTGCAGTGGTTGGAGAAACGAACTTCAATACCTGCCTAGCTAATGTGCGAAACGGCTCGTATGGGTTTGGCATGGATATAGGTGGTACAGATAACCGCGGTCGCCCTGTAAACGCGTCCGTGGCTACAGGCATCACGTATGACTTGTGCGTCAATGCGTGTGGGGCTGGCCCAGAGCCTTTCAATTGGTCCATATTCTCGCAGCAGTTCAGCTCGTGGCTGCTTCCCTGGCTCGCTTTGTTATCCCAGCTCCCGTTTGGCGCTAATAATAAGCTGGACAATTTGGAATCCGTGTTGCTGACAGTCGGTTCACCGACATTGGCTGCTTATTCACTTGCTCTAACCGTCTTGAACGGGCGCTGGATTGCCCGGGTCTTTGCAAGGTACACCTATCCCAACGTTCGAAACGCCATTCGCATTCTCAGTAGCCTGCAACAGTTGCCTCTCGAAATTGAGACGAAGGATGGGCTTCTTGCGTCTCTTGTCGTCCTTCCTGAAAATGACAAGTGGTGGAGCGAGCTCGTCGAGTGGATCGATCACACTCACACCTGGTCCATATCTGCCGCCACCTCCATTGCGTGGGTGGTCATCGTGTACGTCTTCACCCTCATCGACTCCTTCAGGGAGGACATAGCAATCTACATCAGCGCCAATGCCCAGGGTGTAGGTCAACTTTGGTTGTGGCTTCTTCCTGTTGTCATAGGATGGTTACAAATTTCCCCCAAGTGCGACTCGACCCGTCTGAGCAGTGCCCTCGAACGAGCGAACAGGATAGCCTATTTCGCCACTGATAAGGGAAACGTTGTCCTCGTGAAGCATGCAAAAACCGAAGCAAGAGCTATCGAGCACACCATAACGAAGGTAGACTACTTGCGTCGGGATGAGAAATGTACAGCATCAATCTACAACTACGCAAGACTCTTCCCTTGGGTGCAGGCGGTTGAGAAGGTGTCTGCAGCTTTCCAGGCTGCCTCCAATCATTATCACAACCACCAGCCAGTTGACTGTTCCGTCGACTGGGTCACAGCGGAGCAGGGCGAGAAACCTAACGACACCAATCGTGTGGGCAACACGACACAACTCGAAGAATATTGTGTACAAAAACATAATGAGCGACATCGTAGTCGTTGGGGACCAAAAGTTCTGTCCAGGATTTTTCTTGCGTCCGTTCTTGCGTTAACATTACAGTGGGGTACTACCGGAGCTGCGATTATTAATGTCTGGTTTACGCCCACGAAAGGTGGGTAACTCGTTTACTTTTCTTATCCACTTCTTTGATCACTCTCACAGGACTCGGCTGCCGTTCAGCCACATACCTTCTCTACGCAGTACTCTCCACCGTCGTCTGGATGCTACTAGTCACCTCCAGCATTCTAACACACTACTACACCATCATGACTCCCGGATTACGTGCATACCGCCACAAAGGTCCCATCATCCATCACTGGTCCACAATGGCAGCCAAGCACCTATCCATTACCTTCCGCTGTCTCGGGAAGGCCGTCGCCGCTTTCAACACAATCTGGATAGTCCTCTCGTGTGTGTTCCAGTTTGGCAACTTCTTCAACAACTGTTATTGCAATAGCAGCGTCTTCTCGTTGCGGGACCATGCGTATCATGTCATTTTATTGACTGACGCCGTTACGGCCACAAGGCCTATCTGGATTGGTGGTGCGTGTCTGGCGACTGGGAGTGCTGTCCTTTACATGCTGTTCATCAAAGTCTATGTTAACCCGCCTCTTCCTGATTAATGCTACGACCCCATACATCTCTTTCGATCTCTTCTTATTTTGTAATGTTCTCGGTTATTGTGTAAAGTTTCCCTCACTTTTCCTACTCGCTAGCTGGCTTGCCGGTTCGAATCGTGTTTCCACCTAGACTTATCCCTTCTCACCACCATCATTACCTTATTAATGTTCTCATAAATGTTTACTCGCTTAAGTATTTATTCCAACATAAGTATGACAAAGTCGGCGTCTATGCTAAGTGGTTTTCAAGCCCCGCTCGGCAAGCAGAGCGTTCTCAGTTGATCAAATAAAATGCATCCAAGGAGTCTAATTTTTTGGATATCCTTACCCTCATCATCGACCAGACTAGGGTTCAGAACATCGCTAACAACGAACTAAATACATTCTCTCACAGATATGTCGGATGCTTTCTTCACCCCATGCCATATTCACTCACCTCTTTTTCGACCCATCATCATCATCAGCACATTAGCGATTATGGTGTCCCTCAAAAAAAAATTTGCTGCTTCCACGATATCAATTACTTTATTTATTTTATTTATTTTAGCGGATCTTGCCATGACATTTGATGGCAATGGTTTCAACTGGCGAACTGACTTAACAGTTGTCCCTACATCCTGGAGTTGAAGAATGCGTTTTTTGCATAGAACTGAACCAACATGAAACCTTAAAATTTTCCATCATGGCCATGGCATATCTGATTGGACTCACTGGAGTTAACATGGGATGCCTGCCAGTGTGATCACACCTAGCAATTTAGCTTTGGCTTGGACTGACCAAGATATATTAGAGGCGTCGAAAGTAGAACTGTATCAGCCTCTTTGCTTGGGCCTAGATTGGAAGGCGCTCGAACCGATTCCGCCTTTCCACAAGTTGAACTACTATCCTATATATCTCGCCGTTATTCAGATTACTTTGAAGACGGGGGAATCCGAGCCAGGTTTGAGGATGACAAAAGCCACCCAAGTTCTTCGCTACTCTTATTGACGACGGAGGTAAGTCTGATTATTTGGTGATCATGGGACAACCGCTCACTAGTGCTCTCTATATTAATTATTCACAACAGAGTCTAATTCGACCCCTCAGGCCTGAGGCCTCATAGTATCTCCATTGTCAGCGATTTAAGTAAAAGTTTTAGATACCTGGACTTAATGGAATAATTTTTGGCCGCCTCCTGAACTGTATACCTTAAGTAGGCTACGTTGAACAGGTGTTGTATACATTCACATTTACAGTTACAATGCTAACGTAGACGTTGCGTTACTGACTGTACTGTCGATAGACATCGATCCGATGCGCGGCCGACTAGGGAAATAAGACCCCCTTCTACTAGTAATATGCATTCTTGACGAATAGTAGGATAAAAAGACAAAGAGGCAACTGCACTTCAATTCAACGATTACCTTTATGCTCTCAAATCCTGAGAATCCCAACTGCCCTAAAAAGAATCATCTTGCGAAGAAATACAGCGACGTTCGGAATAGAGTGGGCCAAATTACTGCATGTGTTACTCCTAGGCCATACATTGTGGTGGCGAGCCGGCAAAAAGTTCGACGGCCACAGGCGGGAGCTAAAACGCTGAAAAATGCTTGGAACATTTGTGAGTACCGGGAGTGCTAATACTCAATATCGGCATCCGCAACACCCCGCCTGCGCCTATTGGCCTTCCCAGCCTCTCGCCACCTCTTCTTCCACTCTTTCGTTAATTCACTCTTCCCTTCCTCCCACCGCTTTCTGATATCCTCCTCTGTCCCAGTGCGGTAAAAACCGACCGAAGGGTCGCGCCAGTTCCAATGGTTATCCTTTATCAGGTCAAAAATGTCTTTCTGGCGCACTTTGTTTAGAATTCCTTGCTGCTGCTGTGGGTGCGGGAAGAAGAGAGTTTGCTTGGGGTTTAAGACGATAGGTGCTTGGGATGAATGGGTAGTGGGGGGCAGAGAAGTGTAGGTCGGCGTCTGGTGTTGTGTCGAGGTAGGCTGTTCGGCGAAGAAAGGAATCTCGTTATCCAGTTCGAGGTCGAGGTCCAAGTGTCCGAGTAGAGAAAATCCGGCTATTCCATGCAGTAAAAAAAAGGGGGGGTTACTTAGCGTCTTTAACAATTGCAGTAGACTTAAAGTGGTATTACCTTCTTCCTCTCTGGGTGCGAAAAGATCCTTCAGCTTTGCCGAGGTTTGAGCTTTAAGTTCAGTTGGTTTCGTCGACGTAACTGGAGCTAGAGCGTTCTCTTTCTCCTTTGTCTCCTCCTCCCCTTCAGTTTGCAGCTCTTTCATGCCGACATCCAAATTAGCGATTGGTACTACCTCGACTCCATCATCCTCATCTTCCATCATGGTATCCCCTTCCATGAGCTCATCGACGTCAATGTCAGATCCAACACTCTCAGAGCGAACCCAATTGTCATCTTGGCCACCAAAAAGGGAGGCTAGAAGATTCAGAGAATGGGTTTTTTCGATTTCGAGATCGGTGTTATTGTCAGGAAGGGGCGCAGCTTTCCCGACCGACAGTTGAGGCTTGATTGAAGAGGTTGGCAACATTGGAATGTTTACGGAAATGTTTGTAGGAAGCGATGATAGTGAAGGTGACAGTGGCATCTGCGAACAAAGGTGCTGTTCGGATTCTCGAGAGACCTTGAGCGTAACATTATCGTCTCCACTCTCTTCGTTACCCTCGCTCTCTATCGTAGGATCGTCAACGTCATCCAGCTTTAGCCGCTTCATCCCAAGGGCCGGCATATCCAAAAACATGCCCTTTAAGTGCGTGCTCCCCCACTTGGTCATATCGATCGTCCTCCTTCTCGCTCTCGAATCTGGATCCTTGAGCCTCTTGTCCTTTTTCTTTTCTCCTGTCGTGCCGCCGCCGACGCGTACTTGTTTCTTTAGTACTGACTTTGGTTTCTCGTGTTGAATTTCGGGAAGTGGTCTTTCGGGTCGCATCTTGACTGGCCTTGTTATTCGTCCAAGAGGAGACACTTGCCAGCCTTCACGATCGCTGACATTGGCTAGTGTGACCGGCGTCATGTCTTCTACTTGTGAACCTTCATTCCTTTTTCTTCGTTTTTTTGGTGGTCGTTCAGCTGCTGCCTTGTTCTCAAGTGCAATCCTTGAGATACAACATTTTGCATGAGTTTTTTTTTTTTTTTTTCAAGTTGTGACAGACAAATTACCTTTCTCCAAAATCAGGTTTTGCCTCTCCGAAACGCAACTTGGCTCCCTTCCAAGTCGTTCCACTTAGTAAATTCATACCTACGCAATAAATAAATAAAATTCAACAGCAAGAAAGTTGTCATACATTTGGCCAATTTCCCAGTAGTCGTTTCGAGTGTAACATAGCCAAATTTTCGTGGTTGACAAAGCCCATCAGTGAGGCCAAAGCCATCCGAAGCCTTGACTGTGCCAAAAGTCGTCAAGCGCCGAGAAATATCGTCTGCTGTGATTGAGGTGGTGAGGCCAGAGATAATGAGCCTCTTGGTGATTGGAGTATCCATCCAAGAGGTGATCAATTGTGCCTCTTTCTGCATTTGACAAAAATGCCTCTCAATTTGCTGCTTTGCTCAAAAAAGAACTCCACGATACCATGGAAGTATGTTCAAGAGCTTTCTCCTACATCGTGTAGCCAATGCACTAAAACTTATGGTCATGGAAAATTATTATCATTTCATGAGTACTTAGGTGAATTATCTCCATCCCATCTCCTGATCAAATCGCTTTCAGTACTCGAATAAGTTGGAACGCATATGTTGATCAAGCTTTTGGATTCGAAGAGCCAGCGAGTTTTGAGAAGCAGTAAGGTTGCTGGGCCATGGAAACTGTGGAACGGAACTCTTTGCAGCAATGGTTTGGGACAAGGTGAACCTCATTGTATTAGTATAATATCAAACTGGGAGTCAATAACCAATACAAATATCACAAAAAAAAAAGAGTTGCAAGGACGGTACTGTCACTCAAAAATAAAATCCGCAGACCACTTGAAGAGAATGACAGAGGGAAAAAAAAAGAAGTATTATCATGATTAAAATTTAAAAAAAAGACGGGGATAAATTTTGTTTACCCACTTTTATAGTTTACGACGTTTGCTACTTTTCAAGGTCTCAAGCGTTTCATCCTTCCGCTCCTCGACGCGTTTCAGGAACTGAACCTTCTCTAAATAACCACCTGTTCTACGATTAGCCTCCAGTTCATCTTTGAGTCCTGAATGCTGTTGTTCGGCATGTACGTGAGCCTGCCAGTCCATTGCCGATTTATCCAGCGTTGAAAGTTTCTTTGCTTTTGAGGGACCGCTGGGTAGAGGAGCTAGGGATGTTTTTGGTTTGCGAGGTCCAGGTTTCTTTTGTATAGGTGGTAGCTTTGTAGATAGGGAAGTGGATGATGATGCCAAGGGTGATATCGCTGCTGGGCTTGGTGTTTGAGCGGGAGGTGAGGATGGATTACTATTGGATGGAGCTACAACTGGTACTGAAGGCGCTGGAACGAGCGGCAAGGAGGAGACCTCAGTGGATGCCTCAGTTGACGACTCTGTAAGAGTTTCTTTCCACAGAGGCCACTTTTTCGCTTCTGGCGAGTCCTCAGGAACCTCAACGACCTCACTGCAAGTGAAGCACGGTTCATAAAAAATAGAATAAAAATCACACAAAAGAAAAAGAGATGGTTATAACTCACACAAGTTCTTCACCAGCAAAACGATACCTCCGCTCGATTTTCACCTTTTTCGGTTCTTGACTGGCCGCCATTGAGGATGAAGAAGCAGCAGCAGCATTGGATACAGATGCTTGAAAGTTAGACCAAAGAGCTTCACGGGCGCTATATGGTTCAGAAACAAACAAAAAAAGAAACGTTTTCCGTTGAGTTTCAATCATCGCTTGTTCACACAACAACAACCAAAAAAAAAAAAAGAATATCTTGAAAATTTTTTTAGAAAAAACCACTCGCCGTTTTTTCACTTCTGGGTCTTCTTGTTCGTCTGCATTTTGATTATTATCTTCCTTGTCCGATGGTTCAGAATCAGAGTCTGGGAAAGGTAATATATCATGAACAATAATGCAGAAGAAAAAGAGCCCCCCCAAAGTGTATATATATGTGTGTGATCCCCCTACCTTTATCATCTTGAGGAGGAACATAGTCCTCGTCACTTTCGGAATCCGATTGATGAACACTATTCTCCAAGCAAAAGGGCATGTATGGTGTGCTAAAATGTGATAAATAGTGGTATGAAATGCCAAGTCATGAATTCAAGTTTGTTCAAACTAAGTCGGTGGATAAGGAGAGATGTAAACATGAGTAAACAAGTTGTATACTTTATAAGTACAGGATTTGAGCTTTGAACCACTTGGGGTATAGAATATAGATGGTCGTTCTAATAACAAGGAGACTCGTATTCCGGATGGTGCCGAAGGATGCCAACGTAAATCCTCGCAGGTCCTTGTGGTGACCGCGACTCATGACCTCGAGACTGGTGTGTGCGCGATGTGATTGGCCTAGAACATGGAACATGTGTGGAGCAT